>VAPH01066956.1_pt1 | contig 10402 bp, 10 predicted proteins | sample 3393861 | NCBI WGS metagenome assembly VAPH01 (sample SAMN08290439, study PRJNA428436) | hydrothermal vent metagenome | isolation source: Deep-sea hydrothermal vent chimney | place: Atlantic Ocean: South-mid Altantic Ridge | reverse complement strand
GTGTAATCTTTATACGCTCCAGGGTCATAACCCGATTCTCTTAATGCACTTTGAACAGCAATCATATCTGACTCTGAAACTCTCGACTCGTTAGCCGCACCAGAACCTGTATTAGGAACCCAGGATGATCCCAGATCTTCTCTGTCATCTTTTTCAAAATTGGCAAAGAAAAATAATTTATTTTTTACAAGAGGACCACCAATACTAAACCCGTATTGTTTTTGTTCTAATTTTGGAACAAATATTTTATCACCTCTTATTTTACTTCCTGTAAGATCTTGATTTCTATAAAAACCATAAACGGTTCCCTTAAATTTATTGGTACCACTTTTTGTTACGGCATTGACACTTGCACCAGTAAAACCGGATTGAGTAACATCATAAGGTGCCGAAGCTACAGAGATTTGTTCGATAGCGTCTAAAGAAATTGGATTTGCACCAGTTTGTCCACCCGGAGTGGGAGCATCTAATCCAAACGGATTGTTAAAAATTGAACCATCCAATGAAAAGTTATTGTATTGGTCATTTCTACCACCAAAAGAGTTACCATTTGCTGATGGTTCTAATCGAGTAAAATCACTAACAGATCTTGAAATGGTTGGCAACATAGTTATTTGATCTCTACCTATACTAGTCTCAGCACCTGTACGTCCTCTACTAAATGTATTACCGGTTGAGGCTTGAAGAAGTACTTCTTCTAATTGTTGGCTGTCTGGCTGTAAAACAGCATTAAAATCAAATGATTTTCCAAGAGTTAATTGTACACCTGTAAATTCTTTTGATTTAAACCCAACATAACTAATTGTAATTGTATACGGCCCACCAACACGCATATTACGTATGTTAACAACACCATCGAAATTTGTTGTACTCCCATATCTTGTACCTGTGGGGGTATGAATTGCAACAACACTTGCATCAGGCAATGCCTGATTTGTATCATCATAAACATTTCCATGCATTGATGAGGTAGTAACTTGTGCAAAACCGGTTACAAAAACCAGCATCGCAAAAATTAGAATTAAATAGGAATTTTTTATCATCATGAATAATTTTTAAATCGAGTATTTAACAAATGTAAAAAAAAAGCCTAATCTAAATGATTAGGCTTAACATTTTATTAAGATTTACTAAATTTTATATCTTTTCTGCTATAACATCAAATGATAGGTCAACTATAACATCTCTGTGTAATCTTATTTTTGCTTCGTATTTACCAAGACGTTTGATTAAACCTCCAGCAATTGTAAGATACTTTTTTTCTAATTCATGCCCTTCATTAGCTAAAGCTTCAGATAGATTAGCATTACTTATTGATCCGAATAATTTGTTGCCTTCACCTGTTTTTGCAAAGATCTTAATTTCCAGACTTTTTAAAGCTTCAGCTGTTTTATTGGCTTCTTTTATAATACTTTCTTCTCTGTAAGCTCTTTGCTTTAAAGTTTCAGCTATGACTTTTTTAGCCGAGGTTGTAGCTAAAACAGCATATCCATGTGGTATCAAATAATTACGACCATATCCGTTTTTTACAGATACTAAATCATCTTTAAACCCTAAATTAGCTACGTCTTGTTTTAATATAAGTTCCATAATATTATCTAATTATTATTTTAACATATCACCTACATAAGGCATTAAAGCCAAATGACGAGCTCTTTTTATTGCTTGAGAAACTTTTCGTTGGTATTTTAACGAGGTTCCGGTTAATCTACGAGGTAAGATCTTACCTTGTTCGTTTACTAAATACATTAAAAAATCAGCATCTTTATAATCAATATATTTGATGCCATTCTTTTTAAAACGACAGTATTTTACTTTTACTTTTGTATCTATTTCTAAAGGAGTAAGATATCTAATCTCTCCTTTACTGCCACCTTTTGCTTGTTGTTCCAGTGTTGCCATTATTTCTTAGGATTTTTAGATTTAACTCTTTCTTTTCTTTTTTCAGCCCATGCTGCTGCATGCTTATCCAGTCTTACAGTTAAATAACGCATGATACTGTCATCTCTTCTAAATTCTAATTCGAAAGGAGAAACAAGTTCGCCAGCCGCCTTAAATTCAAACAAATGATAAAATCCGGTTTTTTTCTTTTGGATCGGATAGGCTAATTTTTTTAAGCCCCAATCTTCTTTGTAAATCACTTCGGCACCTTTAGAAACCAAGTAGTCTTCAAACTTCTTTACTGTTTCCTTTACCTGAATATCAGATAAAACGGGATTCAAAATGAAAACAGTTTCGTAATGATTCATATTTAAACTTTTAGTGTTAATTTTTAAGCGTGCAAATATACAATATTATTTTGGTTTTTATAAAATAATAGTTCACTTAAATTTTACATTACAAGGCATTTTATATATTTTTGCATTTTAAATTTAACAAATGAAATATACGCAACTTACAAAAGAACAATTTGAAGAATTGAATGAAGAATTTGCCGTTTTTTTAGCTGCTCAAAGTATAGATGTTAAGGAATGGGATTCTATTAAAAAAAATAAGCCGGAATTAGCAGATAAAGAGTTACAGGTTTTTAGTGATTTTGTTTGGGAAAAAGTATTGAATAAAGCCAAATACATAGAACATTTTTCAAAAAATACTTTAAATCTTTTTAAATGTGGTGAAAACAGTATACATCGAATTGTTGTTAAAGTAAATAAAGAAGAGATCAATTTATTGGATAAGAGTGGGTTTAATTGGTTTATGGATAATTCAAAGGATGAGTCCATTGAATATTTAAAAGGTAAAAAAGCATATAGTAAGGAAAAAAATATAGAGATTTTTGAGCTTATTCAACAAGGTGGTGTAGTAAGTGATGGCAAATTATTTGAGGCTATCTATATTATTATTGGATAGTGTGTATTATGTTGTAGTTTATTTCCTCGTCCCTCTCCCCATGTTCCCTCATTCTTTCATTCTCTCCATGGCTTAACACATTTATTTAAAAAGCACATCCCGTAGGCAAGGGCTCCTGATTTGCCAGATCATCAGCAAAATTATTTACGGTTTTAAATTCACTAAACCCGTTTGCTACTGATCCTTTAAAGGTTGTTGAACTGTAACCTGAATTATTCATGTGAACACGTACAATTACAACTTGATCTTTTTTAATAGTTACATCTCCGCCTGATCTTACAAAAGGTTGTTCATCAATATGACTATGAATTAAAATTCTTCTGTATATTAATTTTCCATCTTCTGAAACTACTTCCCACCAATCTGCATATTGATTACAACCTATGTCCGGACTTAATATTCCAACGCTAAAACTATATTTATTTTCACTACCGGAAGTGGTAACGGAAACGATTTTTGCCAGATCATTGCTAGACTCATTTTCCTGATTTTTGTTATTATTTATTGAGCTGGAACTACACGAGAAAAAAAGAAAATTGATACAGATAAAAATAGTTGTTTTTATTATGTGTTTCATTTGGTACAATTTTAAATATACATTAAGACGAATTGATTAAAATGTACTTACTATTAGGAATAGATTTACATTTCAATTTAAAGCCTTAATTAACTTTTCAACTCCAGTACTTGCATTTTCAGCAAATATTGTAAGATTCGTGTAGTTATTATTGTCAATACTTGGTTTGGGGTCGATAAAATAAATAGGCGTATTGTTTTTAATGTAATGAATTAAACTCGCTGCCGGGTAAACCTGCATTGAAGTACCAATTATTACCAAAATGTCAGCTTTTTTAGTTATATCCATTGCTTGGCCTAGCATCGGAACCGCCTCGCCAAACCAAACAATATGTGGTCTTAACTGGCTACCGGTTTCACATTTGTCACCTAAATGTAAATCTTTGGTCCAGTCGTAAACCAAACTCTCCTTCGTCGAACTTCTAACTTTTAACAACTGACCATGAAGGTGTAAGACTCTCTTACTACCAGCTCTTTCATGCAAATCATCTACATTTTGAGTGATAATATCAACATCGAATTTATCTTCCATTTGAGCTAATAATTGATGTGCGTTATTTGGTTTTACTTGCAGCAACTGCCTTCTTCTTTCATTGTAAAAATCGAGAACAAGTTTAGAGTTCTTGTACCAACCTTGGGGTGATGCAACCTCCATTACATCATGACCTTCCCATAATCCATCTGCATCTCTAAAGGTTTTAAGTCCGCTTTCGGCACTCATTCCGGCTCCTGTCAAAATAACTATTTTTTTCATATTGAAATTAAAGTTATATTATTTTTTCATAAAAAACACCAATTCGTATAAAAGAAAAACAAAATTATCCAGTAAACAAAATTATCATTTATAATTAAATTACTTTGCTATTTTAAAGAGTAGATAAATTAAAACGAATTTTATTTATTTCAGTGTTAATCATAATTGCATTGTGACAAAATTTTTAATAAATATTAAAGCTTGATGTTGGTAGGAATTAGTATTTTAAATGATATTTTCATGTATCCTGATAATTATCACATTTATTATGAATTGAAACCTATAAATTTGTTTTATAAATTTAGATGGATTACATCTTATTTAATATAAAAAACAGTGGGTTTAAATATTAAAAAATATGTACTAAAAATTGGAGTTTTACTTCTATTCTTTTCAGTTAATGTAAAAGCGCAGGATACCATAAAGATTGTTGGTGATCAATCTTTTAAAACTTATAAAGTTAAATGGGTAAATCAATATCCCACACTTAAAGAGCAAAAAAAAAATTCAAAAAAAGGCTGGTTAACCAAATTAATTTTAGGTAAAAGAAATATTATTGGCTTGACCAAACCTATTGATATTGTTGCACTTAACCCTGACTCATACTTCGTATTAGATCAGGCCAATGCTATTATCTTTAAAATAAATTATAACGAAAAAAAAATACCAAAAAAATTCAGAAAGAATAATTTTGACTTTTCATCATTGGTCAGTTTATCTAATTTTCGAAATAGTGAAATTCTATTCACGGATTCTCGTTTAAACAAAATTTTTAAATTTGATGAGAGCCAAAAGATGCTCGAATCATTAAATGATGAGATCCTGTTAGATCAACCTACTGGAATAGCCTATTCCGAAGTATCAAAAGAAATTTGGGTAGTTGAAACAGCTGCTCACAGAATTTCTGTATTAAATGAACAGGGGCAATTGATAAAAAAAGTAGGAAAGAGAGGAACAGCACCTGGTGAATTTAATTTTCCAACTGCAATATGGATTGATAAATCAGGTAATGTATATGTAGTAGATACTATGAATTTTAGAATACAGATATTCAATAAAGAAGGTGAAATTATTTCCGTGTTTGGAGAAATAGGCAATGCAACCGGTTACTTTGCACGACCCAAGGGTATCGCTACGGATTCGTATGGGAATATTTATATTACAGATGCTTTGTATCATACCGTTCAGATATTTGATATCAAGGGAAATTTCTTGTATCAGTTTGGTGATCAAGGTAGAGGAAAAGGGCAATTTTGGATGCCTTCCGGAATTTATATTGATGATAATAACTATATATATGTGGCAGATAGCTATAATTCAAGAATTCAGATTTTTAAACTTACAAATGGGAATTAAAATGAAAAAAACATTAATTATAGTATCTGTTATTTCAATGTGGATTCCCGTTCTGGTATTTTCTCAATCAATTGTAACCACAAAACACAATTTGTCTGTAAGCGGGCCAGGAACAGTAAAGGCAACATCAGAATCTGAAATTTGTATATTTTGTCATACACCTCACAGCAGTAGCCCCAGATCTCCTTTATGGAATAAAAATGTGACGGGAACAACTTATGTGTTATACAACAGTTCTACTTTAAATGCTGTACCCGGACAACCCGATGGGAGTTCAATTTTATGCCTTTCTTGTCATGATGGTACAATAGCATTAGGTGATGTTATTAGTCGATCTACTCCTATTGATATGACTAGTACTATGCCATCACGAAGTGACCTTACGACTGATTTATCAAATGATCATCCCATTTCATTTACATATGATGCTTCATTAGCCAGTGCAGACGGGCAACTTAAAACACCTCCATTATTAACTGTTAAATTAGATGAAAATTCAAAATTACAATGTACTTCCTGTCATGATCCACATCAAGAAACCTACCCTAAATTTCTATTGGCTTCTAATGAGTATTCTGCCTTATGTTTTACTTGTCACGACAGAACCTATTGGGTAAATAGCTCACATAATACTTCTACTGAAACCTGGAATGGAACAGGTACTGATCCATGGGCACATTTAGAATCATCATATGCAACTGTTTCACAAAATGCATGTGCCAATTGCCATGATACACACAATGCAAACGGTAAAATCCGAATATTGAAATACATTGCCGAAGAAGAAAATTGTTTAGATTGCCATAATGGAAATGTAGCGACTGAGAACGTTCAGGCAGATTTTGCTAAAACATACAAACATGACATATACAGATATACAGAAGTTCATGACCCTACTGAGTCAATTTCTGCAGCCACCAGGCATGTTGAATGCCAAGATTGTCATAATCCGCATGCTTCAAATGCTGATGCAGCTAATGCGCCTTTAGTAAATGGATTTAACATGGGTGTAGAAGGTGTTAATCAAAATGGTAATGATGTTTCTGTTGCATCATATACCTATGAAATATGCTATAAATGCCATGCCGGAAATTCTTGGGCTCCGTCTCCGGCTATTTCCCGACAGATCAATCAAAATAATGTTAGGCTGGAATTTGCTACCTCAAACCCTTCATTTCATCCCATTGTAGGTCCAAGAAATAATACAGAAATTACACCAAATCTAATTCCTCCAAATACAGCGAGCACTGTTTTATACTGTACAGATTGCCATGCAAGCAATGATGTAGCTGGTCCTGGCGGTCCTCATGGTTCAATTTATCCACAAATATTAAAACTACAGTATTCAACTGTTGATAATACTCCAGAATCTCCAACAAATTATGAGCTTTGCTATAGTTGCCACAATAGAAATAATATTATTAATGATAATAACACTTTTAGTGAACACAAAAAACATATTGTAAAAGAGAAAGCCTCATGTAGTGTTTGTCACGACCCGCATGGTATTAGCAGTATTCAAGGTAGTATCACCAATAATTCTAATTTGATAAATTTTAGGACAGGAATTGTAACACCTTCATCTAGCGGAATATTAAGATATGAAGATACAGGAGTTGGACGCGGTCGTTGCTATTTAACATGCCATGGCGAGGATCATAATCCTGAAACTTATAGGAACATGGGTATGTAAAAAGCCCATTGTTATAATATGATCAGTTTATTCAATTATTAAGTCAGTTATAATTAAAACACAGATTATATATCTTCTCTTCAATTGAAAATCAGATTAAAACAAAAATTATTACAAGTTAAAATTCTTGTTTTAAATAAGTTATTATAGTTTGATAATAGTATTAGAATTTATTTAAAAAATTGTAACAATAGTTGCTAAACATGATAAAAATCATTTATTAATATTAATTCTACTATTACCTTTACATAATACTAAGTAACATATTATTTTAATATAAAAAATGCATATCATGAAAACAAAAAATTTATTTCTTACTTTAGGTTTATCCCTAGTAATGTTTACTTTAGGTTTTGGACAGAACATTGCAGGTTCTGATCACGATTTCTCAGGTGAAACATGGAACCCGGGAGGGCAAATTTGCCAGGTTTGCCATACTCCTCACAATGCTGTTACCCTTCAGGAGGCTCCTTTATGGAATCACGAAGTGACTACGGCTACTTTCACGATTTATGATAATACGGTTTCACCGTCATTTGACGCAACAGCAAGCCAACCTGATGGAGCTTCTAAACTTTGTTTAAGCTGTCATGATGGTACTGTAGCTGTCGATAATTTTGGAGGACAAACAGGTGGTGCCGAATTTATTACTGGTGATCACCTTTTAGGAACTGATCTAAGTAATGACCACCCTATTTCTTTTGTTTATGATCCTACTTTAGCAACTACTGATGGAGGATTATTTGATCCTACTGTTGGACAATCAGGTCTTGGAGGTAGTATTAATGATGATTTATTACTTGCACAAAAATTACAATGTTCTTCTTGCCATGATGTTCACAACGGTTCAGGTGTTGCTAAACTGTTGGTTAAGTCTAATGCGGCAAGTGCTCTTTGCTTAACTTGTCATAACAAATAATAGAAATGTTTAAATTAATTTTAAAAAGAAGGGGCAATAGCCCCTTCTTTTTTATGATAACTAATTAATTATTACCTGTTTAATATGGCTTCAAAACCTGACTATAATCATAAAATATTGCTGTCATTTTTTATACCTTCACTGAATATTATTACATAAAATATAATGTTAAATTAGTGTCAAATCCAAAAAAATGAGACTTAAATTTTATTCCGGTTTTTCTGTAATTGCAATTTTCTTATTGTTGTTTATATCGTGTTCTCCAAAACTTCGTAATAATAATGAGACCAAAGAAAGTATAATTTATCCGGCTCCTCCGGATGCTGCAAGAATCCAATATCTCACTCGTATTAGCAGTTCAAAAGATATTGCCCCTAAACAATCGGCATTTTCAAAGACTGTTGTTGGAAAAGAAAAAATTCTTCCTATTTATAAACCTTACGGCGTATTTATGCGCAATGGTAAATTATATGTATGCGATGTTTCTATTGCTGGTCTGGAGATTATCGATTTTGAAACTAAAGAATTTAATTATTTTATACCAGACGGACAGTACAGATTAAAATTACCTATTAATAGCTATGTTGATATCAATGATCAACTATATATAGCGGACGTTACACTACAAAAAATAATGGTTTTTGATAGTATTGGCACATATATCACATCGTTTGGTAAAAAAGAAAATGTAAAACCAACAGATGTATTTGTTCATGGAAATAAAATATATGTACCAGACGCAAATAATAGCAGAGTAAATGTGTATAAAAAAGACACCTATGAGTTTGAAGAATATTTTCCTAAATCTGAAAAAGGGGATGATAGCTTTTTATATAAACCCACAAATATTTTTGTTAATGATAGTAAGGTTTATGTGAGTGATATGGGTAATGGTAAAATTCAAATATATAACCTTAAAGGTGAATATTTAGGATCTGTAGGAAAATACGGTAAGAATATTGGTGAATTTGTTCGTCCGAAAGGAATAGCGGTTGATCGTGAAGATAATTTATATGTAGTAGATGCCAGTTTTGAAAATGTACAAATATTTGATAAGGAAGGAAAATTACTATTATTTTTTGGTGGCAGTTACAAAGGCCCCGGAGATTTGTGGTTACCTACTAAGGTGAATATAGATTATGATAATTTGAGATATTTTGAAAAATATGTTGATCCTAAATTTGAATTGGAATATTTAATTTTTGTTGCAAATCAGTTTGGTCCTGATAAAATAAACGTATATGGGCGCATTGTACCCAAAAAGGTTATATCAAATTCTAATGAATCAAAAAAATGAAGTGATCATTAAAGGAATATGAAGAGTTTTTGAAATCGTTGCGTTTAAGTTTTTTATCACCTCATGTATTTCTTAAATAAATGTTTACAACATGTTAAACCAAAATAAATGTACATGCATATTGATAAACATAAACATATAATTTATCTATTATTTATAATTGCAATATCTTTATTTTGGGCTTGTTCTCCTAAATTTAATTATGAAGTAAAGTCTTTTCTATTTGATGGTGTTCTAGATCCTTACGAGGTTGAAGTTACTGTTGTTAAGGATTCTTTACAAAAAAAAGACAGCACTTTTGTCAATGATATTTTAGTTTCATCTTTTGTACGAAATGATTTTAATCTTCATGCTCCTTATGGGGAAAAAGAATGTAAAAAGTGCCATGATAGAGACAGTATGGATAAGCCTGCATTACCTTTACCTGAATTGTGCAATCAATGTCATGAAGATTTCAATACTACCTACCAGATTGTACACGGACCGGTAGCATCAGGAGCTTGTACACAATGTCACAGCCCACACAAATCAAAATTAAAAAATTTACTCTTACATCCAGGTCAAGAACTTTGTCTTGATTGTCATTCTAAAAGTTTGGTTTTAGAAGACAAAATTCATGTAGATATTGATGATACCGATTGTACCGAATGCCACAATCCTCATGGCGGTACTAATAGATTCACACTTCAACCGGAAGGCTGTTATGAGTGTCATGATAATTTTGAAAAAAAATTCAAATTTTTACACGGACCGGTAGCTTCAGATGATTGTTCTCAATGTCATGAACCACATAAATCAAAAAAGGAAAAATTACTAGTAGATTCTGGTGAAAGCCTATGTTTTAGTTGTCATGATTCAAAAGAAACTTTAGCACATGAATACCATCAAAATATTGAACAAAATAATTGTACCGAGTGCCATGATCCGCATGGTGGAGATAATGAAAAGTTGCTTTTC
>VAPH01064304.1_pt1 | contig 10403 bp, 8 predicted proteins | sample 3393861 | NCBI WGS metagenome assembly VAPH01 (sample SAMN08290439, study PRJNA428436) | hydrothermal vent metagenome | isolation source: Deep-sea hydrothermal vent chimney | place: Atlantic Ocean: South-mid Altantic Ridge | reverse complement strand
GTACGAGGTGTCCTTGACCATGAAGATAAAATCCGTGATCGCCGGCGAATAGACCGCCCCGCCCGCGCAAGGCCCCATGATCATGGAAATCTGCGGGATAACGCCAGACGCCGTCACGTTCCTTTGGAAGACCTCGGCGTAACCGGCAAGCGAGGCGACGCCTTCCTGGATACGCGCGCCGCCCGAATCGTTCAGCCCGACGACCGGCGCGCCCACCTTCAAGGCCTGATCCATGATCTTGGCGATCTTGCCCGCATGGGCCTGGGAAAGGGAGCCGCCGAAAACGGTGAAGTCCTGGCTGAACACGAAAATCAGGCGGCCGTTGACGGCGCCGTATCCGGTGACCACGCCGTCGCCGGGAATGGTTTGTTCGGCCATGCCGAAATCCTTGCATCCATGTTCGACGAACATGTCCCATTCCTCGAAGGACCCGGGATCGAGCAACATCTCGATGCGTTCGCGCGCCGTCAGCTTGCCTTTTTTATGCTGGGCCTTGATACGCCCTTCGCCGCCGCCTAAGCGGGCGCGTTCGCGTTTTTCCTCGAGTTGTCGGATGATGCTGTGCATGGGCGGCCCCCGGTTGACAAGATAAGGAGGATAGCTTGAGGCCGCCCCTCCACACCAGTAAAAACAAATGGGTTCAAAGACTTCTCCGGGCGATAAAACGGACTGGGACGATTAACAGAATTCGAGGAGCCGCCCCGCGGCAAGGATATCGCCGCAGAGGGCGTCGTTGCGTTTTTGGGCCTCCGGGTCCTCGCCCCATTTTTCGTTTTGGTAGGTTTCATCGAGCCGGGCGATCTCGAAGGCTTCCCCGGCCCCTACCCGGCCCGCCGCCACCGCCAGGGCGAGAACCAACGAGCCTGTCGCCGCCGTCAATTCCAAAACCGCCGTCAAGGCGATATCTTCAAAGGTTTCAACGGCGCGCCTTAAGGCCTTCACGGCTTCCCCGTCCTGTTCTATGTGGATGATATTGGAGGTGACGGCGAGCCGCGCCCCGTGGAATTCCTCGGCCCAATCGAGAAGAGGTTGCCAGATTTCTTCCTGGCGATCCGCCAAGTCCAAGGGCTCTCCGGTCCTGTAGCAGAGCAAGTCGTTCCCCGCGTAACGCGACAGCCGCTCGATGACGCCATCCCTTTCCGGCCCGACCTTATCGATGGACGCGCACGACAACCGCGACAGGGGCATGGACCGGGGATCGACCGTGTCCTTCTGGGATTCCCATTCGGCGGCGATGGCTTGGGCCAAATCGCGCCACGGCAAGGCCAGGGGCGCCCCGGCCGGGGTCCTGACCGCCCGGCCATCGAGAACGACCCCATACCCCCCGGAGGTGGCTTCGACCCCGGCGGTGTCGTAAAACCGCTTCAAGAAAACAAGCTCCCCTTCTACTTGCCTAGACCGAAGAGGCCTTTCAGGCCCTCGGCGGCGTCATCGAGAAGGTTACCGCCCCCGTTCGCCTTCTTATCGGATTTTTCCGGGCCCAGGCCCAGCGCCGTCCGGCATGGGGTTTCGTCCGCGCTCAACTTATCGAACAGGACGGAGCCGAGAAGGGAAATCCCGCCCGTGGCGATGGCCGCGCCCACTTCGGCGGCCTTTATTGCCGCCTCTTCCTCGTCGAGGCCGATCTTGGGATCGGCAAGGGTTCCTTTCAGGCTGATCAGGCCGGCGACCTGATCGCCCAGGCTGATGCCGAGACCCTGGCGGGCTTGGGGACGAATGGAAAAATTAATGGCTTCGGTTTTCAGGTCGATAAGCCCGTTTCCGATGACGTTTATTTTATCGGTTTCAAGGGCGATCCCCTTTGGCGACTTGGCGATGCCGTTGGAGACCTCGAACCGGACGACGCCGCATTTCAGCACCGTGTAATCGTCTTTTTTCGCCATGGGGTTGATCGCCTGGGCCAGTTCAGAAAGAAAATCCGCCCCGACCCAATTGATCTCCGTGTTACGGATTTTCGCCTTGCCGAGCACCGCTTTCACCGCGCCGTTCAGGCTTCCCATAAGCTTGCGAACGGAAGATCCGCGCCCTTTAAGAACAATATCAATGTCGGTTTTTCCGCCGCTCAGCAAGTTCGTCGCCCCCATATCCCTGGCCAGGAGTCCCGCTTCGAGGCCGCGAGCCTTGATCTTGACGTCCAGTTCAGCCGTCTTGCCCGTCGCTCCGTCGAGGACGATACCGGCCGTGACGTTTCCCCCCGCGAGACTTGCGCCGACGGGCTTGAGGGACAAACGGCCATCTCTCAAAACGGTTTTAAGCGAGACGTTCCGGGCCGTGATTCCGCCCGGCAAGACGAGACGGGAAACCTTCATGACGATGTCCGCGTCCACCGCCTTCAAGGCTTCAAGAGGCAGGGGGGCCTTCGGGAACAAACGTTTCGCCGCCTTGCCTCCCGCTTTTTCCGATGCTTTCGCGCCGGGAAGCAGGGCGTCGAGGTCCAGAAGGTCCGAGGTTAAATCCGCCTTCAAACCCGGTCGTCCCCCCTTGGGCAAAGAGAGGACGACGCGGCCCGCGACGCCGCTTTTCGCCGCCTTGAGCCTAAGGTCGTCGAGGACATATCCCTTCGCGGCGTCCGTCAACCGCCCCGAAGCGCGAAGGATTTTACCGTTTAAAGCGCCGGTGAGGGAAAAAACCAGGGGGCCGTCCTCGCCATCGGCGTCCAATCTGTCGATCCCGAGTTTCATCTTTTGTCCCGTTTGACCGTCCAGATAGGTCAGGTTGACGTCTTCTATGCGCACCTTCCGAACCACGGGGAGAATCCCGTCATCGTCGATTGGTGATTCCTCCCCGGAGGAGGCGAATTCCCAATTGCCCCGGCCCTTGGCGTCCGTTTCCAAGATGGCGTCGACCCCGGTCAACACCAGCCGGTCGATTCGGAGGTCGCCGCCGAACAAGGGCAATATGGCCACTTTCGCTTCAAGGCGTTTCAGCCTGACCATCTCGGGGCGCGTTCCCCACGGGGCATTGGCGAAGGTAACGCCTTTTACGGACAGGGATGGATTGAGCGAAATGGATAGGGACAGATCACCCGTGATGGTCAAATCCCGGCCGGTCGCCGCCTTGACTTCTTCGGCGATCAACCCCTTGTATTTATTGAAGTCCGTGGACTTTAAAACGGCAATTCCGCTGACGACGACGGCGACCGTGAGGACGAAAAGGCCGAGTAGGATTTTCCATGCCTTTTTCATTGTTCGCTATTTGCTCCCCATCATTTCAGGCACGGCGTCCGGCAAATCTTCGAAGCTGTCGATAACCTTGTGCGCGCCGGCCTCGTACAATTCTCCGGTATCGTGATATCCCCAGGATACGCCGAGGGCGTAAGTTCCGGCATTTTTCGCCATTTCCATGTCGTAGGTCGTGTCCCCGATCATAACGGTCTCGCCCTTTCCGGCGCCCGTTTCCGCCATGGCCCTATGCAACATTTCCGGGTCCGGCTTGCCCCGGGACAGATCGGCCGTCTGAAGGGTGGTGAAACGCTCCAGCAGGCCATGCCCGCCAAGGGTCGCGAGCAACCCCCTGCGGGATTTTCCCGTGGCGATGCCGAGCAACCACCCCGCTCGCTCGAAGAAAGACAGGCCGGCCTCCACCCCCGGATAGAGAGGTTCATGGAGTTCGCCGCGCTGGCGCATGGCGAAGAACGCCGAGCTGTAGCATCGCTTCAGGTTTTCCAGGGTTTCGGGAGGGGTCGAGGGCAGCAATCTGGCGAAAGCCTCAAGCAAGGGCAAGCCGACCATCCTGCGGACGGCTTCGGGCCTTGGTTTGTCGAAACCGTGTTCGTCGCAGGCCGCATGCATGGCCGCGACAATGGAGTGCTGGCTATCGACAAGGGTGCCGTCGCAATCAAACACGGCCAATTTCAGGAAACTGAGTTCGGATGAATTGGCTTTCAAGTCGCTCGGTCCGTTATCTGATAAAACGCGCCCAATCGCCCTATAGAAATAGGGGACTGGGCCGTCACTTCAAGGTATAAAGGGAAATTATACCAAGTTGCATTAATAATGACTCATAAAGACGGCTGATGAGGGGATCTCTATGGGTCATTATTAGTGCAATTTGGTATTAGCCGCAACTGAGCTTGGCGTCGTAACCGAAAGGCCGGTCGGTCCAGGACGGATCGACCCACAAAGCGACCGCCTTGCCGCCGTTTCCGGCGTTTCTTACTTTGAAGGTCATTTTCTGGCCGATGGCGAGGCGAATCCTGCGCATGCTGACCGTGGTGTTGTCGGGGACTTCGTAAACGCCGACCATGGCGGTCTTGGGCCAGCGCTTTCCTTTGTTCCAGACCTGGAAAACCGAACGGCCGGGTTCGCAATAAACCTTTATTTCCACGTCAATTTTTCCGCCCGAAACGCCGTCGTCAATCATCAACTCCTTGACGCCGATTTTACCGCCGCCCGCCGCGGTTGCGAAATCGGCGAGGGCGGCCAGAAATATCAAAGCCACGGCGGCCGTAACCGCCCCTTTGGCCCACGGAAACCGCATATCAACCGACTCCCTCTCTTATCCAACATGAGGGACAATGATTGAGTGCTTAGCTTAAGGCCCCCTTACCAACCAATGGTTAATTATTGAAATGTGGCGCCTTATTTTAAAATACCTCCATATTTACATGTACTTAGTTGATATTGTTGCGCTTTTATTAAATTTTTCCCGTTGACAGAAATACATCTCCGGTTGTGTTTTCTACACAACATGGCAACCACCCGAAAAGATTTTCCAGGCGGGCGGCCTCCCTATTTTCCTTGTTTAGCGCCTTCCTCCTTCGCGGCCTGGACGGATAAACATTTGGTCACGGATATGCGCTTACCGACCGTCTGGATATAATCGGCCAAGGGCTGGCCCTTGAGTTTGATGTTGAATTTTTTGATAACGACCGTGCCGTTGCGCTTATAGATATCGGTCAAACGGCTCTTCTGTTTCTCCCACTTCGCCAGGTAGGGCTTCCAGTTTCCGTTGTGCTTGCGTTTCACATACCTGATCACCCGTTCATGGGTCAACGCCCCCCACCAGGACACTTGGGGAAAGTCGTTGCAGACAGCCTTCGGCGCCCCCGCCTTTCCGGCGCCGCCCGGCGGCGCCGCATGGGCGGTTCCCGCCAAGGAAAGCATGGCCAAGGCGACCACGGCCAACGAAAAAACGGAACGCAAGGCTACGGAGTGGATACTCTTCTTTAAATTCATAGATCTGGGTCTCCGATTATTCCAAAGGCGGCGAATGCGTCGCCCCCCAGGCTTCAGGTTAGATTTTTTCGCCTTTTCAGGCCCTGAAGATCGTTTTCCGGCATCCCTTTTCGGATATGATCCTTAACACGCGTCTTTAGAGCGCATATTGCTGATTTTTTCAATATGCTAAAAGTACATTATTTGCAAGTTATACTACCATTTCTTGTTCCCGACCCGCCTCCAAAAGACGTTCGGACGAAAAAACAATCTCGAATGTAGCCCCCCCGCCGGGTGTGTCCTTGACCCGGATCGCGCCTCCGTGGCATCGACCACGCGCCTGACGATGGACAGGCCGATCCCGGCCCCTCCCGACCTTCTATCGGATCGAAGGAAACGCCGGAAAATCTCTTCCCGTTTCTGCAAGGGTACGCCCCGGCCATGGTCGATCACACGAAGCGACGGCTCCTTATCCACCTCGATGGTAATCGTCGTCCTTCTGGCTGAATAACGAATGGCATTTTCGATAAGGTTCCGCAGGGCTTGTTCCAACGCCCCTTCGTGGCCGCGGATCAGAACCGGCCCCTCCGGGGCCAGCACCTCCAGGGATTTGTGCTCCATGACCGCGAGAGGGGCGATATAGGTCGCGACCTTGGTGCAAATATCCTTCAGGTCCGCGACATCGTTTTCCCCTATTTCCAAGGTATCCATCCTCGCCGAAATCAACAGCTGTTCGACGATACGGGTCATGGAATCCACCTCCGCGCGCAAGGAAACGCTGGCATCAGAGTCTTCAAGGCTATCGAGGTTGGAGCGGAATATGGCCAGGGGAGTCCGCAATTCATGGGCGACATCAGCCGCGAACATCCGGTGACGTTCCTCGCTTGCCCGCAGGGCTTCTTCCGCGGCGACGAGACCGGTAACATCCGTGCCGGTTCCCCTGTATCCGCAGAATGTTCCGTCGTCTTCGAAAATCGGCACGCCGCCGATCTTCAGATGCCTCCTGTTTCCATCACGGTCGGTGATGGAATAACTGAAATCCCGGAAGGGACGGTGGGCATCCAAATCCATTAAGTACTTGCGCCATTTTTCCGATTCCCCCTGCATCTTTTCCGCACCCGAGACGTCCAGGCTCATCTTTCCGAGCACGCTGTCCCTCTCAAGGCCCAAGAGGTCGTAAGCCCGGTCGGAAAGAAAGACGAAACGCATGTTTTCATCCGTTTCCCAGAACCAGTCGGAAGCCGCGGACGCAATATCGCGGAACCGCTCGCCACTTTCCTTCAACGCCGTCTCGGCGGCCAGGCGCACCGAGATATCGCTGGCGTAAGCATTGACGTATCCGGCTTCGGGAAAGGGAACGAGGACCAGCGAATAGGTCCTTGAACCCTTATTGACGTCTATTTCCCGCGTCTCGCCGGTCTCCAGGGCGTCGTCTATCCTTTTCCGCCATTGCTCGGGCAGGACGTCGCCGGTTTCGCATCCCCAAAACTGCAACAGCGGAGCGCTCGCCTTGTTGGCGTAGAGGATAACGCCGGTGGTGTCGAAGCGGAGCATCGGTCCGGGACTTTCCTCGGGAAACCTCGCCAAGATCTTAACCGCCGCCTCGGCCTTTTTCCTTTCCGTGATATCCCCAACGATAGCGACGAAAACGGGTGGCGTTTCCGTACTCATGAGTTGCAGGCGGATCATGACGTCGTAGGTCGAGCCATCCTTGCGACGGTGCGTGGTCTCGAAGGAAACCTGTTTGAGCCGCCCCTCCCGCAGGGGCTTGATGATATGGGAGAAGGTTTCCGGCGTGAAATCCGGCACCAAATCAAGGGGCGTCAACGCCTTGAGTTCATCCATGCCATAGCCGAGATTTTTCCGGGCGCCGTGATTGACCTGGGTGAACATTAGCGAACAGGCATCGAAGATGTAGACCTCGTTCAGGGATTCCTCGACGATGCGGCCAAGGCGCAAACTGACCTCTTCCGCCCTTTTGCGCTCCGACATATCGAAAATCGCTCCAATGAGCCCGCCGACGCTTCCATCATCCCTTTGAAAGGCCGCATTGTGAACGATGACGTCACGCCGCCCATGCCCGGGAACGTTAAAGGCGGCCTCATGCCTCAGCTCCCCTCCGTGGCGCAGCAGTTCCCCATCCGCTTTGGGATGAAGGCCACTCAAATCCATGGACGAAATTTCCTCCGCCCGCTTTCCGATGATTTCTCCCTTGGGCAGTTCCAGAAATTCCACGAAGGCGACATTGCACCCCAGATAGACGCCGTCGGTGTCCTGGTAGAAAACGGGAACGGGAATGGCGTCTATGAGGGTTTGGAGGAACCCATACTGCGCTCTCAAGGTATTTTCCGCTCGATGTCTCTCGCGGATCACCTTGTGTAGTTTTTTGTTCAGGACCAGCAACGATTTTTCCCGGCCCGACACGGAAACGCCAACCACCATGAGCAAGAGGAAAAGGGCCAACAGACCCAACCTGAAGCGATTGCGCTCGGTCCGGGTGGAGCCCCCCCAACCGATGGCGGGAATCCCGGCGAGTTCCCAGGCCGCATTCGGTAAATTGATCGTTTCGCGAACGCTATCGGCGCCGAAAAGAGCCCCATCGCCAAAAAACGGCCCTGTCGAGGCGTCCCGGGCCGCCCATTTCATTTCAAGAAATTTCCCCCTGACGGAAATTTCCGACAGAAAATCGGAAACCCCCAGGGACATGACGGCCCCGCCCCAAAAAACCCCTTTGTTGTAGATGGGCAGGGAGACGAAGATCGTCGAACCTTCTCCATCCTCCCTTGCGGACGGGAAGGTGGACAACAAGAGGTCCGGCACGATGTCGCCGCCCCGCGGTATGGATCGTTCCGGATAAAATTCGATAAAGCGGCCGATCTCGTCTTCATGACCCTGTTCGGGAAAGGTCTTCTCGATAACGCCGTCCGGCGCGATGGTGAAAAAATGGATGGATTTGCTCCCGGCCCGCAGTCCAGGAACGAAGGCGTTTAATTCTTCTTGTTCTTCCGCGCTATCGAAGTACATCTCCGAATTAACTTTCAACTCCGCCTCGACAAAGGACTTCAACGCGCCGAGAAGGACGAGCCGCTTGTTCATCTCCTTGGAAACCTTGCCTGCGATGTGAGAAAGGTTGTTTGAATATTCGATCCGTTCCGTGCGCAGGAGTTTCCCGCCGTACCACCTGTCGGCGAAGCCGCCCAAGCCGGCCAGAAGAACGAAAAGAGCCAACAGGATCAGCCGGGAACGATGGCGCCTTCGATCCGGAACGCCGGCCTCGCCCCGCCCCCTCACCGGGCGTCCTCGGACAGAAGATAGCCGACGCCGCGCAAGGTATGGACGCAGACCGAGGCGTCGGCCTCGGACAACCGCTTGCGCAGCCTGGAAATATGAACCTCGACGGAGTTCGAGGACACCTCCTCGCCGAAGCCGTAAAGGCCGTCTTCAAGAACATTTTTCGGCACGACCCTCCCAAAACGCCTCATGAGCTGCTCCAGGACCCCCATTTCCCGGCGCGAAATGACGATAGGCCGGTCACGGACTCGGACCTCCCGCGCGATCGTGTCGAAAGACAGGTTTCCCGCGCTTAGCGTCAAGCCGAGAGCGCCGTCCGGACGCCGCAACAAGGCCCGGATCCTGGCGATCAACTCCTTCATGTCAAAGGGCTTGAGAAGGTAATCGTCGGCGCCGCTGTTCAGACCCAGAACGCGTTCGTCGATACCGTCCCTCGCCGTCAAAACAATCACCGGCGTCGTGTTTTTTCTTCCCCGCAGGCCGCGAAGAAGATCGATGCCGTCGCCGTCGGGAAGCCCCAAATCGAGGATGACGGTTTCGTACTTGACGGTCGCCATGGCCGCCTCGCCTTCCGAGACCGTGTGAAAGACATCGACGGCAAAGCCCTCCTTTTCCAATCCCGTTTTAATGGAAAAGGATAAACGTTCGTTGTCTTCAACCAACAACAAGCGCATCGGACCCTCTTTTCACCCAAGCCCCGGTTCTTTTAGCTTATGAAAAGTCAACTGCGGCGCATTTTATTAAATTTTAATCATTCTCTCCCCGCCAATGATGTGACCTTTGTCACAGGGGGGTAAAAAAAGAATCCTTCCCGTGATCGGCTTCTTCAAAACCGAAGAAGTTAAATGTCGCGCGCATGTGTTCGGGCAGCGGCGCGGCGACGTCGAACGTTCCGCCCTTGGGCCCCGGCAGGCGGATGGCCCTGGCGTGCAGATGGAGCTTCCGGCTTATTCCTTCGCCGGTAAGGAAGGCTTCCTTGGCGCCGTATTTTCCGTCGCCCAGGATCGGCGCGCCGATCAGGGCCATATGGACTCGAAGCTGATGGGTCCGCCCCGTTTCCGGCTCCAGGGAAACCCAGGCGGCGCTGCGGCCCGCCTTATCCACCACCCGGTAATCCGTCACGGCTCTTTTTCCGGCGGCGGCGTCGATGACCATGCGTTCTCCGCCCCGGCCGGGAAGCTTGGACAAAGAAGCATCGATGCGCCCTTCGGCTGGTTTCGGAACGCCGGTGACGACGGCCCAATAAAGCTTCTTTATCTCGTTTTCGCGAAAGGCGGCCGTGAGGTTTCTTGCGCTTTGGGCGGTCCGGGCGAGGACAAGGACGCCCGAGGTATCCTTATCCAGGCGATGGACAAGTCTCGGCCTTTGGGGGGCGTCGAAGCGAAGAACGTCGAGCATGGCGTCCAAATGCGTGACCGTCTTGGTTCCGCCCTGGACCGCCAGGCCCGCGGGCTTGTCGATAACCATGACCTGATCGTCCTTGTAAAGGACCCGCGCCCTGAGGGCCTCGGCCTCGGCCTGGGTTACGGCCCGGACTGCTTTTTTCCCACCCCTTCGAGTCCTCTCCTTCGCGCCCTCGCCGAGCGGCGGCACCCGCACGGACTGGCCGGCTTCGAGACGCAGGCCGGCCTTCGCCCTTTTGCCGTCGATGCGGACCTGTCCGGTACGCAGGAGTTTTTGCAACCGTCCTTGCGAAACGCCGGGAAACAGTTTCCTGAACCAGCGGTCCAGCCTTTGCCCGGCGTCTTCGGAAGAAACAAAAACCGTCTTAACGGCGTTCATGCCACGAAAAGTCGGACCAAGGTCATGCCGCCATAGAATGCCAGCACGGCGACAATCACCGAGGCGGCCACGTAAAGCCCGACGCCGCCCACATCGCCGCGTTCCATCAGATAGAACATGTCCATGGAAAAAGTGGAAAAGGTGGTGAAGCCCCCCATCAATCCGATGACGAGG
>VAPH01074398.1_pt1 | contig 10417 bp, 9 predicted proteins | sample 3393861 | NCBI WGS metagenome assembly VAPH01 (sample SAMN08290439, study PRJNA428436) | hydrothermal vent metagenome | isolation source: Deep-sea hydrothermal vent chimney | place: Atlantic Ocean: South-mid Altantic Ridge | reverse complement strand
GGCCGGTAAACCACTGGAGATCACCGAGGTTGAAGTCGCGCACCCCAGACCCGGCGAAGTGCTGGTGCGCATGGTCGCAACCGGTGTCTGCCACACCGATGCTTTTACGCTGTCCGGCGCCGATCCGGAAGGTATTTTCCCATCCATACTCGGTCATGAGGGCGGCGGCGTGGTAGAAGAAATCGGTGCCGGTGTGACCAGCGTCAAAGCCGGCGATCACGTTATTCCGCTATATACCCCGGAATGCGGTGAATGCAGTTTCTGTCGATCAGGAAAAACCAACCTCTGCCAGAAGATCCGCATCACCCAGGGCCAGGGCCTGATGCCGGACGGTACATCGAGATTCTCACTCAACGGTCAAACCCTGTACCACTACATGGGCACGTCAACTTTTTCGGAATACAGTGTCATGCCGGAAATATCCGTGGCCAAAATTAACGCCGAAGCACCTTTGGACAAGGTCTGCCTGCTCGGCTGCGGCATCACCACCGGTATCGGGGCGGTGCTGAATACTGCACGGGTTGAAGCGGGTGCCACGGTGGCAGTTTTTGGCCTGGGCGGCATCGGGCTGAGCGTGGTTCAGGGCGCTGTCATGGCGGGCGCCTCGCGTATTATTGCGATTGACCTGAATACAGACAAGTTTGAAATGGCCCGCATGCTGGGTGCTACCGACTTTGTTAATCCAGACGAATACGACGATCCGATCCAGGATGTCATCGTCGAATTGACCGATGGCGGCGTTGATTATTCCTTCGAGTGTATCGGCAATACCAACGTCATGCGCGCGGCACTGGAGTGCTGCCACAAAGGCTGGGGTGAATCCATCATCATCGGTGTCGCCGGCGCCGGCCAGGAAATCTGTACGCGACCCTTCCAGTTGGTCACCGGCCGGGTATGGCGCGGCACGGCCTTTGGCGGCGTACGCGGACGCAGCGAATTGCCGGGCTATGTTGATAACTACATGGCCGGTAAAATCAATATCGACGACATGGTGACCCACACGATGGGCCTGAAAGATATCAACAAGGCCTTTGACCTGATGCACGATGGCAAGAGCATTCGCTCGGTCGTCATTTACTGAGTGGGTGCAATAAAGTGACAGCCATCCGGGAAATTGCACGCAGCCGTATTTTTGCTGGTCAGCAGATACGTTTTCAACATTATTCTGAAGCACTGCAATGCGACATGTCTTTTGGTGTTTACCTGCCGGCACAGGCAGAAACCGGCCCATTGCCGGTGCTGTACTGGCTTTCCGGCCTGACCTGCACGGATGAAAATTTTGCCACCAAGGCAGGTGCGCAACGGCTGGCATCCGAACTGGGCCTGGCCATTGTCTGCCCGGATACCAGCCCCCGGGGCACCGACCTGCCGGGTGAGCATGATGACTGGGATTTCGGCTCTGGTGCAGGCTTTTACGTCAATGCAACCGAGGCACCCTGGTTAGCACATTACAATATGTACGACTATGTCAGCAAAGAATTGCCGGACCTGGTTGAAGCAGCATTACCGATAACCGATCAACGCAGTGTCAGCGGACACTCCATGGGCGGACATGGTGCTTTGATGTGTGCGTTAAAAGACCCGCAACGCTACCTTTCAGTTTCAGCTTTTGCACCCATTTGCCACCCGTCAGAAACCCCCTGGGGCATCAAGGCTTTCAGCCATTACCTTGGCGAAGACCGCAACACCTGGCAGCAATGGGATGCCACCCAGTTGGTGGATTCAGTTGAGAAACAGCTTCCCATCCTGATTGATCAGGGTACGGATGATGAATTCCTCGGGGAGGAACTGAAACCAGGCAGCCTCGAACAGGCCTGTATCTGCACCCACCACCCGCTGGAGGTGCGCATGCAAAAGGGTTATGACCACAGTTATTATTTTATCGCCAGTTTCATCGATGATCACCTGCGTTACCACGCACGTGCCTTGGGCTTGCTGGGGTGAATTGCTTGTCTAAGCACAATCGTGAACATGCTCCACCTGTAGGAGGGAGCAGCTATGCTGCTCGCGATGATCAAATAAATATCAGTCGCTTTCCAGCCAAACCCTGGCCTGCAAACCAAACTTGGTTGAGTAGCCGACTGAGCGGCTGACGATCTGCCCTTCGCCATCAATGACAAAATAGGTCGGGAACGCCTGGATTTGCCAATCACGTGTGGTTTGCGGGCTGCCCATCAGCACTGGCAGTTGTATGCCGGTTTCCCGGATAAACGCCCTGACTTCATCCAGGCTGGCGTATTCCAGTGCCACTGCACGAGCCCACGACAGCTCCCCGCCTGCGACCAGTTCGTCAAGATTTCCAATGCTGCGGCGACACACGGCGCACCACGGGGCGAAGAAATACACAACGCCGGTTTCGCCGGCCACCATGATAGATTCAGCCTGCATATCATCGAGCCAGCTCAGCTCCAGCGATGGTGTGTATTCATCATCGGGAAGGTTGCGGGTCTGCCATGTGTGTACCGCCAGAATCACCAGTATGATCAATACCGCGTCAAAGACCAGTGAAGCCCAGAAATTCGCTCTGAATGCCTTCCAGGCAGCTTTAATCATCATTCACCCCACAACAGGCGGTCGACGGCACCGCGATAGCCATACTGTTCAAGGTCGACTTTACCATCCAGAAACACAAGCCCCTCAACTTCCAGCAGGTTCTTCTGCCTGTGCCAGCCGCTTGAATCCTGCGGGAAGGAAATCTTTCCCTGGGCATTGATGACCCGGTGCCACGGCAGGTTCATACTGCGCGGTGCCCGCCTGAGCGCCTGGCTGACACGTCGTGCTGCACTGGGTATGCCGGCCAGCCTGGCAACTTCGCCATAGGTCAGCACATGGCCTGAGGGAATCTCAGAAACCACTTTCCAGACACTTTGATGCCAGTTGGTATCACCATTTTTCACAATCTTGCTGCGAGGGTTCATACTGCACTACACACTACCTACATTGAGACCCATATGACAGCGGCCGGAGTATCTATAGTGTGTGATTGCGAGCCGTGGCATACCGTTCGTCCTGAACATGCGCCGCTCCTGCGCATCCCTGCGCCCGCGGCATACCGTTCGTCCTGAACATAAAAGTGGGCCGGCTTCCGAGCCGGCCCACTTACCGTCGCCATTTCCGGGGATGTGGGAGGTCATGCACCCGGGAATAGCGCTTTCGAGAGATTCTGTAACCTAGTTTTAGCAGTGAACCTGCCAAAATTCAAGTGAATTTGACTTTAGCTGTCATCCTGCATGTCTGCGCTTCGCTGCGACGCAGCCAGCCAACCACGCAGTATGTTAATCTCATTCTGGTCCGGGCGGGCACGGTTAAACAACCGCCGCAGGCGCGCCATCAGGCGTTTCGGCTGGGCCGGATTCAGAAAACCGATATCCAGCAGGGTCTGTTCCAGGTGGGTAAAAAAAAGCTCCATCTGGCCGGCGTCAACCGGCTCCCAGTCATGCGGCGGAACCGTGACGCCAACCTCACCGAGCGCAGACATACGCAGCTCGTAACCGACCACCTGGACCGCCTGGGCGAGATTCAGCGAACCGTAATCCGGGTTGGTATCAATATGCACTAACTGGTGGCAACGTTGTATTTCATCGTTGGTCAGGCCGTAGCGTTCACGCCCGAACAGGATGGCGATATCCTGCCCGTCGTGTTCAGCCAGGGCATGTTCGGCTGCCTTGCGCACATCCATCTGCGGCATGGGCAGGCTGCGAAGCCGGGCGCTGGTGCCCAGTACCAGTGAACAGCCATCCAGCGCAGACTCGAGTGAGTCATGCACCACCGCGTGCTGCAACAGCTCGTCTGCACCGGATGCCATCGCAGTGGCCTCGGCATGCGGAAATATTTTTGGGGTGACCAGGTGCAGTTGCTGCAGGCCCATGACTTTCATGGCTCTGGCGCTTGCGCCGATGTTGCCCGGATGGGTGGTGTTGATAAGAACCACACGAATATTGGACAATCGTGCTGCCACCTGTGCTGCGCTTCTGGTATCCTGTGCCGCCTTCGTATTCATTGAATAAATGCCATGACCCATCCAGTTTTAAACATTGCAATCAACGCAGCGCATATCGCCGGAGACTTAATGCGCCAGGAATTGCACAAAGTGGCTTCCATCCCGTTCACGCGCAAAGCAAGACATGATTATGTCAGTGAAATCGACAAAACCAGCGAACAACAGATTGTACGTGAAATCAAACGCTACTACCCGGACCACGCCATCCTCGGCGAGGAAGGCGGGGCTCAGGGCGACAGTGAGTATGTCTGGATTATTGACCCGCTCGACGGCACCAGCAACTACCTGCATGGCATGCCACATTTCGCCATATCCATCGCGGTGCAGATCAAGGGCCGCCTGGAACATGCCGTGGTCTATGATCCGATGCGGGATGAGCTGTTCAGTGCCAGCCGTGGCAATGGTGCACACTTGAATAACACGCGCATCCGGGTGTCGGCGCGCGAAAAACTGGATGACGCCATACTGGCCACCGCATTTCCATTCCGCCAACGCGGCATGATGGGGCTGTATACCGGCATGTTCAGCGAGGTGTTCAGGAAAGTTGAAGATATCCGCCGTTATGGTGCGGCTTCACTGGACCTCGCCTGGGTGGCCGCCGGGCGCATGGATGCTTACTTCGAGATCGGGCTCAAACCCTGGGACGTCGCAGCCGGCACCCTGCTGGTACGTGAAGCCAGCGGCGTGGTGGTTGATTTCGAGGGCAGTGACGACGTCGTGCATTCACACTCGATCCTTGCAGCACCATTCAAGCTGATGACACCGTTAAGACAGATCATTCAACCACGCTGGATGAAAGCAAAGCGCTAACCCAAATCCTGGGTGGAGTGTCCTGGTTAAGGCCTCACGTTTTGGGTGGCACCTTCTTTTTCTACGGCCATCAGGTCAAATTTGCTGACCCCAATCATCAACAGGATCGTACTGGCAACATAGATCGATGAATAGGTGCCAACCACAATGCCGATAATCAGGGTGAAGGCGAAACCGTGGATGATCTCACCGCCAAAATAGAACAGCGCAGCCAGTACCAGCAAGGTCGTCGAAGAGGTCATCAAGGTACGTGACAGGGTTTGGTTGATGGATGTATTGACCACATCGATGGGCTGGCGTTTACGGTAACGCGGGAAATTCTCCCGGATGCGGTCAAACAGTACGATGGTGTCATTCAGGGAATAACCGACCACTGCCAGTATCGCTGCCACCACCGTCAGATCAAATTCAATCTGTACAAAGGACAAAATGCCCATACTGATAATAATGTCATGTATCAGCGCGGCCACCGCACCCACCGAGAAACGCCACTGAAAACGCAGCATGACATACAGGAACACACCAATCATTGCATAGATGACAGCCAGTATGCCCTGCTCTGCCAGTTCATCACCCACTTGCGGGCCAACGAACTCAACCCTGCGCATTTCAATATCACCTTCCACACCCCGGCTTAGTGCCGCCAGCACACGGGTAGACAGCTCCGCACTGCTTTCTTCGGCATCGGTGGGTGGAATCCGCACCACGATATCGGTGGCAGCACCGAAGGTCTGCACAATTGAATTAAAACCTGCTGCCTCCAGGTTCTTGCGCACATCTGAAATCTCAGGTGCCGAAGGGTAGCCGACCTCAATCAGGGTGCCGCCAGTAAAATCCAGCCCAAAATTCAAACCTTTCACCGCCAGGGATGTGATCGACGCAAGGATCAATACGGACGAAAAAACCAGCGCAATATTACGCCGGCTCATGAAATCAATATTGGTTTTACCACTTAAAAATTTCATATCAATACCTTAAATAGCCAGCTTGCGGACGCGTTTTTTGCCGCCGTAGATTAAGTTAACGACAGCCCGTGTACCCATGATTGCGGTAAACATGGACGTCACGATACCCAGCGATAATGTCACTGCAAAACCCTTGACCGGGCCGGTGCCGAACAGGAACAGCACGAAGGCTGCTATGAGGGTGGTGATATTGGCATCGGCGATCGTTGAAAAGGCTTTTTCATAGCCGGCGCGGATACTTGCCTGGGGCGTATTGCCATTGCGAAGTTCCTCACGGATACGTTCAAATATCAGTACATTCGCATCCACCGCCATGCCGATAGTCAGCACGATGCCAGCAATACCCGGCATGGTCAGTGTCGCGCCCAGCATGGATAACAACGCCACCAGCACTACCAGGTTGGCAAACAGTGCCATGTTCGCCACCAGGCCAAAGACCTTGTAATAAATCGCCATAAACAGCAACACCAGCACAAAACCAATCACCACTGACTTGAACCCCTGGGCCACGTTATCCGCACCCAGGCTCGGCCCGACAGTCCGTTCTTCAACGATCTCCATCGGTGCAGCCAACGCGCCTGCCCGTAGCAATAAAGACAACTGTGATGCTTCATTAATAGAGCTCAGACCGGTCGTCTGAAAACGTTTACCAAATGGTTCACGTACCACCGCGACACTGATGACGTCTTCGATCCTGCGACCACCGGGCTTTTGTTCGATATAAACAACGGCCATGCGATTGCCCACGTTATTGCGGGTGAAGTCCAGCATGCGTTTTGAGCCGACACCATCGAGTGTCACACTGACGGAAGGCTGCCCGGTCTGCTGGTCAAATGAGGCTGATGCACCGATCAACTGGTCACCGGAAACGATCAGGCGTTTCTTGAGCAGGATCGGGTTGCCGTTATGAGTATACAGTCGGGACTGTGGGGGAATCCGGCCTGTCTGGGCTGCGGTAAAGGGATCATTGCTCTCATCAACCGCGCGGTATTCCAGGGTTGCCGTTGCACCGATTATTTTCTTGGCGGCAACGGTGTCCTGTACACCCGGCAACTCCACCACCACACGATCTGCCCCCTGTTGCTGGATGACCGGTTCCGCTACGCCGAGTTCGTTGACACGATTACGCAGCGTGGTGATATTCTGCTTTAATGCAGTTTGCTGCATGGCAATCAATTGCTGCTCTTTGACCGTGGCAGAAATTCCGAAGGTTTCTCCTGCCGCTAACTCCTTGATATTCAGACCTTCCAGGCTCTGATCGGTGCGCAGGATGTTCATGGTCCGGTCACGATCTGCAGCGGAGCGCAGGATAATCAGAAGGCCATTGCCCTCATGTCGGACCGAAACATAACGGATGCCCTCGGTACGCAAGGCTGCCCGAATATCATCGACAAAGCGATCCAGTTGCTGACCGCGGGCCGTATCCATATCAACCTGCATCAGGAAGTGCACGCCGCCCTGCAAATCCAGGCCCAGCGTCATTGGCTTGCCGCCGATGGCACGCAGGAATTCCGGGGTTGCGTGGGCCAGGTTTAACGCGACGATATACTGGTCACCGAGCGCGGCCTGCAATGCACCGGCAGCCTTAAGCTGGTCTTCGGTATTGGCGAAACGATAGAGCAGGCGGTTACCATTTCGCTCTTTGCTGTCGTAGCTGATCTTCTCCGCCAGCAGTGCATTATCAATGTTGGTTGTCAGATCGGCGGGTATCTCAAAACCGCGTGACGACGTCACCTGTATGGCAGGGTCCTCGCCGTAGAGGTTCGGCAATGCATAAACAACACCCACGACAATAACAACAAGTATGAATAGGTAGCGCCAGACAGAATACTGGTTCATGAATCAGTCTCGTATGTGATGAATGCTGCTGATCAGGCTGACTTGATCGTACCCTTGGGCATGACATTGGCGACCGCCTGACGTTGCACTTTGACTCGCACCTGGTCCGCCACTTCAAGCGTGACGAAAGACTCGGATACAGCGGTGATACGACCCAACACGCCACCATTGGTTACCACTTCGTCACCTTTACCCAATTGCGAAACCAACTGCCGGTGCTCTTTTGAACGCTTCATCTGGGGTCGGATCAGCATAAAATAAAATACTGCGAAGATGATGATCAATGGAAGAAAGCTCAATAATCCACCCGATCCGGCAGCGTCTTGTGCATAGGCGTTAGAAATAAAGAAGTCCATAGTTGTCCCTTGGGGTTTTCTGGTCGATTCGTTTCGTTATCAGCTAAGTGGGGGTATTGTGGAAATTTTCAAACAACCCGGCACTATTCAGCCGGCAATTATAAGCCAAGCTGAGCCAGAAAACCGCTGGTTTCTGCACTCAGGCCACTCCTTTGCAGTAACCGGCCAGGAACTGCTGTGCATATTCTGCCAGGCTGCCATTTTCAATGGCGTTCCTGAGCCCAGACATCAACTGCTGGTAAAAATACAGGTTATGCACGGTGGCAAGATGCGAACCAAGCATTTCCTTACAGCGATCCAGATGTTTCAGGTAGGCGCGGGAATAGTTGCGGCAGGTATGGCAGTCGCATTGCTCATCAATGGGCCGGGTATCGAGCCTGAAGCGGGCATTGCGGATTTTAAGCACGCCATGACGGGTAAAATAATAGCCATTGCGGGCGTTGCGGGTCGGCATCACACAATCGAACATATCCACACCCAGTTGCACCGCCGCAATGATATCCTGAGGGCGCCCTACCCCCATCAGGTAGCGCGGCTTATCTTTTGCCAGCCAGGGCAGCGTTGAAGCCAGAACCTGTTGCCGCTCGTGCTCTGGTTCTCCGACCGACAAACCACCAATCGCGTAGCCGTCAAAGCCGATAGACATCAATGCCTGCGCCGATTGCTCGCGCAAACCAGCATACATGCCGCCCTGGACGATGCCGAACAAGGCAGCAGAGCTGTTCCCGTGTGCCTGCACGCAGCGTGCAGCCCAGCGCATGGACAGGGACATGGAGGCCTCCGCCTCCTGCTCGGTGGATGGGTACGGCGTACACTCGTCAAAACACATAACGATATCGGCACCAAGATCAGCCTGCACTGCCATGGATTCCTCCGGACCGAGAAACACGCGTGCGCCGTCAACCGGTGAGGCGAATGTCACACCCCGCTCGGTAATCTTGCGCCGTTCAGACAGGCTCCAGACCTGGAAACCACCCGAATCGGTCAGGATGGGCCGTTGCCATTGCATGAACCCGTGCAGGCCGCCGTGGGCCTTTATGACGTCAGTTCCCGGTCGCAGCATCAGGTGGAAGGTATTGCCGAGCAGGATTTCCGCACCGGTCTCAAGTACCGCCCCCGGCGTCATGGCCTTGACCGTGCCGTAAGTCCCGACCGGCATGAACGCAGGCGTTTCCACAGTGCCACGTGTAAAGGTCAGGCGACCACGGCGGGCTGCGCCGTTGGTATTTAACAGTTCAAATTCCATCGCGGCATTTTGACACCCTGACCCACAATTCGCACGGATTTCGTTTTCGCACTCACAATCACATTGCCACTTGATTCGCCACCCGTTCGACATTATGCTGGTGTACAAGATAAACCGGTAAACGATATGAACTATTACGCCAACATGTGCAAATGCTGCAACTGTCCTCAGCCCGGAGGGTGCGTGGTGTAGTCTGTCGTATTTGTATATTTTGATGAAACCACCGCCTTCCGGCGGTTTTTTTTGGTCTGAATTTTGTGGCCGACACATGATTTGCTAAATGAAAAAGAGATACAGAAAATGAAACTGCAACAACTACGCTACTTCGTAGCCATCGTGGATAACCACCTGAATATTACGGCTGCGTCCCAGGCTTTGTTCACCTCTCAGCCCGGTGTCAGTAAACAGGTGAAGATGCTGGAGGACGAACTGTCTTTGCATTTGTTCGTGCGCAAAGGGAAAAGCCTTGCGGGACTGACAGCAGCGGGCAAGGCAGTCGTTGCCAGGGTGCGTACAATCCTGACCGAGGTGGATAACATCAAATCCATGTCACGTGAACTGTCCGGACAGGAACAGGGCGAACTGGCCATTGCAACGACACATACGCAGGCTCGCTACGTGCTGCCGGATTTGCTGGCCAGATTTCACCATCAGTTTCCGAGCATCTCGATCAAGCTGCACCAGGGCACTTCCGACCGCATCGCCCACCAGGTGCAGGATCAGGGTGCAGATTTTGCAATCGCTTCCGGTCAAAGTGAGCTATTCGAGGATTTGGTGACGTTTCCCATCTATCACTGGGAAAGAACTATTCTGGTACAACCGGACCATCCGCTGGCCCGGCAACGGAATGTCAGTCTCAAGGACCTCGCACAATACCCCATCATCAGTTATACCCACAGCTTCGATGTGGATTCAGACCAGGCGACCGCATTCAGCAACGCCGGCATCGAACCGAATGTGGTATTCACGGCCGAGGACCCGGAAGTGATCAAAATTTACGTGCGTAAGGGCATGGGTATCGGGATCGTGGCCAGCGTAGCCTGCGACCCGGATCAGGATACCGGCCTGGTGGCGATTGACGCAGCCGGGCTTTTCCCAAGCTGCACGACCTGGATCGGCTTCCGCCGTGACCGTTTCCTCAACAACTACATGTACAGTTTCCTGCAACTGATCGTTCCGGGTCTGGACCGGGACCATATCG
>VAPH01004820.1_pt1 | contig 10438 bp, 10 predicted proteins | sample 3393861 | NCBI WGS metagenome assembly VAPH01 (sample SAMN08290439, study PRJNA428436) | hydrothermal vent metagenome | isolation source: Deep-sea hydrothermal vent chimney | place: Atlantic Ocean: South-mid Altantic Ridge | reverse complement strand
GGTGTGTCTGAGGTGGCGTCGGTTGGCGGTTTTGTGAAGCAGTACCAGGTGGATGTGGATCCGAACAAGCTTCTTGCATACAACATCTCCATATCAAAAGTGAAGAAGGCGATAAAGCGGTCCAATCAGGATGTGGGGGGGCGGCTGCTGGAGGTGTCTGAGATCGAATATATGGTCAGAGGGCTGGGCTATATCAAGGGTATCGATGATATCAGGAATATTGCTATCGGTGTGGACGATAATGGGACGCCGATCCTTGTCAGGGACGTGGCCAACGTACACCTTGGCCCTGAACTCAGGCGCGGCATAACCGAATTGGACGGTGAAGGGGAGGTTGCAGGCGGGGTAGTGCTGATGCGCTTCGGGGGGAATGCCCTTGCAACCATAGACCGCGTCAAGGAGAAGCTGGAGAGCCTCAAGGCAGGTCTTCCGGAAGGTGTAGAGATAGTTCCCGTCTACGACAGGTCCGGACTGATCAAGAGTGCTATCTCTACTCTCAAGGTGAAGCTCATAGAAGAGTCCATAGTGGTGGCACTTGTCTGTGTAATATTCCTCCTGCATTTCAGGTCGGCCTTTGTGGCAATATTCACACTGCCTGTAGGTATCCTTATGGCGATTATCGTCATGAACTTCCAGGGGCTCAACGCCAATATCATGTCCCTTGGCGGCATTGCAATCGCCATAGGTGCGATGATCGATGCCGCGATAGTGATGATAGAGAACGCCCACAAGCAACTGGAGAAGGATAGCGGCTCCAAGGACCACTGGTTAATTATAACCATTGCTGCAAAACAGGTGGGGCCGGCGCTTTTCTTCTCGCTGCTGATCATCACTTTTTCGTTCCTTCCTATCTTTACGCTTCAGGCCCAGGAAGGAAGGCTATTCCGGCCCCTTGCGTTCACCAAGACTTACTCCATGGCCGGAGCGGCACTGCTTGCAGTGACACTCGTTCCCGTGATGATGGGATACTTCATCAAAACCACTCTCCTGCCCGAATTATGGAGCAGGAAGAAACAGAGGGTGGTCTCTGTGGGTGTCTCAGCGCTTGTTTTTCTCCTGTTCTGGCTGATTTCAGCACTCTTTCCCATGTCGGTTCTCGGTGCCTTCGGGATCTCGATTGCAATCTTCATGGGCGCCCTGACCCTGCTCCTCCTCTGGCCGCAGGAGATCAAGCCTGAATACAGGAATCCGGTTAACAGGTTTCTCATCTGGGTGTATAAACCCGTGATCCGCTGGGTGCTCCACCACAAGGCCGTCACCATGGTGGTGGCCGTTCTGTTGGTGTCGACACTGCTGCCGTTCCGTTCAATGGTTGTCGAGAAGCTGCCGGAAGGTCCGATCAGGACCCTTGCCGGGAAGCTGGACATGTTTTTTCCCCTCGAGAAGATCGGAGGGGAGTTCATGCCGCCGCTTTACGAGGGAGACCTGCTGTACATGCCAAGTACTTTTCCGGGTATCTCCATAACCAAGGCAAGGGAACTGCTGCAGCAGACAGACAAGATTATCAAGTCCTTTCCGGAAGTCGAGCGGGTTTTTGGCAAGATCGGGCGTGCAGATACTGCGACTGACCCGGCACCTTTGTCAATGATAGAGACCACCATCATGTTGAAGCCGCAGGAGGAGTGGCGGGAAGTGCCGGTAGAGAGGTTTTTCACTGGCTGGCCCGGCTTTATCCGATCACCCCTTGCGAAGATATGGCCGGAGAAGAGGGTGATAACCCCCAAGGAATTAATGGACGAGATGAACAAGGCGATACAGTTGCCGGGTGTAACGAACGCCTGGACAATGCCGATCAAGACGAGGATAGATATGCTCGCAACAGGAATCAAGACGCCTGTGGGCATAAAGATAATGGGTGATAATCTCGATACCCTTGCAGTCCTTGGAGAGAAGATCGAGGCCGTGGTGAGACAGATTCCGGGAACACTATCCGTTTATTCAGAGCGTGTTGTCGGCGGATATTACCTAGATTATGATATTGACCGCAAGGCGGCAGCCAGGTATGGTCTTACAGTCGGCGACGTACAGGACGTTATCCAGTCGGCTGTGGGGGGCATGAATGTGACGGAGACGGTCGAGGGGCTGGAGCGCTATCCGGTTAATGTCAGGTACAGCCGTGAGTTGCGTGACTCCATACCAAAGCTGAAGCGTATACTTATAGCCACCCCGACCGGAGCCCAGATACCGATAGCTCAGGTAGCCGATATCCGCATAAGCCAGGGGCCGCCTGTCATCAAGAGTGAAAACTCAAGGATGAGCGCCTGGATTTACGTGGACCTTGCAGGTATCGACATTGCCACCTATGTGAAGAATGCCAGAGAGGTTATTGCCAACGAGGTGGATCTTCCCCCGGGATACAATATAGTCTGGTCAGGACAGTACGAGTATATGGAGAGGGCCAACAAGAGGCTTGCCGTGGTAGTGCCGATTACACTGCTGGTTATATTTCTTCTCCTTTACTTTAACTTCAGAAATGTCAGTGAGGCTATAATTGTCATGCTCTCGCTGCCCTTTGCAATAGTAGGCGGTATCTGGTTTATCTACCTGTTGGGCTATAACATGAGTATTGCGGTCGGGGTCGGCTTTATAGCTCTGGCCGGTGTTTCTGCAGAGATCGGTGTGCTGGTGCTCATCTATATTGATCATGCGTATGAAGAGCGTCTGCTTGCAGGCAAAATGAATACGAGGGAGGATCTTTACGAGGCATTTATAGCGGGGACGTCCGAAAGGGTCAGGCCGATAATGATGACCGTAACCGCTATCATTGCCGGGTTGCTGCCGCTTTTCTGGGGACATGGGGCTGGTGCGGATACGATGCGCAGGATAGCGGCTCCCATGATTGGAGGAATGGTATCGTCGACGATCCTTACCCTGATCGTGATACCGGCGATATATGCTGCCGTAAAAGGCATGAGCATGAGCAGCAACAAAAAGGAGGAGCGAGATGCATAAGATGGTCATGGCCGTAATAAGACGTGCATTATTTGACAAGATTACCGGTGAGTTTGAAAAGAAAAGGATACATTTTACGTGTTCGGATGTAAAGGGTTTTGGCAAGGAGGTGCGCCTTTACCATGAAGACATCCACGACCGTATCAAGATCGAGATTATTGTTGAGGAAAAGGACGTGCAGGGTATAAAGGATATCATCATCTCAAACGTGAACCATGGGACTACCGGGGCAGGCATACTTGCAGTCTACAAGCTTGATGAATTTATGGAGTTTTCCGATTTGCGGTGATGGGATTGAAGGCTGTCGATGAGCGCGGGTTATCAGTGAAACGTTATTGCTAAAACAGGAGGAGGATTAATATGAAGACAGTTATGGTTATTATGGTGTTTGCACTTATGTTGATGTACGGTATGACAGCCTTTGCCCATGAAGAGGGTGAGGAGTCCGGTTCAGAGATGAAGATGGACATGAAGAATATGGATATGAAGGATATGAAGATGATGAAGCAGCACTCGACGATGGATGTCATTGCCGAGCACTGGGGCGAAACTCAGGAGGCGTTGAAGGAGAGGGACTGGAAAGAGGCTGGTGAGGATGTGGCCGAGATAGTGGAGGCTGCGGAGGAGTTGAAGGAGTTTAAGCCTCACAGGAATGCGGATAGAGTCCTGGATTTTATGAAGATACAGGCTGTGTTTGCAAAGAGAGTGACAGACCTTGGCAAGGCCATAGAAGCAAAGGATGCAGCAGCAGCGGACAAACTTGCCGGGAGTGTGCAGAAGAGCTGCAACCAGTGCCACGCAATGTTCAGGTGAGAGCCGTTCCGTTCACCCGGGTATTCCCGCCTGCAAGTCAGGGGGCGGTTGCCCCTCTCCTTTGACTCGTTTCACCCCTAAATGTTAAAATTTCCTCATGAAAATAGCCGTAACCGGTAAAGGCGGGGTGGGTAAAACCACCCTTTCTGCTATTCTGAGCCATATCTATGCAAGAGAAGGCAGAAGTGTAGTTGCTGTGGATGCAGACCCTGATGCCAACCTTGCCCAGGCATTTGGCCTCTCCCAAAAAGAGATAGAGGGAATAAGGCCAATAGCGGAACTGAGTGACGTTATTGCTGATCGGACAGGTGCAAGGCCGGGCAATATGGGGGGGATGTTCAAGCTGAATCCGCGGGTTGCCGACATACCCGAGGAGTTCGGCTACAGGATAAACGGGATAACCCTGCTTGTGATGGGGAAGTCAAAGGAGGCTGCCTCCGGCTGTTACTGCCCTGAGAATGTATTCCTGAGGAGTCTGCTGAGGCACCTTGTGCTTGACAGGGAGGAGGTCGTGATTGTGGATATGGAGGCCGGCATAGAGCACCTGACAAGGGGGACTGCAGAAGGGGTTGATATGTTTCTGATTGTTGTGGAGCCGGGGCAGCGGAGTATCCAGACAGCAAGGAGTGTAAGGGATATGGTTGCAGGGCTCGGCATAAAACGTGTGTATGCGGTTGCAAATAAAGTGAGAAGCCGGAAGGATGAGGATTTTGTCCGTTCGGCCCTGAGTGATATTCATCTTCTTGGTGTAATAAAGTTTAACCCGGAAGTCATGGAAGCAGACCTTTCAGGTGTGCCTCCCTTTGAGAAGAGCCCTGAGACGGTTAGAGAGGTTGAGGTTTTGAAGAAATTGATAGAGAAAGATTTTAAAATCGGGGGCCAGTGATAAATGGTTGTTTGAAGCGATATGATAGACTCTTCACTCATTCTCGTCCCGGCGTCCGGCCGGGACTCCGAGGTAATTATCACGACTCACCATCCTGGTGAGACAAGTGATAATTAAAACCGTTCAGAGTCTATCACATCGCTTCCTTCCTAAATTATTAAGGTTTTTTATCTTTGGACCGGGGTAGTATATAGCAAACTATTATTTTATGTATAAAGAAAAGAGCAGGTTAAGAGCTGAAGTTATCAGGAGAAGGGATGCGATTCCTTTAGAAGTAAGGAAGGCCAAGGACAGAATGATTCAGGAGAGACTATCCGGGCTGGCAGAATACAGGAATGCAGGCACTGTTATGCTCTTTGCCTCGTTCAGGACAGAGGTTGACACAATGCCAATAATAGCTGATGCCCTGATGCAGGGTAAGCGGGTGGTGTTGCCAAAGGTGGACAGTGCGAAAAAAGAGCTGAGACTATATAATATAAGGTCTGTGGATGAACTGACTCCGGGGTACATGGGTATACCGGAGCCGGGAGTTGTTGAAGGCAGGGAAGTGACTCCCGAGGAGCTTGAACTTATAGTGATGCCTGGTGTGGCCTTTGATGAAAGGGGTGGAAGGCTCGGCTACGGAGGCGGATACTACGACCGTCTGATTGCCGGACTGAGGCGTAGGCCGCCCCTTGTTGCAGTGGCCTATGAAGAGCAGATAATCCGGGAGGTCCCTGTTGCAGACCATGATATCAGGGTCGACAGGATCGTTACAGACAGGAGAGTGATAGAGGTAATGGATGCCGGGGCTTAAGGATGTATATGAGATAGCTGATACAATAAGACAGGTCAGTAACCCGGATGCGATAATCCTTTTTGGCTCAATTGCCGACAAGGGTGAGGGGTGTGACATAGACCTCCTGATAGTCAGCAACAGCAAAGAGGAGAAGAGGATCAAGGATTCTCTGAAACCGTTTTATCGCAGGCATGCAATTGATGCGTTTACTGTTTCAAAGGGAAGACTCAGGGAGTTGTATTTCAGGGGCAGCCCTTTTTTGCGCCTGATACAAAAGGAGGGGAAGGTAATTTATATGAAAAATCCTCTAAAACAATGGCTGGATGGTGCAAAGGATGACCTTGAGCAGGCTGAGTATCTCTATAACGGCGGTTTTTTCAGGGGGGCATGCTATAGTTGCCAGCAGGCCCTGGAGAAGATTATAAAGTGGGCACTTCTAAAAAAAGGCTGGGAGCTCGAAAAGACACACAGTATAAGAAGACTGATGGCTATTGCGGACGATTATGGAATCAAACTCAGGCTGAAAGATGAGGAGATGGATTTTATCGACAGTATTTATAAGGGCAGATATCCGGCTGAAGAGGGGCTTTTACCACTTGGCGTGCCTACGAAGAGAGATGCAAGGAAGGCCCTGAGCATTGCACATAAGGTGTTTAAGCAGATTCAGGTTCCAGATTAAGGAAGAAGTCTTTCAATACCTGTAGCGCAATTTAAGTCATGAACATAAAAAAGATTGAAAAAGGCGTCAAGCTTATACTTGAGGGGATTGGTGAGGACCCTGAAAGGCCCGGATTGCGCAGGACACCGCAGAGGGTTGCAGCCATGTTTCAGGAGATTTTTTCGGGTCTTCAGACCCCTCCGGAAGATCTCCTGCAGCATATAGAAGGCGAAACTCATGATGAGATGGTGATGCTGAAGGACATACCCTTTTATTCTGTGTGCGAACACCACCTCCTGCCCTTTTTTGGCCGTGCACATATTGCCTATATCCCTGCGAAGGGAAGGATTGTCGGCATAGGGGAGCTTGCAAAGGCACTTGAGATGCTTGCAAAGAGGCCGCAGGTTCAGGAGAGATTGACTGCACAGCTTGCAGACATGATAATGGAGCGGTTGAGGCCAAGGGGGGCCATGGTGATCATTGATGCAGAGCACCTCTGCCTCAGTATGCGTGGAATCAAGAAGCCCGGAGCAAGGACTGTCACATCAGCGGTAAGAGGGATTTTCAGGAGCAAGCAGTCAACAAGGGAGGAGATGCTTGAGCTGATAAAGAAGAGGGACTGAGGTTAACCATTTATTATTTATCATTTACTATTTGCTATTTGCTATTTATCATCGCATCATCAGTTAAGACAGTACGTGCTTAACCCACAAATTGAAATTGACAAGGAACAAAGGAGGTTTTGATGGCAGCAACGATTATTGACGGGAAGAAGGTGGCAGCAGATATCAAGGTGGAACTGAAGAAGGAAGTTGAGGAACTTAAGTCAAAAGGGGTGAATCCGGCCCTTTCCGTAGTGCTTGTGGGTGAAAATCCTGCCAGCAAGAAGTATGTGGCAAACAAGGAAAAGACCTGCGAGGCCCTCGGTATCAAGAGTGTGGCATATAAACTCCCTGAGACAGCTACCCAGGAGGAGCTGCTCAAGCTTGTAGACGAACTGAATGCAAATCCCGAGATCCACGGGATACTGGTACAGCTCCCCCTGCCCAAGCATATGAATGAGAAGGAAGTGATGCACAGAATTGCACCTGAGAAGGATGTGGATGGTTTTGGGCCTGATGCACTGGGAAGACTCCTCCTTGATGAGCCGGGCTTTGTGCCGTGCACACCTCACGGGGCAATGAAGATGCTTGAGGCCTACGGGGTTGACCCTGCCGGAAAGAAGGCCGTCATAGTCGGAAGGAGTGTAATCGTCGGCAAGCCCCTTGCATTGTTATTGCTCAGAAAGAACGCCACAGTCACCATATGTCACAGCAGGACGCCTGATCTTAAGGGAGAATGTCTGTCTGCGGACATCCTGTGTGTGGCTGTTGGAAGGGCTCATATGGTAAAGGGAGACTGGGTAAAAGAAGGTGCAGCAGTTATAGATATCGGTATTAATGTGAATGAGCAGGGCAAGCTTATTGGTGATGTGGAGTTTGATAAGGCAAAAGAGAGGGCTGGCTGGATTACCCCTGTGCCTGGTGGCGCAGGTCCCATGACAATTGCCATGCTCATGTATAATACAGTAGAGGCTGCGAAGGCAACTTTGAAGGTATAAGGTTCGAGGTTCAAGGTTACGGGTTTCGGGCAGACAAGGAAAGATGCTAAAGCTCGGTAGAGGTTTACAATAATGAAACTCGCAACCCGCAACCCGCAACCCGCAGTCTGTAGCGCTCAATTCAAAAAGGAGGTTAGCGATGATTATTTCCAGGAAGCGGGACTTTCAGGAATTGCTTGAAAATATCAAAAACTACAAGAGTTTTTTTCTCATAGGATGCGCGGAGTGTGCCTCTCTCTGCGGTACCGGAAGCGAGAAGGAGGTTAAGGAACTTGAAGAGACCCTGAAGGCGGAAGGCAAGGAGGTCACGGGCGGCATTGTTGCAAAGACGGGCTGCCAGGTGCTGGGAACAAAGAAGGATCTCAAGCCCTTTAAAGATGAGGTAAACAATGCAGAGTGCATTCTCGTCATGTCCTGCGGTGCCGGTACCCAGACTGCTGTTGAGCTCTTTGAAGACAAGCCTGTCTATGCGACCAATGACTCACTCTTTCTCGGAAACATGACACGCTTTCAGGTCTTTGATGAGCGGTGTTCCATGTGCGGCAAGTGCATACTCGACAAGACCGGCGGGATCTGTCCGATAACTACCTGTCCCAAGGGGCTGCTTAACGGGCCCTGTGGCGGAATGAAGGATGGCCGTTGTGAGGTGAGTCCGGATATACCATGTGCATGGGTAAGGATATATGAGAGGATGAAGAGGCTTGATAAACTTGAAGAACTGACCGGATCTGTCTTTGATGCCAGGGACTGGTCAACAGGACAGAGCCCCAGGGCCTTCAGTGCAAGAGAGAAGAAGGGGAAATGAGCAGTCCGTCACAGTCAATCCTCTGTCATAATCTTAATAAACTGTATTATACAGTACTATAAGGTTATAAATTAAACGGCCTGAAAAGAAAGAAGGAGGAATAGATAATGTCATTCAAAGAGGCCCTTGAGTCAGGAAAATTTGTCGTAACCGCCGAAGTCGGTCCGCCCAAAGGGACTGATATTTCGGAGATGATCCATCATATAGAACTGCTGAAAGGCAAGGTGGAAGCCATTAATTTTACCGACAACCAGTCTGCTGTAATGAGAATGAATTCCCTTGCCGGTTGTGCGATAGCCGTTGAGCACGGGGTTGAGCCCATTCTTCAGATGACCTGCCGTGACCGTAACCGCATTGGACTTCAGTCCGACCTTCTTGGTGCCTATGCCCTTGGAGTGAAGACTGTCCTCTGTATGACCGGCGACCACGTCTCTGCAGGTGACCATAAAGGGGCAAAGCCTGTGTATGATGTTGAGTCAGTCCAGTTGCTGCGGATAGTTGACTCTCTGAATAACGGCAAGGACATGGCAGGCAATGAGTTGAAGGGAGGCACTGATTTCTTTCAGGGGGGGGTTGTCACTCCTGAGGCAAATCCGCTTGAACCGCAGCTGATAAAGTTTGAAAAGAAGATAAAGGCAGGGGCCAGGTTTTTCCAGACCCAGGCTGTTTACGATATTGAAAAATTCAGGGAGTTCATGAAGTACGCACGGAAATTTCCTGTTAAGATACTGGCAGGTCTTGTTGTGCTTAAGAGTGCAGGTATGGCAAACTTTCTTAACAATTATGTTCCCGGAATAAAGGTGCCCCAGGAACTTATTGATGAGATCAAGGCAGCAGGCAAGGGGAAGGGCCTTGACAAGGGAATCGAGATCTGTGCCAGACACATAAGGCAGATAAGGGATGAGGGCATCTGCGACGGGGTTCACATAATGGCCATTGGAATAGAGGACAAGGTGCCCGAGATTATGGAGAAGGCGGGGATTCTGGATTGACTATTGATGGGGAATAACTGAATGGACAGGGTTACAATTAACGTTTTTCTGAAAAAGAAATCAGAGGGCAGGAAGCTTGCACTGCTTACTGCATATGACTATCCCTTTGCCAGGATTCTGGATGAGGCTGGAGTGGATGCAATCCTTGTGGGCGATTCCCTCTCAATGGTTGTTCAGGGCCTTGAAAATACCCTGCCTGTTACAATGGATGAGATGGTTTACCACACGAAAATGGTGGCAAGGGCAGCTCAGAGGGCAATGGTGATAGGTGACATGCCCTTTATGTCCTATCAGACCTCGGTTGAGGATGCAGTAAGGAATGCAGGCAGGTTCCTCAAAGAGGGCGGCGCCCATGCCGTCAAGGTAGAAGGGGGCTCTGAGGTATCAGAGAAGATAAGGGCAATGGTAAGTGCGGATATCCCGGTTATGGCACACATAGGATTGACACCGCAGGCGATACACAGAATGGGGGGATACAGTGTGCAGGGACGCACTGAGGAGGCACGGCAGCGGTTGATTGAGGAAGCCCGTGTGCTTCAGGAGGCAGGTGCATTCAGCCTCGTGCTTGAGGCAATACCCCTTGAGCTTGCAAAAAAGATCAGCGAAACCCTTGTGATTCCCACTATTGGTATAGGTGCCGGCCCGTACTGTGACGGCCAGGTACTTGTACTTCATGACATACTCGGCCTGTTTGAGAGGTTTGTCCCCAAGTTTGTAAAACGCTATGCCAATCTGAAGGATGATGCCCTGAGTGCGGTAAAGAAGTTCAGGGAAGAGGTTGAAAACGGTGAGTTTCCTGGAGAGGAACAGAGCTTTAAATAATTTATTATCTGTTATTGTTCATTGTTTATCGACGAATGGCAGATGATAAAAGGGAAATGGTAATTGAAATATGTCCGAAACCAGACTGAAAGTCATACTTTTAACTCATAGTCCAAACCCTGAAGAGACCGT
>VAPH01009332.1_pt1 | contig 10440 bp, 6 predicted proteins | sample 3393861 | NCBI WGS metagenome assembly VAPH01 (sample SAMN08290439, study PRJNA428436) | hydrothermal vent metagenome | isolation source: Deep-sea hydrothermal vent chimney | place: Atlantic Ocean: South-mid Altantic Ridge | reverse complement strand
TTTCTCTTGGGCCAGACCCGTAATCACACCAATTAACTGGCGACGGCGGGCATCCATGCTAATGCCGCCAGACTTAATTTCCTTTTTTGTTACTGGTACCAGGGTCATGGCACAAATGGGACAAGTCCCTGGTGTCGCCGATTTTACCGAGGGATGCATGGAACAAGTGTAGTGGGAGATACCAGCAGGCGTGGCGCTTGCCACCGTTAAACCTTGTTGGCCCGTTTCCAAATCGAAAATTAAGTCACCGTGACCCAGTGTTTCAGTTTCCACGTCTACAGCCAGCGGCCATTCATCGGCCATGGGGAGTTCCAGTTCACCATTATAGCTCCCCGCCCCGACTTCATTTATAACAGCCGGAATATTCATGGCTTTCATGCTGCCCATGGCCGGCATTTGCGCCACAATACGAATTTTTGCGCCTGTAACTGGTTGACCAGTTTTATCCTGAATTACAATTGCTAGTTTATTCTTGCCCACCGTTGGGGTAGCCGGTTCTAACTGAACCTTGATTTTGTATTTTCCAGCAACCTGGAATTTACCAGCAGCATTTATTCTATCGCTCGATTCAGGCACTGAGTCGGAACGGGTTTTGTTGTTGGTTTCTGCCCGTGGAATTTTGCTTTCAGTAGCCGAGCCGAGACGCACGCCGGCACGACTGGTAGACATGTCGAAATCGAGACGGGCGTCGCCCGTTTTGGCCGAAACAATCTCAAGGGATAATGGCCAGGCGCCCTTCATGGGTAACTCGAAGTCACCGGAATAGTCACCACCACCGTCATGGCTCATTACGGCCGGTATTGGCATTGCGGCCATGGAGCCCATGGCCGGCATTTCTGCCACGGCCTTTATTTTGGCATCCGTCACTGGCTGGTTATTCTTGTCGCGCAGCTTTATGGTTAGACTGTTATTGCCAACCTTTGGTTTGGCCGGATTAAGGACAATGGCTACTTTAAAGGGCCCGGCATAGTGGGCCGACCTGTCATCAAAATCCCCGCCATTGCCTGACGACCCGGAAAACATCCAGCTAATTATAATAATCAATAAAATTGTAAATATTATTACTGAAGAAATAATGACACGATTTTCTGTTAGGAATGATTTCATTGCGCTTCACCTTGAGTTTCATCTCGTAAATCACTGACGACAGCTATGTCAAGATTCAGTAAGCCGGGATCTCCGACATGTCGTGCCAATATTGCCAGGCGGCTTTGATAATCAGCCAGTGCCTGGGCCTGATTTAATTGCGTCTGTATTAAATTTTTTTCGACACTGACCAGGTCAAGAAAACTACCTTTACCTGATTGATAATCGGATTTGGCAGCCTGGAGATTTTCTTCTGCCAGGGGCAAAAGTTTTTTCCGGTATAGTTGCAGCACATGACGGCTCTCCTGTGCGCCGTTATAGGCTCGTTGGACAGCGCCGGTTATCTCGGCCTGCTTTTCTAAAAGCTGCCATTTTATTTGCTGTTTGTATGCGCGTTTTTCACTGACCCTGGCATTACGTCTACTAAATGCCAGCGGGATATTGATACCCAGACCAACGGTATAGCGTTTTTCTTCCTGGGCCCAGAGGCTGTTGTAACCGGCATTAATCCTGAAATCCGGATAGTATTCACGTTCGGCCAGTTTTACCTGGGCTGCGCTGGCCTTTTCTGTGGTGACCAGGGCTTTCAATTCAGGATGGTTAAGTAGCGCCGTTTGCCGCAATTTTTTTACAGTCGGTAATAATTCCGCTGCTGGCATGGTTCCAGGTGGTGGAACCGGACTGTCTGGTGACCGGTTCAAAAGTGTATTCAGGCTTGTCTGGATATTTCGTTTTTTACGCAGCAAGACAATGGCTGCGTGCTCAAGCATCGCTTGTTCCATTTCGGCACGCAACGCATCCTGTTTGCTGGCACGCCCGGTAGCGTATTTAAGTTCGGCGATTACACGGAACTCCTGCCACAAATCCTGGTTGACCCGGTTAATACGCAGGGCCTGGTGGATGTAATACCAGTCCGCAAAACTTCTGACCGATACCTCGATCAATCGTAGTCGCACCACTTCTATATTTTCCTGTTTTGCCTGGGCCTGAAAACGGGCACTGTCTTCTTTCAGGCCCAGCTTTCCCGGCCAGGGTAATTTTTGGGATAGCTGTATTTTTTGTCCCAGGTCCTGATCATCCAGACCACTTGTTCCTGGGGCAACAGAATAGGACAACATGGGATCATCCCATGACGAAACCTGGTTAATACGGTTTTTTGCCACCTGCCATGCTTGCTGCATCGCTGCCAAAGATGGATTACGTTCTAACACCATCTGGATGAGCTGTTTTATTTCCAGACGGTCATCTGTTAGAAATAACTTATCCTGGTTCGCTGCTATAACCGTTGTCATGGTTGTAACAAACATCAGCAATACGCCCATTAAAAACAATTTATTACTATTCTTACTGTGAATAGTCTTGTTTCTGTAGAAAATATTTTGAAACACGGTACACCTCTTTAAAACACATAAGAAATTGATGCCTGAAGAAATCTGGCGACATTAATCGCCAACATCATGTGAATAAAAAAGTGGGGTGTTAAACGCGGATGCGCTGGGTGACTAGATAGGTGTGGTTACCAGGTGTCGGATTAATACTGGATTGATCGCTTGTAACTGCAGACTGAGAATTTATTCGTAACGGTAAAATTATTTTGCTCGTGATAATCGCCGGAGGTGGTTGCGGCGCATCCAGTAAAAGCACCAGTTTGTGATTCAGCGAATCAGCCCGGGCAACGTCTTGCAGGCCAACATCAACCGTGGTGCTGACTTCACAACAACCGGTCAACAACCCCTCGGCAGAAGCATCACAACCACCGCCCATGGAGCAGCCCTTGTCCATATCTTTATCGCAACAACAAGCAGTTTGCAGGCCGTCGTCTATCAAATCACAGGCGTACAGGTTCTGCGCCTGGGTCAGCAGACTACCAAAAAGGATAATCAACCACAGGCCTTTACGCAGATTGTGTTGTCGGAAATAATTGAGCATATGAGTTATTGTTATTTGTACTTTGCTATTCCTTGATTTGGTAATATCTCGATTTTGTACTATTTTGCATGGCACCGGATTGTACACTGTAATATGTTAAATAAGAGCGTTTTCTAGCTGTTAAGTTCCGTATTAACAAAATTATTTAACGCCTGATTATTTTATAATTGCATGGCCATGTCCTATTTATACCTAAGGAAGCTTTGATCAATTGTCATCTCGACCGTAGTGGAGAGATCTCAACCCACGGAACTTCAGTAGTATCAGGAAGTTACAAGATTCCTCCGCTTCGGTCGGAATGACAAACAATTATTAATCAGAGCTTCCTTAGTATATAGGTCATAAAATCCTTATTTTCTAGTCATTCTTCAGGTTCTGCCATGCCTCGTGAATAATTTTCCAGGCTGAATGCGTCACCACACCGGCAATAATCAACCCTATGACAATATCGGGCCAACCCCTGCCAGTATAAAAAACCAGCCCGGCCGCAATCAGTACACCAACATTACCAATCATGTCATTGCGTGAACATATCCAGGTGGCGCGCATATTGATATCACCGTCACGAAATCGCATCAACAGGAAAAAACTGATGGTATTAGCGATCAGGGCAATAACACCAAATATCCCCATGATGCCAGGCTCTGGTAATGCCTGGGTGTATAACTTTATAATCACCTGGATAACAACACCCAGTGCTAACAGTATTTGTAAAATCCCGTTTGTAAGCGCCGCACGACTACGCCAGTGTAGTGGCCGTCCCAGGGCGTAAATGCCAATGGCATAAACCAGTGCATCGGCAAGCATATCAAGAGAATCGGCTATCAGCGCAGTTGAATGGCTCAATAATCCGGCACCAAACTCGGCGATAAACATGCCGCCATTAATTAGCAATACAATGATTAAAACACGGCGTTCACCATGGCTGGTCTCCTCAGTAACATCACAACTACATGAGTGCTTTTCAGAGTCTCTGGTATCCATTTTAAAATTTATTCTTCATAGACATATTTTTTCAGAGAAAATTTTTCATACAATACTGGTAATAAAAACAGTGTCAGTAAAGTTGATGAGAACAAACCGCCGACAACCACAGTCGCCAGGGGTCGTTGCACTTCCGAACCGACACCAGTGGCTAATAACATCGGGATCAAGCCAAGGGCGGCAATGAATGCTGTCATCAACACCGGGCGTAAACGGGATAAAGCGCCCTCAAAAATCGCTTCCTGAATCGACGAGCCGCCTTCAAAACGCTGGTTAATGGCATTGACCATGACCACGCCATTTAATACGGCGACACCAAACAGGGCTATAAAACCGATCGATCCAGGTACAGAAAGATATTGCCCTGAGAAAAACAAGGCCGCGATACCGCCAATCAACGCCATGGGCACATTCAACATTATTAACAATGCCTGTCCAACCGAGCTAAATGCAAAATATAACAATAAAAATATTAAACCAAGAGATAAAGGCACGACAATCATAAGCCTTGCCTGGGCCCGTTGCTGGTTTTCGAACTGACCACCGAATACCACGCTATATCCAGATGGTAGTTTAATTTCCTTACGAATACGTTGATCAATCTCGGCTACCAGCCCACCCATATCACGACCCTCCACATTAGTCTGGATGACCACCCGACGCTGCACGTCATCACGGCGTATCTGTGGTGGACCGGACTCAATGGCGACTTTCGCTACGTCACCAACGCGTACCCAGGCACCATCGGCGGCCTGTAAAATCAGGCTGCTGATGGCTTCGACGCTATTGCGATGTTGTTCCGCCAACCGAACATAGATGTCATAGCGTTCATTGCCGCGTATTACCTGTCCGGCCTCCTGGCCGCCCACTGCATCACTAATCAGGCTCATGACCTGGTCAACTGGAATACCATATCGAGCAAGCTTGTCTCGATCCGGTCGCACCACCAGTTGCGCCTCGCCTTCTGTTTGCTCAAGGGCAACACCGCGCGTGCCTTCGACTTTTTTTACCAGGGCTTCGATTTCCTTGCCCTTGGTAACCAGTACGCCCAGATCTGCGCCGAATAATTTAATTGCCAACTGCGCCTTCACGCCGGATAATAATTCATCGACACGGGTTGCAATGGGCTGGGAAAAATTAAATAACAATCCTGGTATGACCGACATTTTCTCTTCCATCAAGACTTGAATTGATTTGCGATCCGAAGCCGATTCCCATTCATCGATAGGCTTCAGGCCGATAAAAATTTCTACATTCGATACCGGTTCCGGGTCGCCGCCCACTTCGGCACGACCAATACGACTGGATGCATACAGGACTTCGGGAAAAGTCATAAGCTGTTGTTCCAGTTTTTCAGCGACCACAAGTGCCGTTTTTAAACTGGAAGATGGTGCCAGGGTAACACGCACATTTATGGTGCCTTCTTCCAGCTCCGGAACAAACTCGGTCCCTAAAAAGGGCACCAGTAATAGTGAGCCAATAAAAAGGCCAATTGCCGATTTCACTATTAAACTTTTTTTGTCCAACGCCTGCTTGAGTCGTATTCGATAATGTTTATCAATGGGTTGTAACACCGGACTTTGTTTTTCAACCACACCTGTTTTAAACGCATAAGTGGCAAGGGCCGGGATTACCATCAGGGCAACGATCAGGGAGGCAGCCATCGCCAGTACAATCGATATCGCCATGGGCTGAAATAATTTACCCTCGACCCCTTCCAGTGAAAACAGGGGCGCAAAAACGATAGTAATAATGAGTACCGCAAAAAATACCGGTCGGCCCACTTCCTTGGCGGACTCCTGGATACGCAGTGCCATACCGTGGCTATCATGCTCCGAGTCATAGGGATGCTCATCGTTTTGGGCCTGTTTCTGATGCTCCCTGTGGTCTGCATCCGCATGAGTTAGGTGACTAAAAATATGTTCCATCATCACCACCGATCCGTCTACCATCATGCCAATGGCAATAGCCAGCCCACCCAGTGACATTAAGTTTGCCGACACACCCCAGTAAGCCATGGCCATGAGTGCCAGCCCAATTGAAATAGGAATCGATAACAACACCAGTAATGTTGCACGAACATTCATCAGGAACAGTAATAAAACAATAATAATCAGGACAAAAGCCTCAAGTAAAGCCTTTGTCACGGTGCTCACTGCTTTGCTCACCAGGTCTGACTGATCATAAAACGGATCAAGAATCACACCCTCGGGCAAGGCCTGTTGAATAATTGGCAGGCGTGATTTAATGCCGTCGATCGTGGCCTTGGTATTGGCGCCCATACGTTTCATGACAATCCCTACTACCACCTCACCCAGTTGTTGTGGCTGACCCTGTTCATCACGCATGGTCATGGTCACTGCGCCCTGGCGAATTTCGGCGCCAAAACGGACATTGGCGACATGGCTTACCTTAACCACATTACCATTTTCCTGTTTCAGGGGAATATTACCCAGATCACGCAGGCCATCTTCGCCACTACGCACCCAACCAACGCCACGAATAATCAACTGTTCAGCGCCACGGTCCATATACCAGCCACCGGCATTACGGTTATTGGCCGCCAACGCTTCGGCAACATCTCGTGAGGTTAAATTGAAACTGAGCAAGCGCTGCGGATCCAGTTGTACCTGGTATTGCCGCACCTCACCACCAAACGATAATACCTCGGTGACACCATCAACGGGCATAAGCAACAACTTTACGACCCAGTCATTCAAGCTACGCAAGGTTAATGCGTCAAACTGGCCACGTTTTTCGGAACGAATCATGTACTGGAATACCTGGCCTAGCCCCGAAGTATTTGGCCCCATGGCGGGCACACCCACACCATCGGGTATCTCTTCTTTCGCAGCTTGTAGTCGTTCAAATACCAATTGCCGGGCAAAATAAATATCTGTGCCTTCTGTAAATACCACGGTGACACCGGACAATCCGGTTTTGGAAATAGAACGTACTTCCTCAACATCCGGCAGGCTGTACATCACCGCTTCAATCGGAAAGGTAATTAATTGTTCCACCTCTTCTGCAGCCAGGCCCGGCGCCTCGGTATTAACCGTTACCTGAACATTGGTCACATCAGGAAAGGCATCAAGGTTAAGTTTTGGTAAAATTAAAAACGCGGCAAATAAAATCGCGATTAACGAAAGCACCACTAACAGGCGGCTGCCAACAGCTATATCAATTAGTTTATTTAACATGTCAACCCGCCTCTAATGGTTGTGTATCTCAAAGCCGCCTTTGGCCAGTTCAGACTGGACAAAAAACGCACCTTGGGTGACAACACGGGTTCCAGGCCGGATAATATTATTCCCAAGACCCTCAATGACAGCCTTGCCATCACTGATATTTTTTACTTTTACCTCAACGGCTTTAAACTCCCCGGCTTCATCTTGCTCAACCATCACCTGCCAGTCCCCGTCGGCACTGCGCAGAACAGCAGCTTCCGGAACTTGCAAGGCCTTGTTTTTATTGCGCGAAGTTACCAAGGTTGTCACAAACATACCGGCATGCAGGCGATCATTTTCATTCGCCACCTCCAGGCGTACTGCCGAGGTGCGGGTAGTTTCATCAAGGGTGTGGTGAAGCTGGATAACTTTTGCAGGCAGGCGTTGGCTCTCTAGCAGGATCTCGGCTGTGTTACCGACGTCAATTTGACCGACAAGACCTGGCGTCATGCGCGCCTGAACCCACATAGTAGACTCATCGGCGATTACCATTAGCTCATAACCTGCCTCAACACGTTCACCAACAATAAATTTATCGTGCAGTACACGGCCTGCTTGTTGAGCTGCCAAAGTAAACGAACCATCGGCACTACGTTTTTGTTTAAGCAGCGCCTTGATATCTGCCTTATTCATACCAAAGGCCCTGGCCTTGGCATAACTTTTTTCATAATCCACTTTCGCTGTACTATAGCGACGGCCTGATATCACCTTGCGACCCAGTTTTTTTACACGCTTCCATTCTTTATCAGCAAGCAACAGTTTACCTTGGGCATCAGCCATCTCGACACTGGAGAGTGTTACCAGGTTCTGGCCTTCACTGACCTCTTCACCAAGACGGGCATGGCGTTTTATCACCTGGGCATTGATTCGTGGCGACACCTTGATAGTACGATAACTATTAAGTTTGACCTCACCCGGAGCCCGTATAATCGTGGATACTTCGCTTAAAACAAGGGGCTCAACAATTATGCCTGCCGCTTGCATTTGTGCCGGCTTCAGTTGGGTAGTTCCGCCCTCCTCATGACCGCCTTTCTCTGCACCTTCGTCGTGATGCTCAGTGTCTTTATGGCTTTCATTGTCATCATGTCCCGCCTCTTTTTTACTGTCATGATGCTCGCCATCCTCATGGTTATCGCTCTCCTCATGTTTACTGGGTTCGACGTCGTTACTTACCGTCTTTTGTTTTGACTCAGACTCGCCCTGACTACAAGCTGCCAGACTTAAGAAAGTGAATATCGTAATAAATATTAATGTCATTCGTAACATTTTATTGTTTCCTCGTGTCTTGAAGTTGTAGCCATGATTCAATTTGGGCAGTTGCTTCCAGCCAGGTTAGCCAGCTTGCCCAGAGTGTAGAGTTAAGCTCTATACCGGCAGACTGGGTATCCAGATTTTGTTTAATCTGGACAAGATAATCCGTTGTGCTTATATCGCCCGCCTGCCACAGTCGCCTGAGTATTCCCAATTGACGTTTCACGCTCACCTGGCCGCTTTTTTGCCATTGACGCCAGGCGCTTAGAGTAAGCTGGTAGTGCTGGGTTGACGATTTAATATCTCGTCGTAAATTACGGTACGCTTGTTGAGCGAGCTGCTCTGCCTGCAAGTATTCTTTCCTGGCTGCCTCAATTTCAGCGCTAAAAGTATTTCGAACATTTAACGGAATTGTCAAAGTCAAACCGGCCAGGGTTTCTTCATCTTCCTTGCCGCCCCGTAGTGCGATGGTCGGGTCGGCGCTCGCTTCACTCTCCCGCAAATCGATTACGTATTTACTTGCATCAACATTGGCACGCAACATTCGCATTTGCGGAAGAGTCATCAAAAAAGCGTCCAGACCCGTTGGAATTTCTATGTTCTGAAAATCTAGAGATAAATCGGGAAGCGAAGAACTGGTCGTTCCTGTACTGATACTATACAAGGCATAAAAACTCTGTTCGGCACGAACCTGATCAGACAAGGTTTGTGCATTTTTAAATACCGACTCACTATATGCCAGTTGCGCAAGATCCAGCTCAACTTGACTCAAATCACCTACGGTATATCTTTTCCGGGCAATATCATAAAAGTCCTTCATTATCTTCAGGCGCTGGTTTGATAGCTCAGCCAGTCGTGTCTTGTTTTGATAATTACTGAGCGCGACGAACAGATCCTGGATGAGTTGTTGTCGCTCTCGTTGGAACTTTGCTTCGGCCGCAGCAAGACGAAATTTGGTAATTTGTGTTTTGGCACCACGCTGATCGCCCCAGTCAATGGTTTGACTTAAGCCAATCGTTGCCGTTTGAATATCGGTTTTCTCTGCATCAAGCTCCAGTTCAGGATTATAGATAGCTTTATCTGCGGCATCGTACTGTGCTCTGGCCACATCCAGTTCAGCCTCGGCGGCAACGTAACGAGGATGGACAGGCAGTAATATTTCAATGAACTGACGCAGCTCGCCGGGTGCGGATTGTATATTGCCAGTATTTTCTGCCTGGACATGACTAAGCGGCAAAAACATAAGTAATATAACAAACCATGCCGAAATAATAATCGTCGTTTGTTTGGTTATCAGAAACATTTTCAAAACCTTTGTAAATAATTTTTTGTATTCACGCGTTAAAAGAAATATAAGAATGACATTTTAATATCCGAAAATTTTACGTACATTCATGGTTGGTGCCTGCGAAGAAACCAATCAAAAAATGCATATTCCGGGTAATAATCACCATTCAGGCAATTACTGGTAAAAGTTTGATTGCGAAAGCTGGTACTAGTTCAGGGGTGGTGCGCGAAGTGGGGGAGATACTCTATATAATATTTGTTTATAAAAACTTGTGGCCTGGTCCGGCCGGAAAATTCTTTTAATACTAAAGATGGAAAATAAGGTAAAAAACGCGACCAGGATTACCAGTGGCGTAATATCCGGCTTATTGATCTCGCCATCCCATTTGCTCAACAGGCCATTAGGGGCAGCATTAATAATCGTCGCACCATCATTGTGGTGCGATTGCGCCAGTTTGTCAGCGGATAAATGTAAATCAGTAGCGTGGCTATGGGTTGCTGAAGTATTACCAATAAGATGGTGCAGGTGATAGTGGGCAGGCAATACCGACACCAGCAGAATGGCTGCGACTAATAGCCAACTAACTGATTTATAATTACTTATTTGCTTGCGCCAGGCACTCATTCGTTCAGTGTAGCATCTGCTCCGGATACTGACAATTCGCCTTAAATTCAG
>VAPH01064138.1_pt1 | contig 10453 bp, 14 predicted proteins | sample 3393861 | NCBI WGS metagenome assembly VAPH01 (sample SAMN08290439, study PRJNA428436) | hydrothermal vent metagenome | isolation source: Deep-sea hydrothermal vent chimney | place: Atlantic Ocean: South-mid Altantic Ridge | reverse complement strand
TGCCGTACGCGTTCACGATGAGCGCGGACGCCGACACGGGGTTGAACTCGGGAACGTTCGTGATCGTGACGCCGTACTCGACTTCGGTGCCGATGACTCGTAGTCGCATCGCCGCTCAGAGGTACTGGCCGGGCGAAACGGCCTCGATCGCGCGCTGGTCGCCGTCGCCCTCGATGAGCGTTCGTACGTAGACGATACGTTCACCCTTCTTGCCGGAGATCCTCGCCCAGTCGTCGGGGTTCGTCGTGTTGGGGAGATCCTCGTGTTCGCGGAACTCCTGATCGACGGCTGCGGTGAGATCCGAGATCCTGAGGCCCGGGGGCTCGCCTACGATCTCACGCTTGATGGCGTCCTTCTTAGCCCGACGTACGATGTTCTCGATCATGGCACCCGATGCGAAATCCTTGAAGTAGAGCTCTTCGCGGTCCCCACTTGCATATGTGACTTCCAGGAACCGGTTCTCCGTCCCTTCTGCGTACATCGCTTCGACGGCGGCATCGATCGCGCCTTGTCGCATGGCGGCGAGGCTCCCGCGTTCGGTGGTCTCATCCTCGTTGTACGGAAGCGTGTCGGGAAGGTAGATGTCGAAGATCCGTCGCGCTGCCTCTTTGGTGGGCCGCTCGATCTTGATCTTGACGTCGAGACGTCCGGGTCGCAGGATCGCAGGGTCGATGAGGTCCTCGCGGTTCGATGCTCCGATGACGATGACGTTCTTGAGAGATTCGACTCCGTCGAGCTCGCTGAGCAGCTGCGGGACGATCGTGGACTCGACGTCTGAGGAGACACCCGTGCCACGCGTGCGGAAGAGAGAATCCATCTCATCGAAGAACACGATCACCGGCACGCCCTCGTCTGACTTCTCTTTCGCCCGCTGGAAGATGAGCCTGATCTGTCGTTCGGTCTCTCCAACGTACTTGTTGAGGAGTTCGGGGCCTTTGATGTTGAGGAAGTACGACCGCGTGTCGTCATCAGCGTTGCGATCACTCACAGCGAGGGCAAGGGAGTTGGCAACGGCCTTTGCAATGAGGGTCTTGCCGCACCCAGGAGGACCGTAGAGCAGCACTCCCTTGGGTGCGGCGAGGTCGTAGGCAGCGAAGCGTTCGCGATGAAGATACGGCAGTTCGACGGCGTCCCTGATGATCTCGATCTGCTCGTCGAGTCCACCGATGTCCTCGTAGGTGATATCTGGTACTTCCTCGAGGACGAGCTGCTCGACCTCGGGTCGCATCAGCTTCTCGAGGACGAGGCCGGTCGTTGCATCGAGACGAACATGGTCGCCTGCACGCAGATACGTGTCGGTGACGGGAGCTCCGAGCGTGACGACCTTCTCCTCATCGCCTCGCGTGAGGACGAGGATCCGATCCTCACCGATGGTCTCCTTCACCGTTGCAACTTCTCCCGTCGACTCGAACATGCGGGTATCGACGATGTTGAAGGCTTCGTTCAAGATGACTTCCTGGCCGCGCTCCAACTCCTTGATTTCGACAGTTGGCTCGACAGCAACACGCAGCTTTCGTCCCGAGGACGTGATGTCGACGGTGCCGTCGGCGTTGATCTGAAGAACCGTCCCGAACGGGTTCGGGGGCGCCGTGAGTTTCTCGACCTCGTCGCGAAGGAGGGCGAGCTGTTCGCGAGTCTCGGAGAGTGCGGTGGAGAGTTTGTCGTTCTGGCTGGATGCCTGGGCAAGCTGGTTGCGAACATCGAGCAAGCGCTCTTCGAGGAGGCGAACGCGGCGTGGCGCTTCCTGACATCGTCGCCGTAGGACGGCGATCTCTTCTTCGAGCATCCTGATGGTTGCCGTCTGGTCAGCCCGTTCGTTGTCCGACATCTCGACCTCCGGGTTCCTTCATCGGCACGTGCGGCCTCTTGCACGAGTGTAGAACGCGTCATGGTTTTGCACAGCGTTCCCCATGATGCTGCTGGAGAGTCCCGACCCGACGCTACGCTCTCTGCGAATACTGCCGACCAAGGAACGAAGATGAAGGTCTGGATCGATCAAGATCTCTGCACAGGCGACGGACTATGCGAGGAGATCGCCCCCGATGTGTTCGTGCTTCTCGACGACGGACTCGCATACGTGCGAGAAGGTGACACGATTTACGCCGCGTCGGAAGGAAATGCCGAGGGCGCCAAGGGTTTGGCCGCCTTCCCAGACGACCAGATGGATCTCGTCGTCGAGTCTGCCGAAGAGTGCCCCGGCGAGTGCATCTACATAGAGCCGTAGACCTGGCTCCAGCCTGCGTCAGGCGCTCTCTAGCGAGTTCGACGAAGTCGCTTGCGCGCGACGGTGATGAACCCTGTGTGGCCGACCATTCGATGGTCGGGGCGGACGGAGCGTCCTTCCACGGTCCACGATCGCATGAGGATCTCGAAGGTATCGACCTCCGTGAAGATCTTCGCTTCGTGCAGTTCCTCCCTCAGTGTCTGGACCTGGGGAACGGTAGGAAGATAGCTCGCGAGCACTCCCCCACCGGCAAGCGATTCGACGGCCGCGCCCACCGAGTGCCACGGCTCCGGTAGATCCAAGACGATCCGGTCGGGTGCGACGTCACCGATGACGTCTTCAACGTCACCGATCCGCAGATCGAGGTTTGTCGGTATCTCTCCAAGGAACGCTTCGATGAGGCGCCCTGCGTGAACGGCATGGTCCTGCCTGCGTTCGACGCTCACGACCACACCGCCATCTCCCACCGCTCGCAACAGTGCCAGCGTGAGCGCTCCCGACCCTGTTCCCGCTTCCACGACGGTGCACCCTGGAGCGATATCGGCCCACATGATGAGGGCTCCGGTGTCCTTGGGGTACATCACTGCTGCTCCCCGCTTCATGCGCAGAACGTAGTCGGCGAGCCGTGGGCGCAGCGCCACGAGCGGAGCATCCGTGCTCGTCGCCACGGTCGCCCCCTCGGGTTCTCCGATCACGACATCGTGTGCCAGAGATCCCTTGTCGGATTGCCAGGTGGATCCGGAAGCGAGGGTGACGAGATACTGTCGACCCTTTGCATCGTTCAGGAGACACAGATCACCCTCGCGAAACGCATCCCCCGTTGTCATCCCGAGAGTGCAGGGAGGATGGTCGCAGCAAAGGTGATCACCATCATCGTGACGATCACCCAGATCACGATCCTCACGTAGCGGTCGTTCCTGCCTGCCATCAGTTCCGCACGATCGCTTCACTCGCCATGTTGTCGCCGCGGTACACCCGTATACGCACAGTCTGACCCGGGTCGACTACATGTGTGTAGACGGGCACGTTCTTCCTGGTACGACGAAGTAGCACCCCTGCGGTCATGAGCCCTACGCCGATCGCGGTTTGCGTCACTGGGCGGCGTCTCCCCGCGGTCGCGGTGATCCAACCGATGCGTACGAATGGGTGGAAGCGTTTCCACCACCACCGTCGCGCGACGAATACGGCTTGGGTCACTGGGTGAACACCTCGACTCGAATCCTGCTATGTCGTGAGCGCCAGACGGAGAACGCAATGATCCCGACGACGACGGCCCCGGCGATGATGCCCACCATGACAGCGTTCGAACGCGCCTTGTCCTCGACGTCGGTGACGACACCTTCGATCTCGCGGAGCTTGGCTTCGAGATCGGCGCGTTGGACGGTCATGCTTCACCTTCCTCGGTCGGAATGCCGTAAACGTCGTGCACGCCGCGATCGGGTGCGAACTTCACCAGGATCGTCATGAAGACGACGAGGAGCAGGGCGAACACGACGTATGCCAGAGCCTCCCAGTAGGGGCTGTCGGGAAGCACGTCGTAGAGGGCTCGGAGCCCGGCGACTGAGAGAAGGACGACGGCCGAAGCCCATATCGCAGCCGCTCCGAGAGAGTAGCCGCCGAAGTGGCCGAGCCTCTTGGCCGGTTCGACCGTTTCCTGAAGCAGGTACGACTTTGCAAGGTCGTAGAACTCCCTGATGAGGTCGGGTATATCGGTGATGTCCGCCATATGTCCTCGTTCCGTCGACGTCAGGGTACCCCGCCTGAAAATGATGCGCGAAGCCTACCCATCTGGTGCGCCTTGGGTACTACGATGCGTCACCGTGGACGATGAAGGTGAGTGGCGCGTCGAGCGTCTCTATGTTCGACGGGCCAGACGCAATCTAAAACCGATCGTAGGGGGCCAAGCAGTCTCCTTGTTTGGGGACTACATCGCGTTCTTCGTTCTGCCCTATTACATGTTGTCGCTGACGGGAAGCGCGCTTCATCTCGGGTTGACCGCTGCCGCTGAAACCCTGCCGATGCTGCTCTTCGGGCTGGCTGCGGGGGTATTCCTCGATCGCCGGAGACGTCTCGGAAGGACGCTCATCGTTGCGGACCTGATCCGCGCGGCAGCGTTTGGAATCCTCGCATTTGCCACGACGACTTCATGGATGTCTCCGATAGTCGTGTTCGCCGCGGCGTTCCTCGTTGGCTCGATGGCCGTGTTGTTCGATTCCGGTCTCCAGACGTGGATGACGCAGTCACTCGACGAAGAAGACCTGCTCCGGGCGAACGCGCAGTTGGGGCTTGCACGCACGATCACGCTCAGTGTCGGGCCCCTGGCAGGCGGCTTGATCGTAGCGATCGCCGGAGGGTTCGCCGTGGCGTTCGGGATCAATGCGGTGACCTTCGTCATCTCGGCAGCACTGCTCATGTTCGTCAGGCCCCTCAAGAGACCACCAAAGCCGTCCTACGAGCCGTTCGGCCGCGCTATCGGGTCCGGGTTGAAGGTACTCTTTGCCGACCAGCGTCTGCGATGGGCGACGCTGGGTGGAACCTTGACCAACCTCGTGTTCCAGCCGCTCGAGGCGCTTCTCGTTCTGTACGTGTCGTCGGAGATCCTCGGTCTGGGCATGGACGACGGACTTGCTCAAAAAGGCATGTTCATCGGTCTCTTCTTCGCTCTTCAGGCTGGCATCGGATCGATCGGCGTCGCTTTTGCGGGGAGAGTCGCCAGACGACTGCCGCTCGGCACGATGTACATCATCGGTCTCGTTCTCCTCGGTGGCGGGTTCCTCGCTGTCGCGCTCATCGGGTCATGGTTCGCGGTGATCCCGGCAGGCATCGCGATCACCGGTGTCACGTGGGTCAACGTCGCCCTGGTGACGATGCGTCAGAAGCTCGCTCCCCCCGATCAGATGGGGCGGGTGATCGCCGCGTCGCGAACACTTGCATGGGCTGGACTGCCGATCGGAGCTGCAATGGGCGGGATCATCGCGGCAAAGGTCGGCATCGTCCCCGTCTACATCGGTGGCTCGATCGGTGTCTTGATCGTCGCTGCGTTCCTGACGACGACCGCGCTCTTCCGGGATCCGGTGATGGGCAGCCGTACGGATAATCGACATTGGGAAGACGATCCTGTGTAGCGCTTCGGCGCGCTCTGGGACGTGTCCAACTCAGAAGCGGCGGCGCTTCTTCTTGGATTTGCCGTGCTTTCGGGAGCTGACCGCCCAGCCGACGGCGAATCCGAATACTGCTGCCACGAGTAGCCACAGGACGATCTGGGAGGCCACGTACGTCATCGTCTATCCTTCCTCGAGCAGTGCGGTGAACTCGATGCGTCGATTGCGGGCCCTTCCCTCAGCAGTGGTGTTGTCTGCTATCGGCTCTGATTCGCCGAGACCGACGATCTCGAAGCGTCCTTGGTCTGCACCTTTGGCAACGAGGTACTCGAGAACGGTTCGTGCCCGAAGTTCGGACAGTACCTGGTTGTCCTCGTGGGAGCCTTGTGAGTCTGTATGGCCGGAGATGCGTACCCGGACGTTGGGAACGGACTCGAGTGCGGCGGAGATCTCATCGAGCAACGCTTCGCCCTCGCTAGTCAGAGCGTAGCTCTTCACCTCGAACTCGACGATCTTCCCCTCGATGAGGTCGTCGAGGTTGACCTGAAGCTCTTCGACCTCCTTGTCGGTGGGAGGCGTTTCGAGAACGAGGAGTCGTACGCCTGTGGTCACGGCGAAGCCGAAGCCGGCACCCGTCTCCGTCGCGAGATCGTTCAGTTCGTCGCGCAGCGCCTTGTCCTCTGTCTCTCCCACAACGGTGAGGAGCTTGGCGCTCGGGTCGACGACGACACGCCCAGCAGAGAGCGCATCGGCGAAGCGCTGTACGAGGCTGAGTGTCGTGCCGAGCCACGTTGTCTCGTCCTCGAGACCCTCGAGGGCCGAAAGCCCGGCGATGTCGACACCGTTCGTGAACGTGGACGAGAGTGTCTGGTTCACGAACGCGACCTTCTCAGTGTTCGACACCGAGCCGGATACGATCGCCTCGTCCCCGTTCCAGGTGATATCGATGGCTTCCCCCGTCACGACGATCTCCTCGAGGTCACCTGTGAAGACAGGCCACAACGCGCCACCCACGCTCCCGACTCCGGTGATGCCTGACACGGCGGCGTACGCCTCGTCTTGTGTCTGTTCCGTCGTGATGGAGCCTGAAAGGCGTAGAGAGGTACCCCTCGCGTCGACGTTCACCTCCGTGAATCCGCTGGTCGCGAGCGCTTGCCTTGCCTTGGCCTCGAGGTCCGCTTCGATGCCTGCGGTCCCGAAGCGCACGGCAAGGAAGGCAATGATGGCGAATCCCACGATCACAGCAACAGCGAATCCAACGCTGGACATGACATCGTCGTCCCGGGGATCGGGGTTCAAGGACGAAGACGCAGAAGGACGACCACCCGTGTAGCGGGCAACGTCTTGGATTCCTCGCTTCTTCGACTTCAACATGATCCAACCTGCAGCGTGCTGGGAATGCTATTGACCTTTCGTGGTAGTGGACGCTATGTGATGGTCGCGAGGTTCCCTGAGGCCCCAGATCACGAGGCTTCCTCCATCTCGCTGGACGCATCCGTGTCGGGATCGACGATCGATGCGAGATCAACAGATCGCGCTGCTCCATACTCGAGCATGCCGACCACAGCGGTCTGGAGCGACCGAACGCGTTCGAGGAGCTCGGTGTGTTCGGACTCGAGTGCCGTGCGGATGTCGGAACTCTCCCTTTGTGCCGCGGCGATACGGATCGCTGCCTCGTGACGGGCAGCGTCGATCGTCTCTTGTGCTCTGCGATCGGACTCTTCAACGGTGCGCCGGCTTCTCTCAGCGGCCTCAGTCTCGAGGTTCGCTGCCTCCGTACGAGCCCGCTCTTCGATGGCTGCTGCTTCACGGATCGCAGAGTCCAGGCGTTCCTTCGCCTGGAGGAGGATGGCGGAACTGTCTTCCTGGGCTCTACGAGCAGCTTCTTTGGGTGCGCTGAGAAGGTCTTCTGCCTGTTCTCGTGCTTCGATGATGATCTGTCGTGCGCGCTCTTGTGCTTCGTCGATGAGTTTCTGTTTCGTCTCGGCGGCAGCGAGGAACGCTGCTTCGACGTTCCCCTCAGCGTGCTGGGGCGACTGGACACGTCGTTCGAGAGCGTTCGCTCGTACGGTTTCACGCCGGAGTTCCGTCTCGAGGCTGTCGACGTCGGCTGCGACATCCTCGAGGAAGGTCGTGACCTCACCGACCTCGTAGCCCCGTCTTGCGCGCGAGAACTCCTTCGCACGGATCTTGTGTGCAAGTGTCTGCATGTGCGACCCCTCTTTCGTGGTCGCCTTCCCTCGTTCGCGCCGTGCCCGCGGCTCACCGTACGATGAACTTCGGGCACGGTCAAGCCCTCTTGACACATGTCGGCACACTCGGGAAGGAGCAAAACCGATTTGTGCGCACGGGTGAGCACCTCGGGGCACCTACGCTGGTCTGATGGTTGGAGTGATCTCGGCTCAGATGGGTGGTTCGGACTGTGAGTCGATCGGTGCGGGCGTGCTCGCCCAGCCGATCAACACGGTCTCGAGCCTCGCGTACACCATCATCGGTGTGTTCGTGTTCGGATGGGCGTTCGCCGTGTCCGGAAGGGAGCGAACGTACCGTCTCGTGTTCGGTGTCTTGATGGCGTTCACGGGCATTGGAAGCGTCCTGTTCCACGGTCCACAATCCCAAGGAAGCCAGTTCACCCACGACGTCACCTTCCTGATCACGCTCTGGTTCCTCGGCATCGGGAATCTGGCCGACCGGTTCGCATGGTCATCTGGACGACGGTGGACTGCGACCGCTCTGGGTTCGGGAGTGATTGCAGTCACGTTGGTGCTGTCGCCTGCGATCACCAACATGGTCATGGTGGTCGGTGTCATCATTCTCGGGGTTTCAGATGTGCTGCTTCGCCGTCAGGGCAGGGCGCTGTCGAGGTGGTTCGTTGCAAGCTTCATCACGATCACCCTGGCGGTCACGATGTTCCTCCTCGGCCGCACGGGTAGCCCCTTCTGTGATCCGGGAAGCCTCTTCCAGGGCCACGCCGTGTGGCACCTCCTTGGTGCGGCAGCCCTCGGTTCGTACTTCGTGGGAACGAGCCTTGCCCGTCTCGAACCGACACACAAGGAGTGACGTGACGACACCGACATACGATGACATCATCACGGCAGCGCGCCGCATCGAACCGTACGTGCACCGCACGCCGGTCTTCACGAGCACATACATAGACAATCGCGTGGGTGCGTCTGTGTTCTTGAAAGCCGAGAACCTCCAGAAGGTCGGAGCGTTCAAGGCGCGTGGCGCGGTGAACGCCGTGCTGAGTCTCTCCGACGCCGATGCTGCCGGGGGCGTCATCACTCACTCGTCGGGCAACCACGGACAGGCAGTTGCCTACGCGGCAGCCATTCGCGGGGTGCCCGCCACGATCGTGATGCCGAACCATGCCGCGAAGGTCAAGATCGCAGCGGTGCAAGGGTATGGGGCCGACATCGTCTTCTGTGACCAGGCCGAGCGTGAGGCGGTACTGGAGGAACTCAGAACGCGGACCAACTCCGCCGTGGTCCACCCGTTCGACGATCCAGCGGTGATCGCCGGCCAGGGAACCGCTTCGATGGAGCTGTTCGAGCAGGTTCCCGGTATCGACGTCATCGTCGCTCCCATCGGTGGCGGAGGCCTCCTCTCGGGAGCCTCCCTGGTAGGCACCCACGCCGGGATCGATGTACTTGGGGTGGAGCCGGAGCTCGTGGACGACTCCTACAGGTCCCTTCGTGACGGTGTGCAGTACCCGGCAACGGGTGAGCACAGTGTCGGAGACGGACTCCTCACCGGTATCGGCAACCTTGCTTTTGAGATCCTATCGGAAGCCGGCAGACGTGTCTTGCTGGTCTCTGACGACGAGATGCTCACCGCGATGCGCTTGGTGGCGGCGAGGATGAAGCTCGTGATCGAACCATCTTCGGCGACGGTCATTGCTGCTCTCCTGCGCTACCCCGAAGAGTTCTCGGGACGGCGCGTCGGAGCGATCCTCTCCGGGGGCAACGTCGATTTGAAGATCCTCGGCGCCTAGACGATCGTTGAGAGATCCGTGAGCGCTTTGGCAAAGGCGTTGCGTGCTTCGACGAGGTTGCGCGAGGAACGTACTTCACGTTCACGGGCGTCCATGAGTTGCTGGTCGGTGTGCTCTGACGCATCAGTGGTGCGGTAAGCGAACCGGGACTCGGCCCTGGCGTCGAGTGTATCTCTCGTCGAGCGCATCGTCGTGACCGCGTTGCGTGCAAGATCGGCAGATCGTTGATCGGGGGCAGCGGCCTCGAGTGCGTAGAGCGAGTCTGCAGCACGTGTCATCCGATCGGTCAGCTGCGCCCAGGTCTCTGCCCGGGATGTTCCCGCCGTGGCACCTGGTGCGGTTGCGTCGTCGAATCGGGCGTTTCCCCGCCACACGGCAAGGTCCTCGCTCATCGCGTCGTAGAGCCATCGGGCATCTGCGTAACCCTTACGGGCGTGGTCCTTCCAGTTCGGCGCAACCGCGATCGGCACGGCCCCCTTCTTCGAGCCTCGTGTGGCGAATACGGTGATCAGGATGATGATGCCGAGTCCAACGACGATCAGGATCCACCACGGAGTCTCCCCTGTTGCCTCATCCTCGGGCACTGCGGTCGTGGTCGGTGCTTCGGTGTCGGGCGGTGCCTCGGTCGTGGTCGGAGCCACCGTTGTTGGTGACGTGTCGCCGGGAACGGTCGGTAGGGTCACATCGGGTCCGCCCCCCTGGCACGCGACGAGAACGAAAGAGGCAAGCACGGCCATCACGATGATCTTCTTCATGGGTCCCCTCTTGTGTGAGCGCTCGGATTCTATACGACTCCTGTCTGGCAGTCCTACACTGATTGCGCACTGCACACGTGGAGGGAACGGACATGGATTTCTGGAACGCCTTCTGGCTCCTCGCCATCTGGATCCCCCTGGTCCTGTTGTGGGTATTCGCACTGGTGGATCTCTTCCGCTCCTCGATGTCTGGCATCACAAAGGCCCTGTGGGCGATAGCGATCGTCCTCCTTCCCGTGCTTGGCATCATCATCTACTTCGGGCTGCGTGAGACAGGCCAGAACCAGTACGCGGTCACCGAGCCTGGCCAGACGGGCCCGGATCCCGACACCGCTGATACGATCGCACGCCTCCACGATCTCAACCAACGCGGCATCCT
>VAPH01066751.1_pt1 | contig 10461 bp, 7 predicted proteins | sample 3393861 | NCBI WGS metagenome assembly VAPH01 (sample SAMN08290439, study PRJNA428436) | hydrothermal vent metagenome | isolation source: Deep-sea hydrothermal vent chimney | place: Atlantic Ocean: South-mid Altantic Ridge | reverse complement strand
ACAATGCCTACTGTCAGGATAATGAAATCTCATGGTATGACTGGCAATTATTGAGGAAAAATCAGGAGATATATCGCTTTGCCAAAGAGATGATCGCATTCAGAAAGGAACATAAAGTCCTGAGCAGGGAAAAGTTTTACACCGACAGGGATATCCGGTGGTTCAACCCCAACGGGAGCAGCCCTGACTGGGGTTATTCAAGCAGGAGCTTTGGTTGCATAATCGTTGATGATGATGATGATGAGAAAGAGGATATATGCCTCCTCTTCAATGCCGACAGTGCTGAAAAACAGTTTGTTGTACCGCCGGCCCCCCGCACGGGAGAATGGCATCTTACAGTTGATACATCCAAAGAGACGCCGGATGATATCCATGAAGCCGGGAAAGAGACAGTGGCGGTAAAGGATGGGTATATGCTTCCGGAGAGGTCTCTGGCAATTCTTCTGTTACATAAAGAGTAAACGTCAGCATAAATAAATTTTTTTATGGAGGTTTGTTATGGATACAACAATTCCCCTGGACGTTCCGAAGGGCATGCGCAAAACGTATCTTGAGAACTATTCCACCATAACCGGTAACAGTGGAAGGTTGATGCTCTTTGCCGGTGACCAGAAGGTTGAACACCTGAATGACGATTTTTACGGTAAAGGAATCCACCCGGATGACAGCAATCCGGAGCACCTCTTCAGGATAGCCAGTCAGGGGAAGATCGGGGTCTTCGCCACCCAGCTTGGGCTGATTGCCAGGTATGGGATGGATTACCCGGACGTGCCCTACCTGGTAAAGCTGAATTCAAAGACAAATCTCGTAAAAACGTCTCAGGCAGACCCGTTCAGTCAGCAATGGCTGGAGGTTAAGCAGGTGGTGGATTTTCGTGACAGCAGCGGTCTGAAAATACCGGCAGTGGGATACACCCTCTACCCCGGCAGTGAGCACGAGGCAGAGATGTTCCATCAGGCAGCCCAGGTTATCTACAATGCCCATCAGTATGGACTGGTAACGATATTATGGATGTATCCACGCGGCAAGGCAGTCAGGGAAGAGAAAGACCCCCACCTGATTGCCGGTGCCACAGGTGTGGCAGCATGCCTTGGCGCTGATTTTGCCAAGGTGAATTACCCGAAGAAGGAAGGTCTTGAATCAAGCGAGATATTCAGGGAAGCCATCCTGTCGGCAGGACGCACCAGGGTGGTTTGTGCAGGTGGGGCCAGTGATGATGCCGCGGCCTTTCTACAGAGGCTTTATGACCAGATTCATGTCAGCGGTGCTGCGGGAAACGCTACCGGCAGGAATATTCATCAAAGGTCCCTTGAAGAGGCAATCCGCATGTGTAACGCCATTTATGCCGTTACCGTGGAGGGTGCGAGCCCGGAAGAGGCCCTGAATATCTATAATTCTAAATAGGATGGTGATCTGATGTTAAAACTGGTTCTACTGAGGCACGGAGAGAGCATATGGAACATGGAAAACAGGTTTACGGGCTGGACGGATGTTGACCTGTCAGAGCGTGGAAAAGAGCAGGCCCGCAAGGCAGGTCAGTCGCTGAAAAACGAAGGCTACTCCTTTGATGTAACGTACACATCTGTACTTAAGCGGGCTATCAGAACATTGTGGATAGTCATGGATGAAATGGACCTCATGTGGCTTCCCGTCTATCGCACGTGGAGGCTTAACGAAAGACACTATGGTGCACTGCAGGGCCTTAACAAAAAGGCCACAGTTGAAAAGTACGGCTATGAACAGGTTCATAAATGGCGTCGGAGCTACGATATACGACCGCCGGCCCTGGACAGAACAGACAAACGCCACCCCAGATACGATCCCAGGTATGCGCATCTGAAGGAGGATGAGTTGCCGGCTGCCGAGTGCCTCAGGGATACGCTCAACCGCGCACTCCCTTACTGGCACGAAACAATAACACCATCTTTACGGGAGGGGAAAAGGGTCTTGATCGCAGCCCATGGAAACAGCCTCCGGGCTTTAGTCAAATACCTTGACAACATCTCCGACGATGAGATTTCAGGGCTCAATATCCCCACGGGGTTTCCGTTGGTATATGAGCTGGACGATGACCTCAAGGCAATAAGACATTATTACCTCGGGGACGAGGAGGAGATTAAGAGGGCCACGGAATCAGTAGCCAGACAGGTTTCCGCTGATAACGGATGAAGGGACTAACTTATTCAGTTAAAAAGGAGGTTGCGCAAATGCACACGGCGATCAGGACAATCAGGGCAAGAGAGATACTGGATTCAAGGGGGAACCCGACCGTAGAGGTTGACATGGAACTGAATTGCGGCGCAAGGGGCCGTGCAGCGGTTCCCTCCGGAGCATCCACAGGCGTACACGAAGCGGTTGAACTGAGAGATGGGGATCCAAAGGACTATGGGGGTAAAGGAGTTTTGAAGGCCGTTGATAATGTAAACAATGTGATAGCCGGTGAACTCCATGACAGGGATGTGCTGAATCAGGCCCTGCTGGATAAATTGATGATCGAGCTTGACGGGACTTCCAACAAGTCCAGGCTTGGAGCCAATGCAATACTGGGCGTCTCCATGGCTGCTGCGCGTGCGGCAGCTTCAGTACTGGATATCCCCCTCTATAAATATCTCGGGGGTTCAAATGCCGTTCTCTTACCGGTTCCCATGATGAATATAATGAACGGTGGAGTTCATGCGAACTGGCAGAGTGCGGATTTTCAGGAGTATATGATCGTACCCTACGGGGCACCTGATTTCAGGACTGCCCTCAGGTGGGCAAGCGAGACGTACCATGCATTAAAGGATGTGCTGAAGAAAGAGGGCCACAGCACGGGCGTTGGCGATGAGGGTGGATTTGCACCAAAGGTATCCTCGAATGAAGAGCCTCTCGAGCTTATCATAAGGGCCATTGAACAGGCCGGGTACGAACCGGGCAGTGACATAGGGATTGCAATTGACCCGGCATCAAGTGGTTTTTATAAGGATGGCAGGTACCTGCTCAGGACAGAGAATAGGGAGTTAACTGCTGAAGAGATGGTGGAGAAATACGAATCACTGGTCACAAAATATCCCATAGTAGTACTGGAAGATGGACTGGCAGAGGACGATTGGGAGGGATGGAAGATATTAAACAGCAGGATTGGCAACAGGATAGAACTCGTTGGAGATGACCTTTTTGTAACAAACATCAAACGCATTGAACGCGGAATAAAAGAGGACGCTGCCAATGCCGTGTTAATAAAGCTGAACCAGGTAGGCACTGTTTCAGAGACGGTTTCAGCGGTAAGACTGGCACAGAAACACGCCTGGGGTGCCATGGTCTCCCACAGGAGCGGAGAGACGGTAGATTCCTTTATCTCCGACCTCACTGTTGCCATGGGAACCGGCCACCTGAAGTCCGGCGCACCCTGCCGTGGAGAGCGGGTTGAGAAGTATAATCAACTCATGAGGATTGAGGAGGAGCTGGGAGAGGCAGCTGTTTTTGCCGGGAGGGGAGCCTTTGTGAGGTAAAGATAAAACCTGACAGTTTATCCATGGAAAAGGAGATTCATACATGAAACCTGATTCACCATTTTATGACCATACCGTGAAGGTGCTGAGTCAATCGGAGTTGTTCGGCAGGCTTGATGAAGCCGTTATTCAGGAGATGCTGCTGTCATTTCAGCGGGAGACCTGGCCAAAAAAATCGATTGTAATGCACCCGGAGCAGACCATCCGGAGATTTTATGTAATTATTTCCGGCAGGGTAAAAATGACGAGGGTCAATCCCGACACAGGGAAAGAGTTTACCATCTTTCTTCTCGGGGCTGGTGATGGTTTTGATGTGATTTCCCTTCTTGATGGAAAAAAGCACAACGTATCGATAATTGCCATGGATAACATCGAGGTTCTTACTGCCCCCTTTGATACCATCCACAAGTGGATTGAAGAGCATCCATCCTTTAACAGGGAATTTCTTCCCTACATCGGTAAACTGATCCGGCAGCTGACCAATCTCGCCTCTGATCTGGCACTCCACGATACAGGCACCAGGTTAGTGAAACTCTTCCTTCAGCATACAGTTCCGGGGAATCCTCATCCCCGGTTGAGGCTGATACACGATCTATCCAATGAAGACCTGGCCAGCATGATTGGATCAGTCCGAGCAGTTGTCAACAGGTATCTGCAAAAGCTTAGGGAAGAGGGCATTATTATCGCCCGAAGAGGCACTTTAGAGATAAAGGACCTGCACGCACTGGTGGAAAAAATAGAATCCCGCCTGGGATTTAAGACAGCAAAAAAATAAGATTCCAATAATCTTCTTTCCCCGCATTTCTCCACCCATGTCCGGCAGCCTATGTAAAATTCCTGTCACCGTCAAGGCCATCCGTATAAATATGCTGCAAAAAACAAACAGTTCAGACTCTCTCATACTGAGTTTCTTCCCCGATTAAGCCTTTTTATCTCCGGCCCGGGGGAAAGTATATATTTTTGTGTAACTTAAGTAGCAGAAAGAGCCTGGTATAAGGGAGTATCATTTAAACCAGTTGGTCAGAAGACCGGAGATAGAATTTTCAAGGAGGTAAAAGATGTCTGAAACACAAAATTCAGTGGTATCTATTTTCAACACCCACACAGAGGCAGAAGAGGCAGTAAAGGAATTACAGAAGTCCGGGTTTGACATGAAGAAACTCTCCATTGTCGGCAAGGACTACCATGCAGAAGAACATGTGGTGGGCTACTACAATACGGGAGACCGTGTTAGGTACTGGGGCAAGCTGGGGGCGTTCTGGGGAGGATTATGGGGACTTCTGTTCGGATCTGCATTCTTCTTTATTCCAGGTATCGGACCTGTTGTTGCAGGCGGCCCCCTGGTAGCATGGATCGTCAGCGCCCTTGAAAGTGCTGTAATGCTGGGCGGGCTGAGCGCCCTTGGAGCAGCATTATACAGCATAGGAATTCCCAGGGACAGTATCCTTAAATATGAGAAATCTCTCAAGTCCAACAAGTTCCTGTTGATAGCCCACGGCACGAATGAAGAGGTCGAACGTGCCCGCAAAACTTTAGAGGCAACAGGCGCGATCGAGACAGCGGTTCACCATGGCTGACTATTGCGGGAATGACAGACGGGAAAAAGGCTGATACTTGGAACACCCGGTTGAGACCGGAGAACATAATCGGAGAACATAAAAGGAGGTATTTAACATGCAAAAGAGAATCCTGGCATTTCTGGCAGCAGGTATTTTAATGTTAGGTCCGATAACCTCAGGCACTGTCTTCGCACAGGTTATCCATGAAAAGGTCACGGTCAGTCCGACCAGACCCCTTAGCGCCGCTGAAGAATCAATCATCTCATCTTCAGCGCTAAAGGTGCTGCGACACATAGCCCAGGCCAGGGCGGATATCCACGAAAAGGATCTGAATCACGCCAGGGGAGAGTTAAAACAGGCCCTGACCCTGATTGATATTATAAGGGCAGCACTGCCTACATCCAGGGTAAAGGACCACATCTGGGTGGCAAAAAAGCACCTCTCCTATGAGGATACGGAAGCCGTTATCCCTGACCTGGTTCCAATCTATGCCTCTCTGGATAAAATCGCAGATATTGTTCCGGTGAGCAAGGCCAGGGAACATATAAACAGGGTCAGGGCACATCTGAAGAAGGGAGACAGGAAAGGTGCCAAAGAGGAGCTTGAACTGGCTGATGAGTCCTTAATCTATAGCGAGGTTGACCTGCCGGTCTCCTATACTGAAACGCATATTATAGATGCCCAGGGTTTTCTGGCCAAAAAAGAGCCCAAAAAGGCAGATGAGGAATTAAAGGCAGCCGAGGATGGGGTGCAGTTCGTGGCTATTGACATCAACACCCCGTTAACAAAGGCAAAAAAGAGTCTATGGAAAGCCAGCAGGGACTATCTGGCCGGAGACCTGGCTGCAACTAAAAAGGATCTGCAAGAGGCAAAGAAATCCTTAGGGAAAGCAACCAAAAATGTAGATGCAAAAACCAAAGTAAAGGTCAGCAAACTTCTGAAAGATGTTGAAGCCATCGAGAAGGAGGCGGATAAGGGTGCGAAAGCCGTTGGCAAGGACCTGAAGGGTCTCTATGAGCGGGCTAAGGCCCTTACGCTGGAGACCATGAATCTGTTTGAGGCTGGAGGAACACACTGAGCAAAACAGACTGCGTCAAGGCGGTTATAGAGGTGTGGAAAGGGACAGGGACACAGAGTTTTCACTCATTCTCATCCCGAAGAATTTCGGGACTCCGAGGAAATCATCACACTTCACCATCCGGGTGAAGTTTATGTGATGATTAAATGGGTGCTTTACGGCAGTAAAGCAGATATGATTAATCATAATCTGCCTTACATTGAGACGAAGTCTCCAATCCGTTCAAACCCCGTGTCCCTGTCCCTTTCCAATAGTTGGCAGGTTTTCCGGGGAGATAATTAAAGTGTTGTATTGTTGCCTCTTCAGAGATATAATATTCATATCTCCTGCTTAGCGGTAAAGATCGAACTAACGGATTTGCAGACCATGTATTGCAGGAGCTGTGTTGATGGTAAAATCCCTGGGACATGAGATTCTGGCTGGACATTTATAGTGCAGAATGAATAAAACCGCAAAAACAGAAAAACTCGGTCTCAAGGAGCTTATAGCCATGGGTGTGGGCGGTATGGTAGGGGGCGGTATATTTTCCGTCCTTGGCCTCTCTGTGGCACTGGCCGGTCATGCAGCCCCCATAGCCTTCATAATTGGGGGTATCATTGCCTCTTTAACCGGTTTTTCATACACTAAACTCGGCCTGACGTTTCGTTCGGATGGCGGCAGTTTTACGTACCTGGAACGCGCGTTCAGCCAAAGAAACGTTGCCGGAATCGGAGGCTGGATGCTTGTGGCGGGTTATATCGGAACAATGGCCCTTTATGCGTTTACGTTCGGGGTTTATGGAGCGGCAATGTTTGGTGCAAAGGCACATCTTCAAGCCATGCACCACCTGCTGCAATCCCTGATCCTTCTTCTCTTCATGGGAATCAATCTCTACGGTATCAAGGCCGCAGGAGAGAGCGAAGACCTGATAGTTATGGTCAAGGTGCTGATTCTCTCCCTTTTTGCATTTGCCGGTCTCTTCTATATCAGGGTGGATCACCTTGTGCCGGTTTTCAACATGGGCGGCAGAGGGGTCCTGATGGGTGCAGCCCTCGTCTTTGTGGCCTATGAGGGGTTCGAGTTGATCCCGAATGCGGTAAATGAAATGAAGGACCCCGGCAGGGACCTCGGCAGGGGGATTCTGATATCCATCGGTGTTACCATTGCCATCTATATCCTTGTTTCCCTGGTTGCAGTGGGCAACCTGTTGCCCGCAGAGATCAGCAAATACAAGGAGTACGCCCTTGCAGTGGCGGCAAAACCATTCCTGGGCAAAGCTGGCTTTATGTTGATAGGGCTGGGGGCACTGCTCTCCACCGCATCCGCCATAAATGCCACCATGTTTGGGACTGCACGCCTTGCAATGGTGATGGCCCAGGACTCCGACCTTCCAAAGGTATTTTCACACAGGGAACGGAGAAACAATATCCCCTATGTAAGCCTGATATTCATCACTGCTCTGACGCTGCTCTTTGTAAATACAACTGACCTGACAATCATATCATCATTTGCCAGCTCCACCTTCCTGCTGCTCTTTGCGGCAATCAACCTGTCTGCCGTCAGGCTCCGGAAGCGGATTGGTATAAACATGGTTACACCCCTGTCAGGCCTTATCCTGTCACTCTTGTCATGGCTGGTCCTGTGCGTTTATCTTTACAGGTCATATTCGAAGGGCCTGGTATGGATAGGTACAATTTATCTGTGTGTCGTAGTGGCGGAATTGTTCTTCAGTGAACGAAGATTGTTCTTTAAACAGAAGCTCGAAGGAGGTAAGGATGGCAAAGACCGAGGATTACGAAAAGTTATCAGTAGATGAAACAATTAAAGCACTACAGACAGACAAAGAGAGGGGACTATCGTCAGAGGAGGCCAGAAAGAGATTAGAAGAATACGGGTACAATGAAATCCCGGAAAAAGAGGAATCTACTTTTCACAGGGTCTTCAGGCGCTTCTGGGGACCTATTCCCGCGATGATCGAGGTTGCGGCCCTGCTCTCTGCAGTGGTCCGCAGGTGGGAGGATTTCACAATAATTATGATTCTGCTTTTAACCAATGCATTCATAGACTTATGGCAGGAGTCAAAGGCATTAAATGCCTTAAAGGTATTAAAGGAAAAACTGGCAAAACAGGCGCTTGTTTTGCGGGACGGGAAGTTTCAGACAATAGAGGCCAAGGAGTTGGTCCCGGGAGACATCATAAAGGTAAAAATCGGGGACCTGGTCCCGGCAGATGTAAAACTCGTAGAGGGGGATTATCTGCAGGCCGACCAGTCGGCACTGACAGGTGAGTCATTACCTGTCAGCAAAAAAGTCGGGGATGTCGCATATTCCAACTCCATAATAAAACAGGGAGAGATGTTATCAGTAGTTACCAATACGGCACTGAATACCTTTTTCGGTAAAACCGTTGCACTTGTTGCAAGGGCCCAGAGAGAAGAAAAAAGCCATTTTCAGAAAGCAGTTGTCCATATTGGAAATTATCTGATTATCATCACCATTTTCCTCGCCGCAATTATCCTGATCACTGCCTTGTTCAGACATGAAAACATGATCGAGATACTGAGGTTTACCCTTATCCTGACGGTCGCCGCAATCCCCGTTGCACTGCCTGCGGTGCTCTCTGTGACAATGGCTGTCGGGGCCATGAGCCTGGCAAAGAAACAGGCTATAGTAAGCCGCCTCGTCTCCATAGAAGAGCTCGCCGGAGTTAATGTCCTCTGTTCAGACAAGACCGGGACCTTAACCCAGAACAGGATGACGGTCTCTGATCCGGTCACCTTTTACGGGCATAGTGTTGAGGAGTTAATGCTTTATGCAGCACTTGCATCAAGTGAAGAGAATAAGGACCCGATAGAGATGCCTATATTTGAGTACCTGAAAAAGACAGGACAACTGAAAGAGTTAAAACAGTATCAGCAGATAAAGTTCACACCCTTTGATCCTGTGAGCAAAAGAACAGAGGCGACTGTAAAGTCAGGGGATAAGACGTTTACAGTTACCAAGGGGGCATCCCAGGTAATACTTGAGTTATGCGGAGAGCAGCTTGACAGGCAGGGTATACTGGAAAAAGTGGAGGATTTTGCAGAGAAGGGGTTCAGGACACTGGGAATTGCAACAAAGCAACCGGACGACAAACACTATGAATTCATAGGCCTGCTTCCGCTCTTTGATCCACCACGGGAAGACTCAAAAGAGACGATAGAAGAGGCAAGGAAACTCGGATTGGACATTAAGATGGTTACCGGAGATAATGTAGCCATTGCAAAACACATAGCAAATATCCTTGGGGTTGGCGAAAACATTCTGGATGCCAGAGACCTTAAGGGAGCAAACAATAAGGAACTTATAGTGTTGGGTCAGATAATTGCCAAATCGGTATATAAAAGGTTGTCTCCGGGCGCCACGGAAGAGGATGCACAGAGGGTTGCAGCCGGGATTGTAAAGGATCTGGAAAAAGAGTTTGCAACCATGGAGCTGCCAAAGGGCTACGTGAAGAGGCATGAATCAGAGATTATAGAGGTGATAGAGGATGCTGATGGCTTTGCCCAGGTCTTTCCTGAGGATAAATACCTTATCGTTGACAAGCTCCAGAAGGCCGGGCATATCGTTGGAATGACGGGTGACGGCGTCAACGACGCACCTGCATTAAAGAAGGCGGATGCCGGCATCGCAGTCTCAGGGGCAACGGATGCCGCGAGGGCGGCAGCGGATCTTGTGTTGCTGGCACCGGGATTGTCCGTAATCATTGATGCCATAAAGGGGGCAAGGGTTACATTTGAGAGGATGAAGAGTTACAGTCTCTACAGGATAGCCGAGACAATCAGGGTAATCCTCTTTATGACGGCTTCAATCGTTATATTCAATTTCTACCCGGTTACCGCAATCATGATTATTATCCTGGCCTTTCTGAATGATCTGCCAATACTGGCTATTGCATATGACCGAACAAAGGTGGATGCGGAACCCGTCAGGTGGAATATGGCGGAAGTGATGAGTATATCCACCATGCTCGGCATTCTGGGTGTCATTGCAAGCTTTGGAATCTTCTATATTGCCGAAGAGTATATGCACCTTTCTGCCCCTGTTGTACAGAGTTTTATATTTCTAAAACTGGCAGTGGCCGGACATCTGACGATATTTATAACACGGACAGAAGACCGTTTCTGGCGGAGACCCTACCCTGCCCCCATACTGCTCTGGGCAGCTATCCTGACAAAAATCCTCGCAACCCTTTTTGTGGTATACGGATGGTTTGTAGCCCCGATAGGCTGGAAATATGCCTTGATAGTTTGGGGGTATGCCATTGTCTGGTTTGTGATTAACGACTTTGTCAAGGTCTGGGCATATAAGTTATT
>VAPH01053543.1_pt1 | contig 10462 bp, 6 predicted proteins | sample 3393861 | NCBI WGS metagenome assembly VAPH01 (sample SAMN08290439, study PRJNA428436) | hydrothermal vent metagenome | isolation source: Deep-sea hydrothermal vent chimney | place: Atlantic Ocean: South-mid Altantic Ridge | reverse complement strand
AGATGCCCGTAAAATGCGCGGAAGCAAACCGTTTGTATTCACAAATCTTAAACAAGGTTTGGGTGTAGAAGAAGTCATAGCATTTATCAAGCGCGAAAAATATAATCAGCTATGAGCGGTTTTTTTCTGCCATCGGTTCACTCATGAGGCCAGGATAATCAACTGCACCTGGCAAAGCTACCGGCTCAAGCAGAGCCTTGAGTACAGGTAATGCCAAAAACACAAAGGAATAGGAGCTAACAGTAATCCAGGTGGAGACTAGCCATCCCCTGCAACTCCGGTCTCCCTCCGTTGCAGGGGTAGCACACTATCCACCATCACTAACATTAACTTAAACTCAGGGTGGTCAAATTTGGCCCATCACAGGTGGTCAATTTTAGGTTGACATTTCGAAAGCCTATCAAGTAGTTTTGCCCTCAGGTTTCTACAACCATTGGTGTTGACTTGAAGCCGCACTAATGCTCGCATAAGCAAGAAAACAAAGCAATAAAAGAGGGAAGAATAATTATTAAATAAATTCCCTGGAAGAAGATAGAGGCATTAAAACCTGCATTTTCAAACGGCCACTTTTCATACATTTTCAGGTTGCCGCTGACACTAGACATCAACATTCCCAAATTTTCTCATTTTTTTACCTCCTTTTTGCGAAGGGCATCTCATTTGATGCCATTTGTGCACAGATTCTTGACTTACCTTCCATACTGGTTACTGTCGTAGTCGTCGGATATTCCATCATTGTCATCATCCATATCCAAATAGTTTGGGACTCCATCCCTGTCGTTGTCCCTGCCATAAGGATTGAGACGGTCAGAGTTGCTTCTTGAAGTGCCGTAATTGTTCGATTTGTTCCCGTCAGGATTTGAACGATAATAACTTCTCACATATGTCCCGTCTTTCCTGTAATAACCTTTGACCCGTCCTGCAAAAGCATTTCCTCCCATTGCTACCAGGAATATTCCCAGTACTGCTAAAACCATTAACTTCTTCATCTGTCCTTACCTCCGTAACATAGATTTGGTATCTGAGGTAATAGACAACGCAGAAGTAAAAACCTTGCAGTTTTTTTTTGATTAAATTAATTTTTTGGTGTAGGGGCTGTAACTGCTTGAAGATGAGAGGAAATCTTTGTGAGGATGGTAAAACTTTACAAAAATTTACTGCCAGTCTCCCAATAAAATAAACGGAGCCCAGTAGTATGGATGGGAGCCGTCAACGGTCATAGGTGGTTGCAGCCTAGACTTGCTTTCTTTTGACGCTGTAATCCCTCCAACGCCTCGAACTATTCCCCTTCCAACCTCACCTCTGATCATTTCTATTTGTGCCATGCGCAAGGCTTCGGCTTTAGAATGGTTTTTCAAGTTCTTATAAAACATTCCCATTAGCTCTGAAGTAGAGCTGTCATTAACCTTCCATAGGCTCGCAACTATTGACGGAGTTCCTGCAAATATAAAACTTCTGGTTAATCCTATTAATTCATCCCCTTTAGTCAGTTTGCCCAATCCTGTTTCACAGGCGCTTAATGTAACTAAAGATGTATTTTTGAGATTCAGGTTGAAGATTTCATGAACCTCAAGTCTTCCGTCTTCGTCTTTATCCTTAGCCAATCGGATGCTTGAAAATAACGGGTTTTCAGGGTTTAGCTCACCATGACTGGCAAAATGAATGATATTGTAGTCACCGGACAGTTTTTTTAGTTTCTCCTTTGTCGCTTTGCTTTTCATGTAAAGAGCGGCCTCAGGGTAAATCTCTTTAATCATCTTTACTTCTTCTTCAGCATAAGGAAGATTGAATCTTTCATCACCTAAGTCTGGATTTCCGAATGCGAGAGTTTTGCCTGTTGTCTTCTTTCTCTTCTCATATACAAATTTAAGGACGCTGGCGCTGGGAGTATAGAAAATGTCATATTCTTCAATAAGAAAATTATCTTCATTCAATAAAGCCTGAAACGGGAGATAATGCAGAACTGAATGAGGAACAATGCCAATCCTTTTTGTCTTTATATATGGCCTTGCCGGTCTGATTAGAAGGTCATAAAGTTCCTCAGCTTCTTTTTTATAGTCGGAATGTAAATTAGCAATCTTCCCCCTGAATTTATCTACGATTGTGGTTAATTCTTTATCCTTTATCTCTATTTCAATGATTTTCAAATCCGATTTGCTTAAAATACTCAATAGGGTTTTATCAGGAGTAATAAAATATTGCAGCAAAGTAGTATCCGAGTCTAAAAGTGCCTGAACTTGTTTATGATTCAGTGTTTCTACACGCAGGAGTGTGGAAATTTCTGGATAATCTTTTTTTATCTTTTTCAGCAATTTAGCATATTCGCCTCTTGCCCTATTAAGCTCTTTTTTTATTAAATCCTTTTTGTGTGTAATATCATCTTTTTCACTTTCCTTGCTGATTACCCCAATTTTTTCAGAAAGATAATTTATCTTAAATTGTAACTGTCTTTCTTCTTCAATAATTTCTTTATAACTGGCATGAATATTTTGAAGTCTGAACTTCCTGCCCATAAGGTCAAGAAATGACCTTGATCTCGCCCTTTCCATGTAATTAAAAGCATTTTCCAGTTCACCAATCTTTATTAAGAAAAGAATAGTATCACTATAAACAGTTGATGCCTGTATTCCCATTGACATTTTTGATGCTAATGATTGCGTTCTTTCTCTTAATGTTTCGAGAATATCTATAGCGCTAATGTAATATTTCTTTACTTCAGTTAAATTTGATTTTTTTTCATTTATCTTTCCCATTTCCCACAATAGTATCCATTTTAACGAAGGCTGTTCTAATGTCTTCGATAAATCCATTGATTTTTGTATATAATTCTCAGCTTGTTGATAGTTTTCAAGTTTTTCATAAATCATACCTACTGTAAGGTTACAAAGGGCAATCGTGGATTTGTTGCGAGATTCTTTGCGAGATTCCTTGGCGAGAACTAAAGCTTTTTCAGCAGATTTTAACGCGTCGCTAAAATTATCAGTTTTAAAATATGCTCCTGCAATAGCAAGGTGTGAAATAATTGCATTATAGTCATTTGACAATCCCTTTTTCTCTGCAAATTCTATAGCTTGTTTACCATATTTAAATGTTTCATCATAATTCCCTGATGAAAGCTCCTCAATAGACAGCTTCACTAAACTTATAAAGCCAAGAATTCTTAGAATGGAGGGGTTATCTTCTAATTGCTTGAAAATTTTCAATGCTTTCTGTACATATTGTAATGATGTTTCATAATCCGCTAACTGAAAATAGACCGATGCAATGTCATTATTAACTCCGGCTATTCCACTCAAATCATTGGATTCTTCATAAGCAGTTAAAGCTTTATTGAGGTTATCCAAGGCATATATATCTTTACCGGTATTCGTGTAAATTTCTCCAAGTGCAATAGTTGTAATCGCTTCACCTGTAGTATTAGATGATTTCCTATAAAGATTCTGTGCATCAACTAAATATTTAATAGCTTCTTCAAGATTTCCAAGAATATAATGAAAGAATCCCAATGTGTGCCGTGGTTCTGGCAGTTCAGGATTAAATTTAATTGCTTCGATCAGATAATCTACAGCTTTACTATCCTGGCCTAAATCATGATATGCAAACATCAAGTTTTCATAAGCATCATAATAATCCGGTTTAATTCTAATTGCTTTTTCATAAGACTCAATTGCCTTTTCGTACTGTCCTGAGTCCTTGTAAACCAATCCAAGCACATTATAAGCAGAATGATCCGGAGAGAGCTTTAACCCCTTTTTATAAGCGTCTATAGATTCTTCCATATCATTTAAACTGAGATATGAATATCCTAAATCATAATAAGCTCTAGGATCATCAGGTTTGAGATTTATGGCTTTCTTGAAAGCCTCTATAGCCTGTTTATATTGTTTTAAGCTGGAAGATGAAAGACCGGTCCCCAAATATGCATTATAATTATTAGGATCAAGCCTGATGACTTCTTTAAAAGAATTTATAGCTTCCTCTTGCTGACCTTGGATGCCATAAGTTACAGCCAGTAATGAATGAGCACGAATGTAATCTGGGTTAAGTCGTATCGCTTCCATTAAATACTTTATGGATTCTTCTTTGTTTATGAGTTCTCCATAAACAAACCCGACGTTATAGTAATACTCTGCAAACTCAGGTTTAAGCTTGATAGCTTGTTTATACGCTTCAATAGCTTTTTCATGCTGTCCTAAGTTAGCATAGTCATCACCAAGGTTGTTATAAATATCTGCATTTGGTTTTATTATAATCGCCTCTTTGTAAAATGCTATTGCCTTTTCAAATTGTCCTAAATCATGGTATGAGAGTCCCAACATATAATAGGTATCTGGATAATCTTGTTTAAGTTTTAAAGCTTCTTTATAAGCTTCTACTGCTTTTCCATTTTGTTCCAGAATGCTGTAAACAAGTCCTATTTTGTAATGAACTTCGAAAAAGTCCGGGGTTATCCCAATGGCTTTTTGAAAAGACTCTATCGCCTTTTCAAACTTTCCCAATCGACTGTAAGTGTTCCCTAAATCATAGTGAGCAAGAAAATCATCAGGATTTATCTTTATGGCCTTTTTAAAGAAATCTATCGCTTGCTCATACTGACCTAAATCATAGTATATAAATCCCAAGTTATAATGAGCGTCGGCAAAATTAAGGTTAATTTTGATTGCGTCTGTATATGCTTCTATTGCTTTCTCTTTTTGACCTATTGAAGCATAAGCAACTCCAAGGTCATTATAATAAGCATCTGAAAACTGAGGGTTCATTTTAATTGCTTTTTTATATAATTCAATTGCTTTTTTAAATTGATTTAACTTGCTATAGCTGCGCCCTAAATTATAAAAAGCCTCTCCGAAATAGGGGTTTATTCTAATTGCCTCTTTGTGCTCAGTTACAGCATTCTCATATTTCGCCATTTCATAATAAATATAGCCGAGAGCATTATGATAAATTGCAATATCAGGTTGAAGCCGAATGGCATTATTTATGAACTCAATTGCTTCATTATACTGCTTAATCCTTGCATGGATGATGCCCAAAAAGTAATGGGCCTCTACAAAATCAGGCTTTATTTCGATTGCCTTCTTGAAGAACTTAATAGACTTATCATCTTTTTTAAAATCATAGTAAATAAGCCCTGAGTTATAATATGCTTTAAAATGATTAGTGTCGATCCTGATTGCAGTCTCATAAAATTCTAATGCTTTTTTATGCTCGCTTTGCATAGCATAGCTAAGGCCGAGATTATTATAAGCATCTGCAAAATCCGGTTTTAATGTGACAGCTTCTTTAAAAGACTTAATAGCATTCAAAAGGTCACCCGATTCAATATATTTCTTCCCCTCTTCATTAAGCCTTTGAGCTTCTTCATTTGTATCGGCCAAACAAAGTGATAAAAAAGAAAATAAGAAAATTGGTATAAATATAAATCTCATTAAATTACGGTTTTACATACTCGTCTATTTCACCATCTTCATCATAATCATATCCGTAAAGATCAACCGTGCCGTCCTCGTCATAATCATAGGTCCATGTGTCAAGCTTTTCATTTTTGTTAGTGTCAAAAGCAATTGCCTCAGGCTTTCCGTTTTCATTCTCATCCACTGCCATATAATCCAATTCACCATCCTGATTTTTATCAATAAGATATGCATCTACCTTCCCATTACCATCACTATCAATCCCAAGAGTATCAACAACTCCATCTTTGTCAGTATCGTATTCAAAATATTTTTCATTTTTTGAGGGTTCGGGCATCGACGCTCTTTTAGCAATCCGGCTTTCCTTGCTTTTCACAAACTCTTTAATGACATCTACAGAAACAGCAAAGTTTAACCCTTCGCCTCTCTTCACAAAAGAATTAATCCCGATAAGCTCAGCATTGTCGTTTAAAAGCGGTCCTCCGGAGTTTCCTGGGTTGATAGGTGTTTGTGTCTGGATAACTCTGGTTTTATGCGTGATTATATTGTCGTAAGTCCATTCATATTTCGGTCTTATCTGGCTGATTGTTCCTTTTGTATATGTCCATATCTCACCGCCGGGGTGGCCTATTGCATGAACTTCCTGTGCTACTTCTACATCCTGCATTGAACCAAGTTTAATTGCAGGTAATTCAGCAGGTGGATGCTCAATTTTAAGAAGAGCAAGGTCGGATATTTCATCTACTTTGACAACCTTGGCAATAAATGCCTTTTCCTCTTCCAGTTCAATCCCCTTTTCCGGTTTTAAAAAGATGGCTACTTTAGGGTAATCCTTGACTACATGCCAATTGGTAAGAACATGGCCTTGTCTGTCCAAAACAGAACCTGAACCAAATCCCTCATTGGTTCCAACAAGAACCACAGATGGAGAAATCTCTTTGTAAACCCGCACCCCTCCAACGCCCCTGCTTTCCTCAAGGATTATATTTCTTTTGATGTTACTCAGGGTTTTCCCGATTGTTTCTTCATTGATGGAGCCGTCTCTGTTTTTGGCAATTAAACTCGTAACTGTAGGTTCTGCACTTCTCATTAATGCATTAGATCCCTTGGAAATTATTTCTCCTTTCTCGATCCTCTTTGCATCTTCTCTAAATGCCTTAATCTCTTTAAATGGCTTATTGTCAATATGGCGGAAGCTTATGGCTCTGACTACTGAAGCTTTTCCTTTAACAACCTCTGTAACTCTCTGAATTTCCTTGCCGTTCTTAAGATAGAAGCTTTTCAACTTGCCTTTTGTAATACCTCCGACACCCCGCTCCAAAACCTGTATCCTGCTTCGAATCCGGGCCGAAAGAGATATTCTCTCCTTTGCGTTAACCGAATTCATCTCTTTCAGAAGATTGCTGATACCATTTAGTGGTTTTTCCGATGCTAATACATAAATGGTTTCTATCCCTACATTCTCATCTAACCAGAACCAACTATCTGCTTGAGGAACCGAATATTCTTTGCCGCTACTGATGTTATTGCTTAGAGGAATCTTTGGGTCAGGAAAGAGCTGGTGCGCCTCGTTAACGCTATCAAAAATAAGAATATAAACATAGGCATCCTTATTTGCATTGAAGTGAACCTGAAAATTGTCAGATGAGTGCAGTATGCTCCCCTCTTTGATAATCACCTCCGAAATCGCCCCATCAACTTCCCGCTGGCCTATAATTTTCATTGAAAGTTCCAGCGGTATTGTTTTTGAAGGGATTACTATTTGTTGAGACTCAGTTAACGGCTTGTTTTTCTCAGGAGATGTTATTAGCCACCTTATACCAAAGAAGAGCGCTATTAGAACGAGTACGGTAATGATTGCATAAAATTGCTTTGAGAAAGTTTTTTGGGATTTCACATAAGGCTCAGTTCTGGTAGAACGAAGCGCATCCCCTTTATGGTTAATACCTTTTTCATTAAACGAAGTCTCCTTTGCAATTTCTGCAAGTTGAGGTTTTTCTTTGGCGTCTGTATGTGATGTCTTCTCCAATGTTTTGCAGGCCGGATCTCCGTAGAGCATATAACTTGCCCATATGATACTGTTTTCACCAAAAAGCCCGATTAATCGTTTTCTGGCTATTCTGAGGGCTTCCCCTATGGATGCATTTTCCCCAAGCGATTTATAAAATTCAATAGCGAAAACAGAGCCGGGAGAATCTGGAATTTCCCAAAATGTCCCGATATAATGAGTGACACCGGTAAGCAGAAAGGCATTAGCAAGACCATAAATCTCTTTTTCAAAGCCTTCATTAATATGCCATTCTTCTGTACGGCCTGAATGGCAGGCGTTCGAAAAAATAAGAAATGGTAAAGGAGTTCCTCCTACCATTTTGCTGATGTCTGATGATGTCCATTTTCCATCAGATAAGATCCATCCGCTCTGTGAAGGCTCATTCAGGTCATAGTCCGCATGTCCTGCATAATGAACGATGTCAAAATCACGTATGTTTTTCTTGATGTATTGAATATCCACTCTGCTGCTTACCAGGCTGATCTTGATTGTGTCTTCATACCTGCTGAGTTCATCCCGGATTTTAATTCCTTCTTTATAAGCGGCATCGAGATTTTCCTGGGGGTCAGCTACAACGAGCATTTTGAGTGAATCACTCTTCTCACGTTTTTGTATCCCCGTTATACTTTGTCTGGTACTGACAATTCTTCCAATACCGAACTTCAAACACAAAAAATCTTCACCATTAAATAAAAGTTCCCAGGGGATATGCACTAACTGGTCATCTATATATAAAACAAGCGTATCCGATGAGGTTGATCGCAATAAATCCTTTACCCTTGGAGTCAAAAGTTCATCATAAAGGGTTTGACCTGCTTTTTTGAGGTCATTAATTATTTCCGGGGTAATGTCACCGCGTCTGTTTGCTCTATTGAGTATAGTAACGATCTCTTTACATAGTTTTTCTATCTCAATAAAAGAAACAGGACTATCTTCATAGTGTTTCAGTGTCTGCTCTTCTCCGGATGTTTTTTCAAATGCACTGATTCTGAGCTTTTCTCCTTCTCTGGATAGATTAAGCATAAAGGTATTTGTTGTTTGCTTCATCGTGCATACTCCATTCTGAGAAGGATTTCTCCTAAAAAGTTTTTACCTTTTTTAATTGCCAGGGTGTATGTTCCAAAGTGAAGATTTTTAAAAGAGGCCCTCCCTTTTATAGTTAAATAAGAAGCCAATTCTTTTCCTTCGGAAATGAGATTAAGCCTGATATCATCTAAAGGCGCCCCTGATGACGTATCAGCTATTTTCACCTCGATCTCGCAGCAAGTATTGTTAATTTTTTCAATAAGGATATCAGCTTTGATCCCGTTAAATTCTTTACTTAAACAGACTATATTTTTTACCTCTTCTGTACTCACTTCTCTTGTTCCTGCCGGAGCTAGTTGCAAAGGCTTAATCATGGCTGCGGTGTCTTTGAGAATTCTTATTGAGTCTTTTGCAAATTCCAATACAACCTCTATCAGATCTTTTGCCGATACATCCTGCACAAGTAGTTTTGCCTTCCAGGTAACTTCGTGAGGCGCTTTGAGCAACGGTTCTTTCTCAACTTCCATTCTAATCTTGTTAAGAATTATGCTGTTTTCGCGGCAGGCTTTACAGTTAGAGAGATATTCTTCAATCTTTTCCTTATCCGTGCCATCCAATAGGTTTTCAAGGTATGCGGCAAAGACCTCTTCCGAAAGACAATCCTTCTCTTCTGGCCCGTACATATTTACAGATTCTGCCTTGCCTATAGAAACCTTCCTGAAAAGCCCTTTTAAGATTTTATCGTAGTTATCCATGCTTCACCTTTTTATTTGATTAATTCTGACAATAGATGTTCCGCTACTTTAAATGACATTTCAAGTCTGGTTTTCTTGCAATATTTTTTTCTTCTTTGCAATTTTCTTTAATTTATCTATAATCCTGCTTTTTTTACTGTAAATGGCACTGACTGTGATATTCATTATTTCAGCAATTTCTTCCGGGGGGAGTTCTTCCTCATAGTAATATTTCAGAAACAACCTGTCGTTAGACTTTAATCCCTCCATAAGCTCCACCAACAATGCTGCCTGCTCTGATTCCGTAATCTTCTCAATTACTGATGGCTGGGGGTCTGAAATCGTATCGGTAAGGGTTTTCTTTTCATTTTCATCAGATGTATCTTCAAAGGAAACATGTATTTTGCTCCCTTTCTTGATAAAATTTAAAACAGAATTTGTTGCAATAATTCTGATCCAACTTGAGACCGTACAACCATTAATACCTTTATACTGCCTTAACTTCTTGTAATCATTATCGATCAGTGAGAGGAAGATGCTGTTGTGGATATCCTCCAGTTCCTGGTATAGGAACTCAGGATGATATATGTTGAGGGTCTTATGAATAGTGTGGTATACCAGGTCGGTATATTTTTCGACAAAAATATACCATGCTTTTTTGTCCCCCTGAATACAGGCAGTGAGTAATTCTTTTTCTGAATATTTGTTGAAATTCATGCTAACAAATCATGGGGTCAGGTCTTGTTTCTCGCAATTTTAAAACAAGACTGATAAAATCACAACATGGCAAGACCGTTAACGAACGTCCGGGACGTTGTTACTTACGTTGAGTAACTTTCATCGCTTGTCACTAAGAAGTCCAGGGTTATGCTTGTGTATTGAATTGTTGTCCATATTTAACTCCTTTCTTCTCATTGATTTCCTCTGGCGGCTCGGCTGACATCGGACGAGAAAGTCCATTAAGGCAAGGCTTTTTCTAGACGTTCTGCGAGCCAGACTTTGATTATGGATTGTCGAGGCACACCCAAACGTTTTGCTTCTTTGTCTAATAAATGAATCATCCACAGAGGAAAATCTACATTTACTCTTTTCTGTTCCTGCTCAGGTCTTCTAGCTTTTGACACATCCAGATACTTGGAAATATCCTTGCCATCATCAAACCGCTTGTCAAATTCGCTAGCTTTCATAGATATCAACCTCCTCTTTTCTGGATCGTCGTATCGAAATAATCCTTATTT
>VAPH01023217.1_pt1 | contig 10465 bp, 8 predicted proteins | sample 3393861 | NCBI WGS metagenome assembly VAPH01 (sample SAMN08290439, study PRJNA428436) | hydrothermal vent metagenome | isolation source: Deep-sea hydrothermal vent chimney | place: Atlantic Ocean: South-mid Altantic Ridge | reverse complement strand
ATTTTCGAACCCCTATGGATCCTGTTATTTGGCAGGATATTGCAGATGATTCAGTGATGAATCCTTTAGAAGAGAAATCTGACAGATTGAAGTCTTTTCATGTTTTGTTTATACGAAGAACACCTAATACAAAACGAATATTTCTAAGATTTATTTTATCTTAAAGTGTGCGTCTTCAACAGGTGTGAACATCCTAAGTTGGGCCATCGTGGAACCTTGCAACATAATGGGATGTAATAACTACGCACAACATTAGTTACCTGTTTTTACGACATTTCACACATTATTCACGACAAATAAATAGAATAAGCGACATATAAGCAATTTATTTGTCGTAAAAAGTATTTTAACGACATATAATTTGGCTTATGCCTAAAAAGATTCCTGAACAAGAGCTTGAGGCCATTGTTGCGATCGTGGCAACTCATTCTGATGCTGTGCAGGTCAAGACCATTCGTGATGAACTTGACTTCAATCTTCCACCTCGAATGTTGCAGCGCCGCCTGGCTTTACTTATTAAGCAGAAGCGGCTCGCTGTTGAGGGACGAGGTAAGGGGACTCGCTATAAGATATCTCCGGAAGGTGAAGTAATTCACGTGAAAACTGCCAGGCTCGAACTTCAAGGGAATGCCGCGCAAGTTGAAACATATATTCCTGTTTCTGCCGAGGCGAAGGTTGTCAAACAAGCAGTACGCGAACCGATACAGACCCGAAATCCGGTTGGATACAACCGGGCCTTCCTTGACGATTACAGACCAAACGAGACCTTCTATCTTTCGGCAGAAACACGACAGCGACTACTCGAGATGGGACGCTCATCGGAAGATCAGCGACCGGCTGGAACTTATGTGCGGCAAATATTCAGCCGGCTGCTAATCGACCTGTCCTGGAATTCCAGCCGATTAGAGGGCAACACCTACTCGTTACTTGAAACCGAGAGACTGCTGGAACTCGGAGAGGCTGCGGAAGGCAAGGATACTGTGGAAGCGCAGATGATTTTGAACCACAAGGCCGCTATCGAACTGTTGGTCGACCAGGCTACCGAGGTTGGTTTCAATTCTTACACCATTCTCAACCTGCATGCCTTGCTATCGGATAACCTGCTCCCTGATTCACAGGATTGTGGGCGCTTGCGTACCATTGCTGTTGGTATTGATGGGACTGTGTACCATCCGTTGGAGGTACCGCAGTTGATTGAAGAGTGCTTCCATCAAATTCTCGACACCGCTGCAGCAATTACCGATCCTTTTGAGCAAGCCTTCTTCACAATGGTGCATTTGCCATATTTGCAACCGTTTGAGGACGTGAATAAGCGTGTTTCGCGACTCGCAGCGAATCTGTCGCTCATCCGTGAGAATCTGAGTCCACTATCGTTCGTGGATTTACCTAATCGTGCCTATATCGATGGTATTCTTGGGGTGTATGAACTCAATCGTATCGAGCTGCTGCGCGATGTGTTCATCTGGGCTTATGAGCGTTCGTGTAAACGTTATTCAGCTGTACAGCAGTCACTGGGAGAGCCAGATCCATTCCGTCTGCGCTATCGTAAATTGATTGCGGAGGTTGTTGCTGAGACCGTTCGCGGTAACATGGATAAAACAACCGCAGCAGCCTTTATAAAGAAACGCGCTATGGTAGAGGTAACGCAAGGGGATCAATCGCGCTTTATCGAGGTGGTAGAAACTGAAGTGATGAGCCTTCATGAAGGAAACATTGCGCGTTACCGTTTGCGTCCATCACAGTACCAGAGGTGGAGGGAAACGTGGCGCTGATGTCATAGATGAAAAGCGATAGCCATCTATTCGTAGTGATTAGCCACCTTGAGGAATAGGAAGGGGTGTTCTTGAAGTTGTAATTGAAAAGGTAGCATAGCTTGCGGGACTTTTGCGGGAGCTAGTTATGCTCGGTTATGCCCTGTGCGGGAGTTTTGCAACGGACGCCCACAGTAAAACATAATAAAAACAATAAGTTAAGTAATAACTTGATAACTCTTAATCAGCGGGTCGAAGGTTCAAATCCTTCACGGCCCACCATATAAAACAAGGGTCTACAGAATTTTGTCTGTAGGCCTTTTTTTGTATTTCGATTGAGGTCAACGCTGTCCCATAAACATCATGCAGGCGCGAATTCATTTGAATAAAAACCGTGCGAATGAATTCGCACCTACAGGTTGCTGAATATTGGCTATTTATGTTTAATGGTCTTTTTTGTTACGATAAAGTTCACTGGCAGACTCGATTGATCACTTTGAGGTAAACGGATGAAACTATCATTTCATGGGGCTAGTCAGAATGTGACAGGTTCCTGCTACCTTGTTGAGTGTGCAGGAAAGAAAGTATTGATTGATTGCGGGCTGTACCAGGGGAGCAGGGAGATAGTGGAAGAGAACTCCGCCCCTTTTGGTTTTGACCCCGCCGAGATTGATTTTCTGCTATTAACCCATGCCCATCTTGATCACTGCGGGCGGATTCCCTTATTGGCCAAAATGGGTTTTAGAGGGGAGATCATAACCACCGCTGCAACGGTAGAGCTGGCGCGGCTGGTCATGCTTGATTCAGCGGGGCTGCAGGAAGAAGCGGCTCGTTATCAGCAACGTCGGGCAAATCGTAAAAGTGGCCGCGAAAAGAAAATAGAGCCATTGTACACTCGTCTCGATGCACTTAATTGCCTTGAGTTTATTGGTCGCAGGGCAAACTATAACGAGGAAATTGTCGTCGCCCCGGGCATTCGCGCTACTTTTATTGACGCCGGGCATATTCTCGGTTCTGCCAGCATACTGCTGGCGCTGGAGGAGCAGGGGCAGTCGCATCGAGTGATCTTTTCCGGTGATATCGGCTATAGCAATCGTGCGATATTACGCGACCCGACGCCACCTCCGCAGGTGGATACCGTTGTCATGGAGACTACCTATGGTGACCGTCTGCATAAACAGTTAATTCCCTCAATTGATGAATTGTATACAGTGATCAATGAAACATTCGCTCGCGGGGGTAACGTAATCATTCCCACCTTCGCACTGGAGCGTGCGCAGGAGGTGTTGTTTTATCTGCGGGAAGGGGTGGAGAGTAATCGAATCGAAAATTATATCAGTGTATTCCTGGATTCCCCGATGGCCATATCAGCCACCAGAATTTTTGCCCGCCATCCTGAATGTTATGATGCGAAGACACTTGAAGTCCTGCAGGGTGGATATGACCCGTTCGATCTGCCCGGGCTAAGATTCGTACAGGAAACAGCGGAATCAATGGCCATCAATAAGGTGACCAGTGGAGCCGTAATTATGGCGGGCTCTGGAATGTGTACCGGCGGGCGAATCCGCCATCATCTCAAGCACAATATCTGGAACAGTAAAAACAGCATTGTATTTGTTGGGTTCGCCGCGCATGGAACACTGGCAAGACGCATTATCGACGGCGCTGAAGAGGTGAATATCTTTGGCGACGTCATGCCAGTTCGCGCAAGTATTTATACTATTGGCGGTTTCTCGGCCCACGCCGATCAGTCTGAGTTACTGGCATGGCATAGTCACGCAGGAAGCCCGAAAACTACGTTTCTGGTACACGGTGAAATGGCAAGCATGCAAAGCTTCGCCACAAAACTTTCAGACACACAGGTAGAAATGCCCGAGTTGCACCAGACTTACACCCTTTAGATTAAGGTATTACGCAAATCCACCACACAGTCTATCAGCCCTGCTCTGGGTGACTTGGTGTGGGAGGCGCGTCCCGCGGCGAATGGGCCATCTAAGGCCTATAGCTGGCTGATTCAAGCCACAATATCCAATCCCATCATTGGGTGGGGTGACTCGCTCAACTTGCTGCTCCTGGAAGCAACGGGGTTACTTTACTAACTTTACATTCTCCCAGCCATCTACCATATTAATGTATTCTACAAGGTTTTTTGGCCTGTATTTATCACTCATTTCATCCCTCCGCTTTTTTACAGATTCATGAATTAGCACGTCACCTTTTTTGTGGTCGATATCTCTGTAAACTTTACGGCGTATACGGTAAAAACTGCGGCGTGAGTTATGCAGGCTGGCGGTAGGTTTCTCTGTTAGACGATTTTTAATATGCGCTTCGAGTGTCAGGCCTTTTGCTTCACGCATTATCCAGGAAAGAGGCGTGTCTGATGCCAATGAACCATCCTGGTCGGGTTTATAACTACCTCCAATGTTGCTATGAGCACCAGAAAACCAGACCTGTATAAGATCCATATTCTGGCGTTTCTCCCAAATCGTCGGTAAAAAATCTTCACGATGCTCATCGATCGCCAATGCATGTCTGGCAATCTCGACGTTTCGTCCTAATTTTGTATCGTAAAACTCGTCCTTATCATCGAACAGGCCTAAAAATGAGATAGGAATTCCCATTGCACCGACTGTGTCCCAGACACCAACAAACTTTATCTTTCGTGACGCATGGGAATAGGTTTTACGAAAAGCAATTGAGTTTTTACCGTCGGGTGCGTTGACAGATCCACGTTTCTTGTATAAATCAAATGCTTCCTGAATGCGTGCGGCATCTGGACGTTTCAATATACCGCAATTATTGATCATTCCACATAAACTTCGAATCGTATATGCGCCCCGACTGAAGCCAAACAGGTATATCTCATCATTGGGCTTGTAGTTCTGCACAATGTAACGGTAATTATCCATGATATTTTTATGCAGCCCCTTACCCGTTATACCACCAGTGACTTTGCTGTAATAAGAGCCAACACCCCAATCATAGAAAACCTGTTGCGGAATACCATCGGAGCCAATCGGCTTGATGGCCCTGGCAAGTTTCAGGATATTCGTTGGAAAATCCTTTTCCAGGTCTTCTTCCGGTCGGTTCCACGTACCATCTGCACGCACAACTATCCTTTTTTTCATTCTTCCTTCCGATGAATTTTCAGTTTAAACAAATGTACTACAACAGATGAAGTTATACTATAAAGCCGCGTTCTGAAATTCAGGATCAAAAATACAAGCTCTGTGTGACATCATGGCTGCCCCGTTAACTATTTCAAGGGTGTTGCTAAACCGTTGTCATGATTAGGAAGTAATACAAAGGCGACAGAGTAGAACATGAAATCAATAAGAGCCAATACTGTCATGTCGACGCAGGTCGGCATCCATAAGATTTTGATTTTTATAGTCGATAACGTCCCTGGATTCCGGCCTTCGCCGGAATGACGAGTTAACGGGACAGTAGTGGTGTGACATAGGGTTTGTCATTCCGGCGCAGGCCGGAATCGATAAGTTAATGAAAAACTGGGATCTGCCTCTGGTTTATTACGACCCCAGGTTTACGGTTCATTTAATTGATTGTCTGATCCAGGTTATCCCAGTCTGCTTTTGATAATACACTTTGTGCCAGCATGCATACGCCGGTGAAAACTTCTTCAGGTGCTGTCTGCTTCATACCATTGAACATCATCACGCGTTCTGGGTGATTCATGGCGGGAACCATGCAGGATAGAAAGTTATTCATTACTGGTGGTGGAATGTTAGCGCGAATTTTGGCGGATATTTCAAACAGGGTTTTATCATCGTAGTTATCCCAAAGCTGTGGTGAGATGATCTGTTCTTCATCGGCGATGTGCTGTAGGTATTGACTGATAAAGAGTGTGAGTTGAATATAAAAATCCTGCCCCTCATTGGCGCTGCTGGATTGATTAGCGCTAATACTATTTAATTTTTGTTGCAGAGTGTTGATGAACATGTCCAGATTCTTATGCGTGTCAGCAAGCTTCGCGGCCTCGTCAGTACTGATATCATGGAGCAGGGGCTCGACATGTGTGTCTTCGCTGTGGGCATGTGTTTCCAGTAGATTATAACTGCGATTGAAATGTTCCTTTAGCAGGTTTAATGAGGCGTCATCTTCAAAATCGGTACTTCCCGCCAGTACGCCGAGATCAAAGAGTTCTTTTCGGATACCTTTGTGTACGTCCTTATAAATATCATAACGATTGGTTGGCATGGTTTTCTCCTTAGTTTTTGTTAGTGCCCAATAGTGTATGCATGCTAGAACACCCTGTTTCGTAAATAATTATTATAAGTTTCCTAAATTTTTACTCACTTGTCTGGTGTAACTCTTTAAGTGCACGCTTAACAATGTCATTCAGCAATTTGTAGGTGTGAATTCATTCGCACAAAAGAGTTTGATCTGGAGCGGTAGGCCGAATGAATTCGGACCTACCTACATGTTCGTGGAATGGTAATGATGCTGACTATCAAGCAGCGCTAACCGTCATAAGATCCAGTGGATGGGTAATTTGTATTGTGAAGTGGCCACGGCCATTTTTAATAAGTTTAATATATTCACATCGGTCATCGAGGCGCCTTCGCAGCAGTATTAGTCGTGCTTCAAGGTTGTCTGAAATTTCAGGCAAGCAAAGTTCGGGTTCCCGGCGTAATTCCTGGTTGCTGAATTCAGTGCGTCCTTCATTCTGACTCACTTTAAGTAAGTACCACAGAATAGCACCGGCAACGCCTTTGATAAGATAATCAGACTCTATAAATATACTGTTATCGGCCTTATAGTGACGGATTTTAATTGTGTTTTCGTCTGGCGTTGGCGATTGCGATTCTAATAGTGTTCGTTTTTGTGTGGCGTCTAACGGGGCTACTGGTGTCCGTAGTTGCGGTTCTTCATTACACAGCAGTATGGCTGTACCCAGATAATTAGCGATACTTCCAATCAGCTCCTGTGAGTCTGCAGTAAACCGGTTATTTTGTTTACTCTCGAGAAACAGTACACCCAGCAACTGGTTTTTTGCGCTAATGGGTACAGCCAGCTGGCTATTGGGGCGGCTCAGACCAGGCAAGTCTATACGTGTATTTTGTGCAAAGCTGTTACCCGAATCTTCTGCCTGCTGTCGTACTGCATCGGCCATGATGTTTTCACGTTGCATGTTGGTAATGATGATGGGCTTTTGCTGACTGGCAACGATACCGATGACGCCTTCACCCAGCTTAACCTCTGCACCAGCACCCTGCTTGTCATAACCGTGGCTGGCGATGGTATAAAGCGACTTGCCGTCCGGGTTTTGAAATAACACCATGCTGTGCTCATAACCAAGGTTTTTGTGCAGCAGATCAAGCGTGGTATCCAGCAGGGTATCAAGCTGGTCACATTCTGAAATAGCTCGGGTGACAGCATTGAACTCTTCAAAGGATACTGTTGCCGGTGATAATTCAGGTGGGCTGTTTTTCTCCATGCACTCCCATTGCAGCACCTTGTATACGTCGATACCTTTTAACCTGAATACTTTAGACATACCGCTCATCGATGCAACAGCATCCAGTTTAGTTTTTACTTTTTCAAATGCGGCACCACTGGTTTGCTGCTTTACGTACTGTAGCTGAAAGCGATATTGAACACAGGATATCGGGTCAATAACCAGCAGGCTCGCCTGTGGGTTTTGCAAAAGGTTATCTTTGGTTTTATTAAAGAACTGATAGCTTATCGCGATGTGATCATCTTTGAGCAAGTGTACCTGGGAAATATACGTGACATTCGGCACGCCATCTTTTGAACAGGTGACAAGACCTGATGGAATGGCGCCCTGAAAACAATGCTTGATGGTGGAAAGAGGAGCTATCACAGAGGTATCACAGAGGCATCACAGAGGGCATCTCTGACGGTATCACTGTTCTGATTTCCTGCGTTTACCCGCGCCCGGGCCGGGTGTCTGGCAAAAGACAGAGTCTACCGTAAAGTGGATACCAACAAGCCTGTCACCATCCATACTCTGAAATACAGCCCGCGTTTGCTCAGCCGATAATCCTACCTTTTCCATCTCCTGTGAAAAATCACTGCAGTATTGTTCAACGTTTCTTTTATCTTTCAGCCCCAGCTCGCATCGATGGGCATCATTACCCTTGATCTGATAGCTTTCGTAGCTGCTAATGCGAGTAGCATTTGTCGCGAGATGTCCGTTACTCAGTATGTTTTTTAAAATAGTATCGGATTGCCTGTCGGTGACAAAAACAGTCAGCTGAGTGCAGTCATCGGACACCCGCAGGCCAAAACCACGTGTGATTGTGGGGCGGTTATTGTCGTCAGCAGAGGCAACAAGAATGGCCACATTGGATTCCAGAAACTCTGAGAGTGTTTTGTCTATGATGTAGTGTGGCTCAGGCATGATTGCATTCTAATGGAAAAAGGGCTTCAGTGACGACAAATCGAAAATCATAAAATGAGATTTGAGCACGGCACCGAATTCAATAATCAGTAACAGCAGTTTCAGAAGTGTTGCAAGGATAGACTCCTGACAGCTTTGGCATTCGCACCACTGCCATGACGAAGTAACATGCAGTCCACAGGTGTCGGCTAATCATAGGCCAAATCTTTCTGAGGAGTAAATTTCAGTGCCGGTATTTTTCCAACTTCAGCTCTTCCCACATCCAGCGGCTGTCGTACGGTTTTCCTCCCTGTCGGGCTACGCGGCGGTGTTCATTATTTTCAAGAACTTTTAGCCACTCGATAACCATGGGTCGATCCTTTTTTTTGCGTGCACATTGCCGCGGAGTCTTGTCATCTAACATGGGGATGGGTTCATCAAGACAATTTCGGTAATGTTGGTCAAGATAATCTTCCATTATTTCGGCCGCTAGTTCAGGGTCAATAGTATCTGTTGGTTCCATCTGGCTATTACTTTGAGGCTGAGCTTCTTTCTTAGCCATTATCTGTTCAGGTGTCTGAATTGTACTCAGCGCAGGACCGATGAGACCGTGCAAGAGGGTTTCCAGCTCATCCTGCCCGTGTTGTGCCCGTTCCCTGGAATTTGTGGTGAATTTAAGTGCGCCAGGTGATAACTCTACTGCACCGCTAATAAGCTGTTGGCCATCCTGAAAAGACTGAATGGAAATGCCTTTTTTTACTTTATTTTTCTTTTTCTTTTCAGTCGGAAACCAGTTCCACATGTGTTCATCCGGGGTGTCCCGTTCCCATTCTGCAGCAGCATCCAGTTTTGAGACAATTTCTTCCTGCTGTTCTGCAAGATAAGGGAAGCGGCTCTCTGTAAACTCCAGTGCATCGCCTTCGTAGTTGACCATTTCAGGAAGTGGCGACTGTAGGTCTTCCAGGGTGTGTATAAGCCACATAGAAGTGAAAAAAGGACAGGCATTTTTCAGAAAATCATCATCAGGATTTCCCGATTCCAGTTCCCTGATTTTCTTAACCGCTATCCTGTCGTATTCTTTAATAAACCGTTTCTTTGCTTTATTAAGTATATCGAGCAAATTTTGCGATGTTTCATGTTGGAATGGCAGTATCCCCCCTGAGAAAATATGCTTACCGTTCTGACTAAGGATCCGAGCCGCGATCCGGTCCCACTTTACCAGATTCTGTGTACCCATTTTCTCAAATACACGAACCGTTTCTCCCTCACGGACCATGTCGCGTACATCACAATAATGACCGGGGGAGACGTCTACAATTTCGTACAGGGACAGGGTGGATTCAGCCAGCTGCTGCAGATAACGACGGCCTTTTACACTTTCACGCCAACCGCGACGTTTCAGGTAATCCTCTACAATATTTATGTTATCGAGCATCGTGGGGCGGCTAAGTAAATCCTCGAACATGATGCCGAATAGCATGCCATCGAAACCGTGATCTATAATCTCCTGGCTAAGGTCTTCATGGCTGATATCCAGGTGTTTGCAAGCCTGGGAAAAATGCTCATCGATGACCATGGCATGTCGTTCCTGGTACTCAGGCTGCTCCAGCCACTTCATGATATTGCCGATTGCTTTGTCGGTGTCGCTTTTTTTACTCATTATTTACTTCCGGTGTTCTTATCTGATGAAAGATATTTTACATTAGAAGAAGTTGATTTTCTGGGTGTATTTTATAAATACACACTGCAGAACCCGCAGACCAAAAAGGGTGATATGGGCATCACGCCTAAGCCAACCTACTGGTATCACTGTGTGAATAGCAAATTAATTCATCCTTAAATTCCCTACTGCTGACTCATGACTTAATGTCATTAGGTGAGTCCCATCTATTAAAAAATTTCACTGGAGGTGGATGTAAAATGAGATAGTTTGCTATAATTACCACAATTAGGTTAATTGAGGTGATTATTATGATTCGTGAAGCTCCCGCCATGACAGTGCGGAACAATCTTGGTGAATTACTCAACGAAGTTCAATACCGTGGCGATTCGGTGATGATTACCAAAGGCGGTAAGCCGGTAGCAGCAATTATTGATATGGCGCTATTTGAGCGTTTGCGTCACCTGGATGAGAATTTTAAAAAACTACGCAACAATTTTTCTGATGCTTTTTCTGAGTTAGATGAATCAGCACTTGAATCGCTGTTTGATGAGGCAGTTACAGCAGTCCGCAAAAGCTAAGATCCTACAGAATGAAAATCGTATTGGACAGCAATGTCCTTCTGTCCGGGCTCGCCTCTCCTCAAAGTGTGCCGGGTCAAATTATCTCGGCATGGGATAATCACAACTT
>VAPH01033678.1_pt1 | contig 10468 bp, 10 predicted proteins | sample 3393861 | NCBI WGS metagenome assembly VAPH01 (sample SAMN08290439, study PRJNA428436) | hydrothermal vent metagenome | isolation source: Deep-sea hydrothermal vent chimney | place: Atlantic Ocean: South-mid Altantic Ridge | reverse complement strand
TCGGTTTGATCACGTATTTTCTCAAGTGCTGCCGCATCTTTTCGATTATCAACTGCAATGCGAACGATGCTAGCTCCTGCCTGATGCAGGTCATTAGTCTGCATAACCGTCGCATCAATGTCCTGTGTGCGCGTTGCACACATGCTCTGCACAACAATCGGACGGCGATCACCAATTGTCACATTGCCAACTTTGACTGCACGGGTAGGGTTTCTTGGTAGTTCCATAATCGTTATTTTCGTTAAAAGCAAGAAGCAGCTTATTAACAGGAAAGTGACTCCGAGCTGACCCCAAGTTTGGGTCTGGTCACAGGTGCTGCCACCAGTGTATGCTTCGCCTGTGACTTATAAGCGCTTAGAATGACCGAAATTATACTAAAAATACTTATCTCTTACCTGCTCGGTTCATTGATGGGTGCCTTGATACTCGGTAAGTTATTTGGCGGTGTCGATATACGCGATGTTGGCAGTAAAAGTGCGGGGGCCACAAATGCCTTACGCGCGCGAGGCAAAGCCTTTGCTGCAGGTGTATTTATTATTGATATCTTAAAAGGCCTGTTAGCCGTGTTGCTTATTGCAACTTTGCCCTGGTTTGGGGAGGCACAAACCACGTTTTCTACTGCAGGGCTTCAAGTTATTTGTGGGCTTGCTGCATTTTTTGGTCACCTGTATCCAGTCTTCTTTGGTTTTAAAGGTGGCAAGGGAGTAGCGACCTTGTTGGGCGTAATGCTGGGACTCTCTCCGTTGATTCTGATGGTTGCTTTTGCAGGCTGGGTTGTGATTCTCTTGCTGACGGGCTATGTTGGACTAGCCTCAGTTGGATCAGGTATTGTGGCCGCATTGACTGCTGGCCTCTGGGTTCCGGGTGATTTTCTGTCACCACTGGGTCTCTTCACCCTGACCAGTGCTGTGCTGCTAATATTCACCCATAGGAGTAACATCCGAAATCTACTGAATGGAACTGAATACCGATTTGACGTATGGAGGAAATTCAAGAATAAGTCTTAAGGCGTAGGTCGTGCGTTTTTAAGAAAAAAACCGGTGACGGATCACCGGCTTTTTTTGTCAGGACTGACAACGTTTAGCTTGATTGTTCTACCATGTAGTCAACAACAGCCTTTACTTTGTCATCGCTGAGGCTGGTTGAGCCGCCTTTGGCAGGCATGGCATTAAAGCCTTTGAGAGCATGAGAATAAAGAGTATCTTTACCCTGGCTGATACGTGTAACCCAGGCGTCTTTTTTTCCGAGGATAGGGGCTCCAGCGGCACCGGTACCATGACAGGCGAAGCAGGCTGTGTTATAGGTTGATTTGCCCGTATTTGCCGTCGTTGTCGCCGCAGCGGGTTTTGTATTCGTGGTGGCATCAGCAGATTTTGCTGTTTCACTTTTGGTCAGGATAACCAGATGTCCAACAGGTTTTACACGTTCAACAATCTTGCTCTCGTCTGCATTGGCTGTGAAGCTAATCATAGCACTTGCTGAAAATAAGACTGCAGCAGTAGTACCCAGTATTGTTCTGTTGATCACACATATTCTCCTAATTAGAGGGATTAAAATCGAAAATACTTTGACAAAAATAAGCTGCATTAGTATAACATGAAATAGTAATAAAGTAAATGACAGACAAAAAAAGGGGCGCCCTATGGCGCCCCTTTCACTCAGTTTGAGTGATAAATAATAGGATCGTTTTGTGTAGTGAATACACGTGTTCTATTTACTTCGCGATGTCAAAACCGTAGGTCACTGAGAATACCATCTGGTTATCCTGATCAACACCAAAACGGTCTTCACCGCCTATGATATAGGTGAAGTTGGCATCGGCTCCGGTGTTACCAATTGGATGAGACAGGTCGATATTCAGGTGACGGAAGCTGCTGCTGATGGCGTCCGGAGAATCAGGAATAAACTCACCGTCTGTTTTATAGCTGTAGTACCCGAGAGAACCACCAAGGGTGAATCCGGCACCAATTTCCTGTGAGGCATCCAGAGTCCAGTAGGTGTCTCCCTTGTTTCCCCAGGCGACGTCTTGAGCCAGATACTTAAAGCCAAAGGTAGCCGGGCCAAAGCCAATGTAGGCATAAGGTTCGAATGCGTTGGAATCATTAACATTCAGATAGTAATATTGGGTAGCACCAAGGTCCCAGCTTAGGCTGCCTGCTTCACCCCCCCAGCCTGCATAAAAGTCGTTTTCAAAGCCTTTGGTGCCTGCTTTACCGTACCCCAGACTAGACCCCCAATAACCGACATAGAAACCACTCTCATGTCCCCAATCAAGGCCACCTTGTACAGCGGCATTGTCGTTTTCAGGGGCGTTGGTGATACCACGAAGAACATATTGAGAGAATATGCCGATATTACCGCTTAACTCAGCCTGAGCAGGTGTGATCATTGCCGCCATGCTGGCCATGGAAACGGCCGTTGCGATTGCCAGTGGTTTAATTGCTGTTTTCATATTTAAGTGCTCCGTTAGTAAGAAAAAATTAGGGTAATTTGATTTTGTTGTATCAATGAGACGTATCGTTGTATCAAAGCCATAGTCGAAACAAAAGCATTATACGTGCCAATTATTAATTAATGATATAAATCAAATAGATATAGGATTATGTTGGTGCATAGATGAAAATATTTACCCGATAAATGTGCCTACTTGGAACTTAACTGCACTTTGCTGGTGCATTTAATTGGTATGTATCAGAGAGGGGGGCTTTTCGAAGGCCCGCTTTGGTCGTTAATGGTGCAGATTTATCTCTGATAGAGGGAAACGCACCTAAGTAGTGCCCGGAAAACACGGCAAATATAAAATATAATCATAAGTAATTGATAATAGTGAACAAATTAAGTGGCATGTTTGTTGCTACGGATTGAGTGTGGTATCACTCTAAATCAAAAATTAAACCTGTAGGAGGTTTATATGTTAGCTCTAAATGTACTGAAAAAAACTGCAGTCGGCCTGGCTGCCGCAGCAGTATTATCAGGATCGGCCCAGGCGGCTGGCGAGACCATTAAAGTGGGTGTTTTGCATTCTCTGTCTGGAACCATGGCGATTAGTGAGACAACGTTAAAGGATACTGTTTTAATGCTTGTCGAAGAGCAGAATAAGAAAGGTGGTTTGCTCGGCAAAAAGCTTGAAGCAATAGTTGTTGATCCGGCCTCCAACTGGCCGCTTTTCGCTGAGAAAGCGCGTGAATTGATTGAAAAGGAAAAGGTCTCTGCTGTATTTGGTGCCTGGACGTCTGTTTCACGAAAATCAGTACTTCCTGTGTTTGAAGAGTTGAACAACTTATTGTTTTACCCTGTTCAGTATGAAGGTGAAGAATCGTCTAAAAACGTCTTTTATACGGGTGCCGCGCCAAACACGCAGGCTATCCCCGCTGTGGACTACCTGATGAATGACATCGGTGTAAAACGTTGGGTGTTGGAGGGTACTGATTATGTTTATCCTCGCACGACTAACAAAATTCTGGAGGCCTATCTAAAAGCAAAGGGTGTTTCAGAGAAAGATATTCTTATTAACTATACACCCTTTGGCTTTTCTGACTGGCAGTCCGAAGTGTCACGCATTAAGAAGTTTGGCTCTGCAGGCAAGAAGACCGCTGTTGTATCGACTGTAAACGGCGATGCTAACGTTCCTTTCTATAAGGAACTGGGCAACCAGGGTGTATCTGCTGAGAATATTCCAGTTATTGCATTCTCCGTTGGTGAGGAGGAACTGTCTGGTATTGATACCAGACCTCTGGTGGGGCACCTGGCCGCGTGGAATTACTTTATGAGCGTTGATTCTGATGAAAATACGGCCTTTATTGATGCATGGCATGCGTATATCAAGGATAAGAAACGTGTCACTAACGATCCAATGGAAGCCACCTATATTGGTTTCAACATGTGGGTAGAAGCCGTGAAGAAGGCGGGGACTACAGATGCTACAGCTGTACAGGAGGCCATAATAGGTATTGCGGTGCCAAATCTATCCGGTGGACTGTCAGCGATGATGCCTAACCATCATATTACCAAGCCAGTCCTCATCGGTGAAATTCAGGCAGACGGCCAGTTTGAAATCGTATGGGAAACTTCCGGCCTTGTAGCCGGAGATGCATGGTCAGATTATCTTCCCGGGTCTAAGGATATTATCGCTGACTGGCGTGCTCCATTATCCTGTGGTAACTATAATGTTAAAACTGGCAAGTGTTCTGGCCAGAACTTCTAGAAGCCTGTTGAACTTAGGTGATCGTAGCGAACAAAATCTGGACATGATGCCTTTTCCACAGAGGATTAATCATAAGTCCGACAGGCTCCTGGGCCATATTTGATCTATTATTTATGATCTAAAACCGCTCCTGATTTCACATCGGAGCGGTTTTATTTTTTTTCGTCATTGTGAACCTAAAGGACTATCAAACTAACCGAATGACACTGCAATTGATATGCGTCACTGGCCTAAAATATTAATTCTTCTGCTTTCGTTACTTTTCACACAGACTGATGTGGCAATAGCCGGTGACGATTCATTGCATCAGATTCAGGTGTTGTTAATCAGCAAAAACTTTGCTGAAAAAACACAGGCTGTTTCTCTGCTGGCATTGCATTCTCACCCCCGCACAGAAGAGATTTTGAAGGCTTTTCTGGAGGGTGAGTTGTATTATCGAAAATCCGACAAACTTTTACTGATAGCTAAAAAACGGGGTAGACAATATTCTATTTCTGCCGCACTGACCGGTGACGAACTTGGTGTGGTTAAAAAGCGTGAAATAAAGAAAATCCGTTCTAATAATACTATTCGAAAGAAAATACGCATAGTTCTGGCGAGAAAAGAATTAAATAGTGTTGATCCTACGGTGCGTTATCAGGCTGTAAATGCGATGCTCGGTAACCCTGATGTTGGCATAATTTCTCAACTACAGGATCGTCTTGAACTAGAGCGGGATCAGAAAGTCCGTAATATCCTAGAGTTGGCCCTTGCCATCCCCCGGCTTGAAGGCGGGGGAAAAGAGGACAGATTATCTGCGGTTGCAGCGGTGTCTGGCAGTCTGGAGCCGGTCGTTCGCAGTAAACTCGAGTCGATTGTTGTTGATGATCCTATTGAAGACGTCCGTGTGGCAGCTAAAGCATCATTGAATAAGATCAGTGCAAAACTGCAGTTTTACAGCTTTCTTGAAACCCTGTTTTTCGGCTTAAGTCTGGGTTCAGTGCTGGTACTGGCCGCGATTGGTCTGGCGATTACCTTTGGTGTCATGGGTGTGATTAATATGGCACACGGTGAACTCATTATGCTGGGTGCTTACACAACCTATGTGATACAGAAGGCCATGCCTGAGTTTATAGGTGTTTCAATACTCCTTGCCATTCCTGCGGCCTTTATTGTTTCAGGTCTGGTGGGTATATTGATTGAACAAACCGTAATTCGCCATCTATACGGACGCGCATTAGAAACATTACTGGCGACCTTTGGTATCAGCCTGATTTTGCAACAAGCTGTCCGCAGTATCTTCTCACCACTCAACCGTTCAGTGGTTACGCCAGACTGGATGTCAGGTTCCCTAGAAATAAACAGTGTTCTGTCTCTGACATATAACCGCCTTTACATCATCTTTTTCTGTTTACTGGTATTCGTCATCCTCTTTCTAATCCTGAAGAGGACATCCTTAGGCTTGCAGGTGCGGGCTGTCACACAAAACCGTACAATGGCGCGTGCTATGGGTGTCCGCTCTTCGTGGGTAGATGCAATGACCTTCGGCCTTGGCTCCGGCATCGCCGGCGTGGCAGGTGTTGCCCTGTCACAGCTGACCAATGTAGGGCCGAATCTGGGTCAGGCCTATATAGTGGATTCTTTCATGGTAGTTGTCTTCGGTGGTGTGGGTAACCTTGCGGGTACATTGATCAGTGGTTTCAGCCTGGGTATTGCCAACCAATTTCTTGAACCCTGGGCCGGGGCCGTACTTGCCAAAATATTCATCCTGATTTTCATCATTCTGTTCATACAGAAACGTCCACGCGGTTTATTTCCGCAGAAAGGACGGTCGGCCGAAGGTTAAAGGAAAAACAGTAATGTTTATCATGCGAATACTAAAAAATGACCCTGGTGGCCAGATCTTGATGAGCTTGCTGCTGATAGCATTGCTTGTGGTACCTGTATTAAATCTTGTGGTACCGGAATCCAGTGCGCTGCACCTTTCCACCTACAGCGTTACCTTGCTGGGTAAATATCTGACTTACGCATTACTGGCTGTTGCCGTTGATCTGGTCTGGGGCTATCTCGGCATATTGAGCTTGGGCCACGCTGCATTTTTTGCCTTAGGCGGCTATGCAATGGGTATGTATCTGATGCGTCAGATTGGTGATCGAGGTGTCTACGGCAACCCGGTGTTGCCGGACTTCATGGTGTTTCTGAATTATACTGAACTGCCCTGGTTTTGGCAGGGTTTCGACATGTTCTGGTTGGCCAGCATTATGATTGTGCTGGTGCCGGGGGTATTGGCATATGTGTTTGGCTGGCTGGCATTTCGTTCAAGAGTGACCGGTGTCTATCTGTCAATTATTACCCAGGCCCTGACTTATGCCCTTATGCTGGCTTTTTTCCGCAACGAGATGGGTTTTGGCGGGAATAATGGCCTGACTGATTTTAAGGAGTTACTGGGTTTTGATTTGCACGCCGATAGTACGCGTATAGGACTGTTCATTGCGTCAGCCTTGGCGTTGGGCTTCGGTTATCTTGTCTGTCGGGCTATCGTTAAGTCCAAGCTGGGACGTGTGGCTGTCGCGATACGCGATGCGGAAGACCGCACCCGTTTTATCGGCTACCGGGTCGAATACGTGAAGCTGGCCCTGTTTACATTTTCAGCCGCCCTTGCCGGCATCGCTGGTGCACTGTATGTGCCGCAGGTAGGAATTATCAACCCGGGAGAATTTTCACCTCTGAATTCAATTGAAGTGGTTATATGGGTTGCGGTCGGCGGTAGGGGCACCCTGTATGGTGCTGCTGCCGGGGCGGTGCTGGTAAATTATGCCAAGACTTATTTTACCGGTGCTTTCCCGGAGGTCTGGTTATTTGCACTGGGTGCCCTGTTTGTTCTTTCTACTCTCTATCTGCCTAAAGGCCTGGTAGGGGTACTGAAACGCCAGAGAGCTTCCTCGTGATTAAACAGACACTGCGTTCGATGTTGGATCGTACCCATGTATATGATTTCATGATTCCTAACGTTGCGGATGAACTGGATCTGAGCCACGGGACGATCCTTTACCTTGAAGGTATTACCGTCAGTTTTGATGGGTTTAAAGCCATCGATGATCTCAATTTATATATTGATGCCGGTGAACTCCGCTGCATAATCGGCCCCAATGGTGCGGGGAAGACCACCATGATGGATGTTATCACGGGAAAGACAAGACCGGATGCCGGCTCAGCCTGGTTTGGTCAAAGAATGAATCTGTTACGCATGTCCGAAGCAGAGATTGCCGTGGCGGGTATTGGCCGGAAATTCCAGAAACCGACGGTATTTGAAAACCACACTGTATTCGAAAACCTGGAGCTGGCAATGTCCAGCAACAAAAATGTTTTTCCAACCCTGTTTGCAAGCTTAAGCAGCGAACAATGTGACCATATTGACGAAGTGCTTGAGATCATTGGTTTGAACGAGCGGGTGAAAAAAGAGGCGGGGGTTTTATCCCACGGTCAGAAACAATGGCTGGAGATAGGCATGCTGCTAGTGCAAAAGGCAGAATTGTTACTGGTAGATGAACCGGTTGCGGGTATGACACATCAGGAGATGGACCGTACGGCAGAGTTGCTTAAAACACTGGCAGGTAAACAGTCTGTCGTCGTCGTGGAGCATGACATGGATTTTGTCCGCTCACTGGAAAGTCCCGTCACCGTTCTGCATCAGGGGCATGTGCTGGCCGAAGGCTCGATGGAAGACATACAAAATGATCAACGTGTGATCGACGTCTACCTGGGAGGACATTGATGCTGAGACTTGAAGGCATCAATCAATATTACGGTGAAAGTCATATACTGTGGGATCTGGCCCTGGAGGTGAAAGAAGGGGAATGTATCTGCCTGATGGGACGTAACGGCGTGGGTAAGACGACCTTGCTAAAATGTATCATGGGGCTGCTGCCTGTTCGAGAGGGCTCAATACGCTATAAAAATGACGAGCTGACAACACTGCCAGCAGAGCGTCGTGCGCATATGGGCATTGGTTATGTCCCACAGGGTAGACAGATATTCCCACTGCTTACTGTGGAAGAAAACTTGCGTATCGGCCTGCAGGCGAGACGAGACGGTTTGAAGATTATTCCGGAGTTTATTTATGAGATGTTCCCTGTATTAAAAGAGATGCATGGTCGTCGTGGCGGGGATTTATCGGGAGGGCAGCAGCAGCAACTGGCTATTGGCAGGGCATTGGTTGTAGATCCGGAACTGTTAATACTGGATGAGCCAACCGAGGGCATACAGCCCAATATCGTCCAGGAGATTAGTGACGTAATTTGCAAACTGAATCGTGAGATTGGTTTGACAGTCTTACTCGTAGAGCAGAAACTTCCTTTCGTACGCCGCGTAGCAGATTCATTTATTATTCTTGATCGTGGCCGGAGGATGGCTTCGGCAGAAATAGATGGTCTGAATGATGAGCTGGTTCGCAAATATCTGACTGTATAATGCACAACACTTCTAATTATTTAACGAAAACCGTTATGGCGAGCGGAAGCGGTACAATCTCGTCGAATAAAACTAATTGCTAAGAGATCGCCTTGCGCAGGCTCCTCGCAATGACAAATTAAAACAGCTTTGCTTACTGTTATCGCCGATCAATGTTGCTTTGGAGGAATAGGATAATGAAAATAATTAGGCAATTCTTAACATCCTTATTATTGTTGCCTACACCTGCATTAGCACACCCTGGATATGTAAATGAGGGTTTCTTTCCCTCATCACAGTATCCACTCAATGGCACCGGTCCACAGTCCATCTTTCTCGGGCTAGTTTTGTTTGCACTTTCTGTGGTCTGGCGCGTTGAGGTCGTTCCAGATTGGAATAATGATACCCGTAACGTGTAATTCCTCTGTGTTATCCACAGATGACTGTCAGGATGAAGGCTGGCAGGCAGCGCTCAAACTCAGTCTACAAAAAATCGCCGGTAAGACCTGTTTAATTCCACAGCAGAGAATTGGCCCGCTAACTGTTCAGCGCCCATTTTATCCCGAAGGAGAGGTTTGCCATGTCTATGTATTGCATCCTCCCGGCGGTGTAGTCGGTGGAGATCAATTGAAGCTGGATATCGATGTAAGACCGGGTGCACAGGGACTTATTACCATGCCCGGTGCCGGCAAGTTCTATAGAAGTGCCGGCAAAACGGCCAGCTTGCAGCAGACATTTAATGTTTCCGGTAATGCGGCACTGGAGTTTTTACCACTGGAAAATATCTATTTCCCAGCCGCAGAGTTTTCGTCAAAGATTCTTGTTAATCTTGATGAAGACGCTAAATTTGCTGGCTGGGAGATTCATTGTTTTGGACTACCGGCCAACGGTGAGGATTTTATAGCGGGTAAGGTATTGCTAAATACTGAGTTGAGAGTGGGCGGAAGGCTGTTGATACACGACAGGTTAAAAATTGATTCTCTGGAACAGGCTAGACGTTGTGGTCTGCGGGGAAGCCGAGTATATGGTAGTTTTATTATTTATAGCCAGGCGATTAATAAATCACTGCTGGAGTCACTGCAGTTTCTACGGGCAGAAAGTGGCATAGCGGGGATCAGTCGTGTTGAATCTGAATTAATAGTTGCCCGCTACCTGGGTAATTCGACAGAACACGCACAGGCATACTTTCGTGGCTTATGGCAGGTACTGAGACCCGTCGCCCTGGGTCATGATGCCTGTATGCCGAGAATCTGGAACACATAGGGGGGCTCTATCGACTCATGAATGGTCATCCTGAATCCATAGCGACCCCCATAAACAGGACATAATTATGGAACTCACCCCACGTGAAAAAGACAAACTTTTACTGTTTACAGCCGCACTGCTCGCCGAGCGTCGCAAGGACAGGGGACTAAAACTGAATTACCCGGAAGCCGTGGCCTATATCAGCGGTGCAATCATGGAGGGGGCGCGTGAAGGCATGACGGTGGCACAGTTAATGGATCATGGGCGCACTTTATTGACGATGGCAGATGTGATGGATGGCATCGCCGAGATGATCCACGATGTTCAGGTGGAAGCCACCTTTCCCGATGGCACAAAACTGGTGACGGTACATACTCCCATTATGCCGGTAGAGGGTGGAGCGGTGGATACATTTCAACCCGGTGAGATAGTCGCAGGTGAAGGTGAACGAGAGATTAATGTCGATCGTGAAGCGGTTACTCTTAGTGTTGCAAATACCGGTGATCGACCCATTCAGGTAGGCTCACATTATCATTTTTATGAAGTAAACAAAGGTCTGATATTTGAACGTGAAAAGAGCCGGGGTTTCAG
>VAPH01058118.1_pt1 | contig 10490 bp, 5 predicted proteins | sample 3393861 | NCBI WGS metagenome assembly VAPH01 (sample SAMN08290439, study PRJNA428436) | hydrothermal vent metagenome | isolation source: Deep-sea hydrothermal vent chimney | place: Atlantic Ocean: South-mid Altantic Ridge | reverse complement strand
CAACGTCGTCTTCCCATGATCAATATGACCCATCGTCCCAACATTCACATGCGGCTTCGACCGCTCAAACTTCTCCTTAGCCATAACGGCGACTCCTTCTAAAGAGTATTCCAACATGTACTACGTAGCGGCGGGCAGACTTGAACTGCCGACCTCTCGATTATGAGTCGAGCGCTCTCACCGACTGAGCTACGCCGCCTCGCACAACGCACCGTCCTCAGGGGACGACCCGCTGTAGCGCGCAAGCGCGCCGAGCCCTCTCCGGGGATTGAACCCGGGACCCCCGCCTTACCATGGCGGTGCTCTACCACTGAGCTAAGAGGGCGTTATGTAGCCACGTGATAGTACAGCGCAGCATTGTGCCGGGAGAAGGATTCGAACCTCCGTAGGCGATAGCCGGCAGATTTACAGTCTGCTCCCATTGGCCGCTCGGGCATCCCGGCGTAACGGGCAGGAATCATAGCGGATCTGGCTAGTGACGGATTCTCGCACCGATAGCCCCGCTCCCCGTTCTCGTGACGCCTCGTTCCCGTGACACCTCACAGGGATAGTCGCGGCGAAGCGTCACGAGAACGGGGTGTTCGGTTATAGTCGATTAATGCGACTTCTCCTGGCCGTGGGCACGATTCTGATACTGGGGGCATGCTCTGGGAACCAGGCCGAACCCGCCGACACCACCACTACTGCACCGCCACCCGCAACCACGGTGACCACCCCGCGAACGGTACCTCCTCCCCCGACGACCACTTCATCGACGTCGATCACAAGCACGTCAACAACGCTAACTCCGACTCCGCCGCCCCCGGTACCCGCACTGTTGACGCTCGATGGGCCGGAGGAGATCGTGTTCGACTGGACAACCGATGCATGTGACACGCGCGACATCCCCGACCTCCCGGCCCGGGCGTTCCGCGATGCGGATGGACTCGTGAGCCTCCTCTCGACCCACCCGATCAACCGAAGATCCACCGGTCCGACGCTGAATGACGTAACGAGGGATTGCGAACCGATTTTCAAGGCCACCCGGAGCGGGGATCCGGCTCGATTCACCGATGAAGAGTGGATTGCCTCGGTGTACACCGAGGACGGAGAGACGATCTACGCCCTCGTGCACAACGAGTACCAGGGATGGTCACGCGGTGACTGCGTCGGCACTGAGAACTTCAACTGCTGGTACAACTCCATCACTTCGTTGATCTCAACCGATGGCGGGAAGACGTTCACCTACCCCCGGCCACCTCCCGAACATCTGGTCGCCTCACTGCCGTACCCGTACATACCGGACAGCGCCGCCGTGGGTGTGTTCTCCCCATCCAATATCGTGCGCGACGCGGAGGGGTTCTACTACGCGTTGGTCAAGGTCGGAGCGAACCGTACCGGCCGACAGACGGTCTGCCTGATGCGGACGGACAGCCTCGATGACCCGGCCGGGTGGAGGTTCTGGAACGGGACCGCGTTCGACGGCGTATTCGTTAATCCGTACATAGACAAGCCGGAGCGTCCCTCCAAGAATATGTGCCCCGCCCTCGCAATCAACGAGATCGGCGCCCAGATGATCGAGAGCCTCACCTGGAACACGTTCCTCAACCAATGGGTACTCGTCGGGATTAGCGCCGACACCATCGACGGACGCGAGGTGTGGGGGTTCTACTACTCATACTCGACGGATCTCATCAACTGGACACGGCGCGAGCTCCTCATCGAGATAGCGTTGCCATGGACGGTGGAGTCGCCCGGTACTGATGTGTACTACCTGTATCCGTCATTGCTCGACCCCGACAGCGACTCGATGAGTTTTATGACCACGGGCGAAACGGCGTATCTCTACTACACCCGCATGAACTCGGCCGCCAGTACCTTCGATCGGGACCTCTTAAGAGTTCCGGTCCGCTTCAGCACGATCCCATAGAGTTCACCGGTCGATAGAAATCTCTGATCGATACGAGTCGTTGGTCCGCTGGGGTTAGCGGATACCGCTTGACATTGCCTGGAGCCGTTCGATGCGTTGCTCCATCGGAGGATGAGTCGAGAACATCTTCCCGAACCTGCCGGCACCTCGTCTGCGCCCACCAAGAGCCTTCATCGGATCAGCAATGAACAGCGACGATATCGCCGGGTTCACGTCCATCGGGATGCGGGCGGTGCCTTGTCCGAGTTTTGCCAACGCCGACGCAAGCGCCAGCGGTTGGCCCGTCATCTCCGCCCCGGATCTGTCGGCCTGGAATTCGCGCGACCTCGAGATCGCCATCTGAACGACAAGCGCCGCCAGAGGAGCAAGGATGATCGCAGCGATCGAAATGAGCGGGTTGACGTTCCGGTCGCGATTCCCGCCGCCCCAAAAGGCGATGCGCGAGAGAAACGAGATGGCGGCACCGACCGTTGCCGCGATCGACGAGATCAGAATGTCACGGTTTGCGACGTGGGACAGCTCGTGAGCCAGCACCCCTTCGAGCTCATTTCGATTCATCATCTGAAGGATGCCTCGCGTAACCGCCACAGCAGCGTTCTTCGGATTGCGGCCGGTTGCAAATGCGTTTGGCTGAGGGGAGTCAATGACGTAGATCCTCGGCATCGGCATGTTGTTGGCAAGCGCAAGGTTGCCAACAATGGAGTACACCTCGGGGAGCTGCTCCTGAGTGACGGGCTGGGCTCGCGACGACTTCAATGCGATCTTGTCGGAGAAGAAGTACATGCCCATGTTCAACAGGGCGGCGATACCGAGCATCACCATCGCACCAGATTGTGATCCGTAGGCGTAACCCGCCGCAACGAGAAGCCCGCCGAGGAAGGCCATAAGAAGCGTGGTTTTGAGGTTGTTTACCATGCACTAAGCCTATCCGGTTGTGGGCATTAACACGACATCCATGCCGTAAGAACTGCAGCATTTTCAAGGTCGCGAAAACAGGGTCTAACTGTTTGAAAGTGGCATGCGGATGTTCCTAGGGTAGCCAATGGACATGTGTGTGCGGAGGTGGGTCCGTTGCTCTTGACCGAGACCGGCAAACGCACGGAGTCAAGTAGACGAAAGGGGTGCATTCGTGTCGCGAAGGATGCTCACGTTGATGACGACATTGCTCGTTGTCTTTTCTCTTGTAGGGCCAGCGGTAGCTTCGGCTTCCACTCCCGCTGCAGGAGATTCCATCGCCGGGGAACGTCAGGCCACATTTGAGGCCGAAACCGCCACGGTGGTGAAGGAAGATCCGCTAAAGGGAGCCGAAGACGGCCTGTTCCTGATCCGGTTCACAGAAGAGCCGGCAGCTACCTACCGAGGAAATGTTCCGGGACTGCAAGCAACGAGTCTTGAAGTTACCGGAGCCAGAAAGTTTGAATCGACAAGTCCCACCGTCGAGGCGTACACCACGTACTTGCGCGGTGTACAGGCCCAGCGGATTTCCGGGATTGAGGGAATGCTCGGACGCTCCCTTGATGTCAGGTTCACGTATGTGTACGGGAACAACGGAATCGCTGCAGAAATGACTGTCGCGGAGGCTCGCAAGGTTCTGCGGAGTCCGGGCGTAGAATTCGTGCAGGCGGACTTCGAGCGTGTGCTCCAGACCGATGTCGGGCCGGCGTTTATCGGAGCCGACACTGTTTGGGGCACCAACTGTGACGGGTTCTGTGGTGAAGGCATGATCGTCGGCATCATCGACACGGGTATCAATCCGACGAACCCATCGTTTGCTGACGTGGACGCAACCGGCTTCGACCACACCAACCCATTTGGTGCAGGCAACTATGTCGGCGTCTGCGACTCGTCGAACACCGGTGGTGACGATCACAAGGCGTACGATGCAACGTTCCCGTGTAACGACAAGCTGATTGGTGCGTGGGGCTTTACGTCCGTCGATGGACAGAACGGTGCAGTGTCGCCGTGGGACTACGACGGTCACGGCTCGCACACAGCATCAACAGTTGCGGGCAACGTCACGCTCGCAACCATCAACGGAAACGATGGCGTGATCACGGAGGATCTGACGATCTCCGGAGTCGCCCCACGAGCGAACATCATCGCTTATGCGGCATGCTGTACCGGATCGGCGCTGACAGCGGCGATCGATCAAGCAATCGCTGACGGTGTCGACGTCATCAACTACTCGATCGGAAGCGACGGCGCATCCAGTCTGTGGGAAGACTTTGATTCGGTCGGCTACCTAGCCGCGCGCGATGCAGGCATCTTTGTTGCCACCTCTGCCGGCAACAACGGACCCGATCCAAATACTGTCGGCTCACCTGCTGACGCACCTTGGTTGACGTCGGTCGGCGCAAGCACGCACAATCGGGCCTACCCGAATACGTTGACGACAATGGCGACCGGTCAACCCGACCTCGTTATTGTCGGAGCCGGTTACACCAGCGGTCTGTCCGGCGCACCGATCGTATACGCCGGCGACTTCGGTGACGCACTCTGTCTCGAGCCTTTCGCCGCGGGAACATTCACGTCTGGCGAAATCGTCATCTGTGATCGCGGTGAGATAGCGAGAGTTGAAAAGGGGCAGAACGTCCTCGCCGGAGGTGCGGACGGATTCGTCCTTGCCAACGATGCGGCTAACGGGGATTCGCTTGTCGGTGATGCCCACTACTTGCCCGGGGTTCACATCACGTACGACGATGGTGTTGCGTTGAAGGCATTTGTTGCCACCAACCCGACCGCCACCGCTGATATCAGTGGTGCGGTTCGAGACTTGTCGCCAAGCAACGGTGACAAGATGGCCGCATTCAGCTCGCGTGGTGCGAACCGTGCGATCGATATCGTGTCACCGTCTGTGACGGCACCGGGTGTCGACATCATCGCCGCTGACGGCGCAGACCTAACCGGCGCCGGAATGATCTCGTGGGGCTTCAACTCAGGGACTTCGATGGCCAGCCCACATGTGGCCGGCGCAGGTGCCCTGATCATGGGCCAGACCACCTGGACACCCGCCGAGATCCAATCGGCATTGATGCTCTCGGGTGTGCGCAGCGTGCTGAAGGAAGATGGCGCTACACAGGCCGATCCGTTCGATATGGGCTCGGGACGTGTTGATGTTGCTGCGGCGCTCGCCGTACCGTTCGTTCTGAACGAGACGACAGCGAACTACGAGGCGGCCGATCCGTCTCTCGGTGGCAACCCGCGCACTCTCAACCTGGCATCAATGGCGAACAGCCAGTGTGTGCTCGAGTGCGAATGGACACGAACGTTGACGTCAACCGGCGCAGGAGACTTTGACCTGACCGTCGTGACCGATACCGACATGGTCCTCGGTGTCACACCGTCGCAAATCTCCTTCTCGGCCGCCGGCGAAACGGTAGACGTGACCGTCACGGCCGATGTGACAGCTACGGCCACAGGTGAGTGGATGTTCGGTTGGTTGGAGTTCGCTCCGACTGCCCCGACGGCAGTAGCAACCACTGCAGCGATCGCAATGCCGATCGCGGTGCAGTCGACACGCGGCGATCTACCTTCGTCGGTCTCGATTACGACCGGGCGAGACACGGGTTCCTATGTCGTGCAAGGCCTCACGGCCATCACGATCACGGACTTCACGACAGTCATCGGTGGCCTGACCCTAGGTGAGATGACCGATCTGAGCCTGGCCGTCGACGAGACGAATGATGATCCATTCGACAACATCAATGACGGAACCGTCGAAGTCATCGCCTTCGCTGTTCCCGCCGGTGCAAACCGTCTGGTTGTCGAAGTTGTCGACTCCGAATCACCGGACATCGATCTGTTCGTCGGTATCGACACGAACAGCGACGGCTTGCCGTCGGTGGACGAACTCATCTGCCAGAGCGCTACCGGAACTGCTCTTGAATACTGCTCACTGATGTCGCCGGCAGGTGGCAACTATTGGGCAGTGGTACAGAACTGGGATGCCTCCGGTGAGGGTGCCGTCGACGCAGTCTCAGTCTCAGTCGCAGTCGTTGAAGGCGACGAAGGCAACATGGACGTCTACGGTCCGGCAAGCCAGGGTGCACTCGATCCATTCGATGTCACCGTCGTGTTCGACGAGCCCGCAATGACGGCGGGCGAGTACTGGTACGGCTCCTTCAGTGTCGGCACAGATCCGGACAATCCAGCTGCGGTCGGTGTTGTCCCTGTTGATGTCGCTCGAGTTCGTGATGATGTCGTCAAAACAGCGAGCAAAACAATCGCTGCCAACGGCACCGAGGTGACCTACACGATCACCGTGAATCCGAACATCACGTCGAAGGACCTCACCTACGACCTCACGGACGTCATCCCTGAAGGCATGACCTACGTCGAGGGCTCGGTCACGGGCGGAGCCACGGTGACGAACGGAGTCCTGAGCTGGAGCGGCGTCATGCCGACATCCGCCGGTGTCGCCGGATCGTACGAGTCCTCCACAAACGCGACCGACGTCTACTGTGACACCGGTTTGGGAGGGTATGTGGACCTCATCGGATTCGGCATTACCCCGGACCCGACGATCACCGGCGACACGGTGCTGTATACCGCGTTCGAGACCGGAGATCCTTTCACGTTCTACGGACAGGACTACACCGGAATCGGGTTCACCGATGATGGGTTCCTGGTCTTCGGCACCGGGTACGCAGGTACACCGTGGACCCCGCAGGCTCTACCGGATCCGGCTGCACCGAACAACCTGGCGGCGTTGACATGGTTCGACGGCGAACTGTTCGCAGGTGGGGGATCTGGAACAACCCTGGCAACCAACGGACCCAATGAGATCTTCATCGAGTTCGATGGTGTGCAACTGTGGAGCGGAAGCGACCCGATCATGGACATGGAAGCCATCGTGCGCCGCTCAGTGAGCGATGTCGTCGGTGACTACGAAATGGTCTTTGCGTTCAACAACGTTGATGCTGCCATGCTCCCGGCAATGGGGCCGGTCACAATCGGTACCGAAAACGCGGACGCTTCGTCCGGCCAGGCCTTCCTGGACCTGTCGAGCGCGGTAGGCGTGATCAACAACGATCTGGTGATCTGCTTGAACTACGTTCCGGCTCCCGACTTCCCACCGGTGGTCATCACGTACGACGTCATGGTCGATGACGATGCGCAAGGCATCATCACGAACACCGTCTCACACGTGAACAGCGCACCTGGTGCGAAGACGGAAGAGGCCAGTGTCGATGTTGGACTCGTCGGTGTGTTCGAGGACATCCTCGGTAACACCTTCGCTGATGACATCATCTGGCTCACCGAGCAAGGCATCACCCAGGGTTGCACCGCGGATGGAACCCGGTTCTGTCCCGATGACAATCTCAGTCGCGGCCAAATGGCAGCAATGTTGAACCGGGCGTTGGACCTCCCACCGAGTTCCACCGATCAGTTCACGGACGACGACTTCTCGATATTCGAGAACGATATCAATGCGTTAGCCGCGGCCGGTATCACCTTCGGCTGTAACGCCGATGGCACCAACTTCTGCCCGGACGACAACATCACGCGTGGTGAACTCGCAGCGATGCTTGATCGGGCGTTGAACCTGCCGGACGCAACGGATGATTACTTCACCGACGATGATGCTTCGATCTTTGAGGCAAGCATCGACCGTCTCCGCGAGGCAAACATCACGTTTGGTTGTAATCCACCCGACAATGACAACTTCTGTCCCGATGATCTGGTGACTCGTGCCCAGATCGCGGCGTTCCTCCATAGGGCGCTCGGCGACTAGGAGTCATCCAACGAGGGAAGACCGTGAAGGGCCGCCTCCGGGCGGTCCTTCACGCGTCGCACTCGAGCCCCGACAGCCGTGGGCGCACCAGAGTGTTCAGCGGGCTCTGACGTGATAGAGAATTCGAGTATCGCTCACCGCTAGCTTCTGGACAATTGTCCCGTACACCGCGACGTACTGCTCGAAGTCCTCTATTCCATACGGAGCAAGATCGGTGCTTCGGGTCGCGCAAATGCGTTGCGCCATCGGGTCGGTAGCGGTGACGAATTCGACGACCGCCTCTTTGGAGAAGTCGAATATGTAGGCGACGACCTCAGCCAGAGGGATTCCGATGCCGAGACACAGGTGGTGGACAATGGCGAGCCAGGTAGCGAAATCCGGGTGTAGTCGATCGGTGAGCGCCGCCCGCTCCCGCCCCCGCCAGCCGAATGCCGCCGCAGGATTGGTGATATCAACAACAAGCGGCGTGAGGTTGTCGGTGCCACTCGCGAGCACCGACCGATAGAGCGCGTCCACCGCACCCGGATCGGAGTCCATCCCGACAACATGCTCAAAGCGGTCTGCCAGGATCTCAGTGAACCTACCAACGTTCGCTCCGACATCCACGGCGAAACGGTGCGACAAGGCCGAGCCAACCGCGTCCTGAACGAACCGGGCTTTCGCCTCAACCGAGGCCTCCTCATACGGCAAGGCCGATTCGTAACCGGCCCATGTGCTCGGGGCCGTCGACTGCAAACCCTCAACGAGTTTGCGCATCTTCCGGATCGAAGCGGCGATCGCGCCACGAGGAAGAGTGGCCTTGCCGACACTCCGCCGTTCGGTGGTGTCCATCCCTGCGGCACGTCCCTCAAAGAAATTGCGAATCCGCACATGGCTCAGCACTCCCTTGCGCAGACTCGCCCGCCCACGGAGGAGCCGCCCGAGGTCTCCAATCGGGAGACCATCTGTTCTGGAGTGAAGCAACCGTTGCAGCGGAATCCCGGCATACGCCTCAAGCATCAGCGGGGCAAGGAAGTGATCACAGAACTGACCGTAGGCGGTCCATATCCCGCGCTCACCGAACCTCTCGACCGATGTCACATCGATGATGACCGGTGTCACACCGCGGAACACAACATTGAACGCAGAGGCGTCCTTGAGGATGAAGCCCCGCTCAAGAGAAACGAGGTTGGCGTCGAGCGTGGCGAGCGCTGCACCCTGCAGCATCGAAAACGGCCACTCCGCCGGGTAGGTAACCAGAGGGACGCGGTCCGATTCGATAACCGATGCGGACGAGACGCCGCTCGGAGGAGTCACGTCGGCAACGATCCAATTGTCCACAAAAAGCCCACGTGAAACGAGGTCCTTCATGAGCCCGGAACTTCTCACCTCCGAGTCGACCTCAGCGGCCTCGTGCGACAGGCCTCTGAACACTCGCCCGGCGTCGTAAAAGACTCGCGATGTCGGGTCCCTAAACGATCCGGGTTCGATCATTCAGTCGTGGCGGGGTCGTCTGCCTGAGCGCCAGTCGACGGCTCCACCTCGGTGTCGACCTTCCGAGTCAAACGGTTCTTGATCCTGTTCAAGCGAACTTTTCCGATCGCGGCAAGACCCGCAGTTCCCGCAAGTGCGAGCTGCGCAAGCGTCGCCCCAGCGCCCGGATCAATGTATGCGAAGAATGGTTCTGTCATGGCTGTCCCTCCGTAACCATACCTTCGGCATCTGCCGCGCGTGATTGAGGGCTATTCTCTCACTTTCCTGTCGGATGTCTGCATGAGACCCGCCATCGGCCAGAGATGCCTAACCTGTCCGTGGTTGGTCGATCTTGCACAAAACATCAATCGACAGTGTTCGCGGTACCCGTGAATCTTTCCGGACACATGTCACCGTGTCAAGGACAGTTCCTCCACCTCGCCTTCAGAGTTAGACGAAATCCAGTTGTTGACGTCCATCACCGGTGCAAGGTCGGCACCGAGCACGCAGTTAACAAGCAAGCGCACCCCGTTCACCGGCGTGAGGTCCGGTCTGAAAGTACTCTCGCAGCCCGGCATTCGGTAGGCGCTGAGAATCTTCATCCGCTCTTGGACCGTAAAGTCAAGCTGTTCATCAACTGGGAGGTCTTCGAGCAACGTGGATGCAGGACCATGATCGGAAGTGATCATGACGACGCCGGATGGATAGCGCTCGAGAAAGACATCCAGAGCATCGAGCACTACTTGATTGACGCATTCGAGCTGTCCGACATAGTTGGCTCGACGGGCGGCTTGGAGTGCCTCGCTTCCAAGGCCCCAGACTCGTTGTATGTCCACACGATTGAACTCGCAGTTCGCGTCCAGCAGCATTGGCGAATGCGGAAGCACGACGTGAGCGATCGTGAGGCGGGGACGCTCGCCGGAACGGGGCTCGGAAACTACCTCACCGAGCGACTGAAGCTGATCCGCCGACACGGTCGTGAACGGGTTCATCACCACGGCATTGACAACTGGAGCCAGAATCGTCATCTGCCCAATATTCCAAAGACTGCGACTGACTAAGTTGTGGCGGATACACCGATCAATCGCCGAACCGCATTGCGAGCCTCCCCAGGCGTTTTCGAAGTACGTGACCTCATAACCGCCCTGTTGGAACGCTGGGATCATTCCGGTCGCACCGGTGAGCGCTGCTCGCATCAGCTCTCGTCCAGGTTCGTCGATACCGCCCGGCAAGAATACGTAGTCAAGGTTCAGTATCGTCGACAGCGATGCATAGGTGTACGAGTAGTTTGGCGTGGCATCGTATGCAACGGCAAAACCACGTGCCTCAAGTTCTTCGAGAAACGGGCTGTTGTCGTAACCGTAGACCTCTTCAAGCCAATCGCCACGAGCGTAT
>VAPH01036870.1_pt1 | contig 10501 bp, 10 predicted proteins | sample 3393861 | NCBI WGS metagenome assembly VAPH01 (sample SAMN08290439, study PRJNA428436) | hydrothermal vent metagenome | isolation source: Deep-sea hydrothermal vent chimney | place: Atlantic Ocean: South-mid Altantic Ridge | reverse complement strand
TTAATTGTTTTTGTCGTTTGTTATTTATTCTTAACGTCGTTCATATCCACCTTTACCAGATGTTTGCACCGGCATTTGATCACCACATACCGCCCTTGGGCTTCGGCAATCTTATGCCCGTTCGGGCATCTGATATCTCTCGCTGCATCCTCTTTGTCGTTTCCTCTATATTTCTTTATTGCCATCTCAGGCAACCTTTTTATCTCTTATTAGCATTTCATTGGTGATAGGGAACCATTCGTCCGCCGCCTTTATCAATTCGCCCGCCGTAGTCTCAGGAAAAGACATAATCTCAACTTTTACGCCATTTCCTTTAAGGGCGTAGACCAATTCCTTGAAATCTCCGTCACCGGTAATCAGTGTTATGACATCCACCTTATCAGCCATAGAAAGGGCGTCTACGGCAATTCCCATGTCCCAGTCGGCTTTTGTGGAGCCGTCCGGCAGGGTTTTTGGCTTTTTTGATTTAATCTCAAATCCAAGGTGCTTAACAGCGGTTTTGAACTTCTCAATATTTCCGCCCTTGGTTTCAACTATATATGTAATAGCCCTTACAACCTGCCTGCCGTTAATCTTCTCAAGCATCTTCTTGTAATCCGGCTTTGCTCCTCTCTCTTTTGCGGAAATTAAAATATTTTGTCCGTCTACCAGTATTGCGATTCTTTGATCTTCCAGTTTTTTTATCATCATTTCCTCCTCTTAAATTCCTTGTTTTGATTATGATTTTTATAGTAATTCATCTGATATTCAGTCCGATACGTAAGGATGTCGCGGTTTGTCATACGGTGTCATACGATGTCATATGTCTGTACTTTCAGTGTCCGCCTCATTGAAAATTCTCTCTATTTCATCGCGAGGAATAAACCAGCCATCCTTTATTTTCTTGCCATGCAGGAATCCTTCCTCCAACCAGCGGTAAATAGTCCGAGGATGCCGCCGGAATATTTTGGCTGTCTCTTGTACAGTTATGAATCCTGCCATTTACCCTAAAGTTAGCTCCTTTTTAAGGTGCTTTTTTCCGCTATTTGCCGGTCCCTTGCGCTAATCGCCTTTTCATGCTAAGGTGGCCTGAACCCCTAATTCCCGCCTTTAGACGGTTCAGTTTCGCACATTTCATATAAGTACAAATTTAGTCCACTCAGTTTTTCCAGGAAGTTCACAACCCGTAACTTAAATAGGTATGGGGGTGAACTAATTCCTCCTATGCCAATAAATCCAATAAGTACACAGGAGGATAAAGATGACTGAAAAGCAAAAAGCGACCATTAAAAAACTGAGAGAAGAGAATGAAAAACTCAACAAGGAGAACCGACAGCTTAAAAAGGAACGAAACCACTTCAAAAGTAAGTTTGACGAATTATGGCAGGCAGTAGAAAATTTAATGCCAAAACTGAATAAGCTAAATGGCTGCCTTGAATCAACACAGACCGGCATCAAGCACCTTGAAGTTGTTTCCATGGCCCTTTCTCCTCGTTCTTCCATTGAGTAAAATCGCATCTTTTCTCCCTTCAATATTCAAAGAGCTGTGTTTCTATACAGCTCTTTTCTCTTTTATGACACAGGATTAAAAGCGGAATCAAATATATTGCACCAATAATTATGGATACGTACGGAAACACATATCTTAAATACAGAGAATGGCTTAACTGCTTGATTTTATTTGCAAAAACCTAAATACTAATAGTGGTCTTATTTAGACAACTATCCGTAATTATTTGTATCAAAAATGAATATTTTCCCAGAGGGGGATCTGATGGCAAAAATTAAATACAACACGCGCAAAAAAATATCATGGGAGGATGTTCAGGACCTCGTACGGAATGTTAAAGCATATTATGATTCTTACACGATTGGAGATAAAGCGCCATTGATGCTTCTAACAGCTATTTTTTTAATTTACCGTGAGCATATGGATAAGCAGGCGGACAAGAATATCAACCTTAATATGGAAGCAAACAGGCCGGAAATACTTAGAAGCGAGGTCATTAAAAAATATATAGATAAAGAACCTGACAGAGAACTGTTCAAAAAATACAGAATAGACAAAGGTTGGATCAATAAAAAGCTTAAAGAGTTTATTTCCAAAAAAGACAAGAAGACAGGCAGGATTCTTAACCCTAAGGGTTTGGTTTTGGTAACTGCCTCAAGAAAAGGCGAGGCTGAAAAGGCAAATTATTTTGTTGTTATGGAAAAACCCGCCTTAAAGCCACTGCTCCCCGTTAAAGATCAACAACCGTTGGCATTACTGACACCTATACAGGTTTTTAAAAGAAACTTTGAGAAGTGGAAAGCCAATAGTTTTTCGGGCGAGAAGGCTCTTAAGGCTCCCGACCTGATCCAGTTAGAGACTGAAATAAATCCACTGGAGATGGATAATGAACAACTTGCCTTTTTTTATGTAAGCTGTGTGTTCAGGCGGCATAATTACCATACATGGGGAACACCGCTTAAAGACCGCAAAAAGGTCATCTGGCATCTATGTAATCTCCTGTTTCAGACATACCAGAGGCCTTTTTGGCGGGCTGCTTTCATTTTGCAATATGCTGATTCGTCTTTATTTCAGAAAGTTGTTTCTGAATTTCCTAAGCATATGTTAGAGAATGGGAGAATCAGGGTGGCTGTTGATGCTATTATTAATAAGGATGTGGAGAGGTATCTTTCTGAGAATACAGACAGGGAATTGTATGCGAAAGAGTTGGCACAGGAATTCTTTGTTTATAGAAATTATTTTGATGAAGATTAATGGCTGACATTTTATGTCCTCAGAATGATATTAATAAGCTCCTTAGCGGTTTTAGCAGAATGAATCTGGCTGATGAGGGCAAAATCCCTAACCTCCAAGTGGCATAGTTTCCGGGGGGATAGTCATTTGTTATGAATTATGTTAATTTAACCATAACAGAGAATGGGGCCATTGTTGACGTGCAAGCCATTGACTAACAAGGATAATTATGGAAAAATGGTTTATATAAGTCCTCAACAAGATAATTAAAAAGAAAATAACAAAAAAAATATAAAAAAACAAAAATAAAAAGATAACCAACCACTACCTTTAGGTGCGGTGGCGTTTATTAGACCGATAAAAGCGATTTCTCGTCACCCAGCAACCGAATACCGGAACGGATTACGAGATGGTTTTGGCCTACTTTTAATGATAATTGATAGTAAAGAATTATTCAATATCACAGAGGAACTCTTATGCCTCGTTTAAGCTATGAAAAACAATTAGCTATAGCAAAAGAGAAAGAATGTTTTTTTAACAAGCTTGGATCTTCTAAAGCTTTAAATAGAAGAAAGTTAAAAAGCATAGCTGATGATATTGATGATGAAATTTCTTCTGCTATTAAATGTGCGATTTTAAAGAGATACGAGTATATTTTCAAAAAAAATAGTGTTGTCATTTCAAGTTCTTCTATAAAAGTCGATGATGTGGAATACGCAGTAACTATTGATGCTCAAGATTCTATTTTTAAGAAGATTTTCAGGGTAAATTTTGTTCCTCTTGTGAGACATGGTGAAGCTCCTGAATTAATCACAGTATCTAGGGCAATACCGCAAAAAGGCAAGTTTAGAGAGGTTGAGGTATTATACCCTCCCAAACTACTTAAGATTGATGAGAACTTTCTATTCAATCTATCAATATCTTTATTTAATATTGGATATGACTGGCTTAAGACAACACTTATGCGAACCATAAAGGAAACGACAAAAGGACTTAATATTGAGATATATGAATTTATTCACAGAATGGTACAAAACCATGATGTATTAGAAGGATTTATTTTCTCAGTGCTTACAACAGACAGAGGTAGAAAGGATAAAGACTTTGTTTTATTAGACGAGACAGCCACAGGTACACTTATAAATTTAGCTGAAAAATCTGATTATATAATGAGTGATGCTCCAGCAAAATTAGTAGCAGATATGATTTTTGATGTCATTCCTATTGAAGAATCTGTAATTGCCGAAGTGGTTAGTAGTAGGAATAAACAAGATATTGATTTGACTAACACCGACAGGTATAGCAGCAATGAATTTGCTAAGACATTGCGAGCAGTATGGGGAGATAAAGTTTGTTGCTACCCTATTACTAGTGAAGGAAAGTTTCTCCTAGTAGCATTTTATCCAAAATATAATGACAAACATATAACTAAACATCTTAAAATCCACGAAGATACTCTCGATGCCATAGCAAGGAAGAATGTTTCTCGCATAGGAAAGACACTGAATGTACTAGAAAAAATAAATGGTAAAGAGAGTGCATTGTTTGGTGCAGAGCTGATAGGTAGATTCTTGAGCGCATTTTCTAATCCAAATCCATCATAACTAACAAGGGGGTACTATTATGAAACAGACTAAGCACTACATAAACAACGAGTACATTAAGCCTGTTGGTAACACCATCATTACAAAAAATCCATCAACGTTAGAGAATTTTGCTGAAGTAGGAATTGGCACAAACACAGAAGTTGGTTTAGCAGTAGAGGCTGCTAAAAATGCCCTCTTTGGTTGGAAAAACTCATCTGTTGAAGATCGTGTGAAACTTGTTGAGAAAATTGCAGAGTGGCTTGAACAAGAGTATGGCGATGAAGGTAAAGAAACAAGATTAAAAAAATTGATACATAATGAAGTTGGAAAGCCACTATTTGAATCGGATATTGAAGTAATTGAATCTGCAGATTTTGTAAGGTATTTTTGTGCGGAAGCATCAAAAGCACTCTCTCCCAAAAAGAATGAGATAAATACAGAGCTATGGCCAACTAAAGAGAGTTATCAGATTGTTGAGCCAATTGGAGTTGTAGGTATTATCAAGCCGTGGAACTATCCTCTAGAAATGTGCATCTGGTCAGTTATCCCCGCATTATTGACTGGCAATACTGTGGTAATTAAACCATCTGAAAAATCAAGCTTAGTCGGCTTAGAGATAGCCAAGGCTACGGAATACGCAGGGCTACCGCATGGCGTACTGAATATCGTCACAGGAGATGCTATCACAGGGAAGGCCTTGGTTGCTCATAATGACATTGACATGATCTCTTTTACCGGAAGTGTTGAGGCTGGTAAGAATGTCGCAGCTTCTTGTTCATCAAGTTTGAAGAAATGCACCCTTGAACTTGGTGGTAACGATTATGCTATTGTGGCTTCCGATGCAAATATTGATTTGGTGGTAAACGGGCTAATATGGGGGTCATTTACAAATGCGGGTCAGGTTTGCGTTGGCATCAAACAGGTACTAATCGATGAATCAATTGCAGACAAGCTCATTTCCAAATTGATTAATAAAACTAAACAACTTGTACTTGGTCTGGATGTCAGTCCTATAGTGGATGAAACACAATTAATAGCAGTAGAACGTTCTATAGAAGATGCTAAATCAAAAGGAGCAAAAATATTAACTGGTGGCATTAGAAGTGAAGATCATAAAGGATATTACTTATTGCCAACTATTATTACTAATTTATCTAGTGATATGGACTTAGTTGAAAATGAGTGTTTTGCTCCGGTTATGCCCATACGTTCAGTTAGTTCGCTGGAAGAAGCGGTTAGTATCGCGAATTCTTCAAAATATGGACTTGGTGCTTCAATATGGACAGAAGATAAAAGAAAAGCAGATAAAATAGCTAAACAATTAAATGTCGGCATGGTTTGGCATAATGATGTAAATATTGCTTTTCCTTCTGCACCATGGGGAGGAAGAAAATATAGTGGCATTGGTTCTGAGCTATCATCTGGTGCCTTTGATGAATATGGTTGCAAGAAGCATATATGTTTGGAAAATTCATCCGACATAACAAGAGCTTGGTGGTATCCATATTCATAAGTTGGCAGTGATGTCAGCGTTCATATTTAACATTAAATTATAAGGAGAAAACATGGATCAAACTCAAAAGAACCGCCTCAAATTACTGATTGAAAAGCTTATCGGTAGATCAATAACCGACACTGAGCTTGATAAAATCATATCAAGCTATGCAAGCTCATTCAGGACTGGCGAAGAAAGATTGGCAAAAAGTATCTCAGAAGCAACAAATCTTTCCAGCTTCCTAATTGAAACTAAAATTGCTGCCTCAGATGATACAGAACGAATCAAGAACGATCTTGTTAATTTGCTCAATCAAGGAAAAGACCGTGACAAGAAATGAACTACCCCGCCGCAAGCGGACGGGGTATCTTTAAAAACATTGAACGCCCCAAGGGGCGGGGTATTAAACCCCAAGCTACGCAATAAATGAAAATTCGTAAACTAATCATATTTATTTTTGCTACTACATCATCAGTCACAATCTTTGCTGCTGGCTCTCCACCGTCGAGTGATCCAAGCACCTTTGATATAACGAAATGGGTATTTGCTATTGTGGGAGCAATTACAGGATTTGTTCCGACTTTTATTGGTGCCGTTTTCAAGGTTCGTTCAGTCAGGGCTGAAATACTAGCAAAGCGTATCGATTTAATCGAAAAAGCGGATAAAGCTGGAAATTCGTTAATTCAGGCATACAGTGAAGCTCGTGAATGCATGAAAAAGATCATGAAATGTTGGAAGGATGATGATATAGAAGGTCTTATTGAAAATAGAGAGCTACTCTCTAAAACTATTTGTGATCGTGTAATTCCACGTCTCGTTCACACTGCTGAGTTAACAATTCAAAGATGGCAAGATAGTCCTGATAGGCAAATGGAATTTCTTTCAACTGAAGTTCGTCCAAGTATAAGCGAGTTAAAAGGCTGGATTGATGACGTAATAAATCATCAAAATCTCATATCCGAAACAGGTAAAGAACCTTTAAAAATCAAGAGATCTACTGTTGTTAGGTTTAATGACATTGCTCTCGAATGTAATAAAAAAGTTCGAAAAACAGCAGTAACAACAATGGAAGGCTACATAAACGAACTTGCAAATTAAAACTGTTCGAAGCCAACAAGGCAATTCAGACGGACGCGTACCGCGCCGCTGATTGCTGGCGATATAATGGCCTTCTGATTTTTTATTATGAAGACCAATATAAGAGTTAATATGCGCTTATTTCGGTAGGCATGAAAAACTCAACAGGCTTTACCCAGTCTAACTACGCTGAAATGGTGTCTCTATGCCTTTAAAAAAAATACTTTGGATATCTTCTAAGTTGTCAAGTAATAATAGAACTATAAGCCCTTTTTGGGTATTACGTTCAGGGATTTTTATAGTAAATATTATTAATAACAAAGCAAGTAACGAAGAATTAACAAAAACTATTGCATCTGTTCGCACAATCCGAGTAGGGAATGAAGCTCGTTATCCTATGATAACCATTTATACAACAATGGAACAAGCAAAGTATGAATTGATAGAAGAGATATGCAGAAGTGATACATCAACTCCGCTGATCAGGTTGATGATTGTTGTTAATAGGGCGACTTATGATAAGGAAAAATTGGATAGCATTATTTTACTGTCAAAAGCTAATTATATAGATACGAATGTTCTGTTTATTTTAGATGGGGAATTATTCAATTCAGTTAAAATTATCAATAACAATTGTAATACTACCAAGATATTTTATGAATGGTTTCCAACAATGGAGGAGTATGAAGACAATTTTAAATATCATGAAGTGATTCAATGGCTTGATGATATAGAATATGACTATTCAACACACCCCTTATATCTTTGCGGTGCCATTTCATTAATCTCGCGCGAACTACTTATTTCTAAGTATGGAGTAGAATACAAAAAATATGATTCAAACCATAAATCCAGTCGAAACATATTAATTAATTATCTTAATATGTTTTCTCATGCCAGTCCAAATTGCTCATTAGGGGCAATGGCAGAATTATTTGCTGATAAAGCATATACAGAATTACATGCATGCTCTTGTACGGCTAATATTGAGCTGCCTTTAGATATAAAAAAACTTGTCACCCAAAAAAGTACAAACAACCTAAAAGATTTGAGATTGTTTGAGGATTGGCAATATATATATGACGGATTTGAACATGTATAAGGAGTTATCGTGTCAGTTGATGTAATTATAGTAAACTCACCAAATAAGAATATAGACTACCCCGGGTTGTCACTTCCAGTATTGTCTGCTGCCTTGCGTGAGAAGGGTTATAGGGTATTACAAATAGATTATAATGTAATACTGCGCGATCAAATATTATCACAACATGGGCTTAATAATCTGCTGGAATGTATAGTACCTTTCCTATGCTCAGAGTATTGTGAAAGCGAGTTTCATCTATTAAGACTAGGGCAGTTAAATGATTACATAAAGCGATTAAACATATCATATAGGTTTTCTTATTTAGAGAATGTCAAATTTAAAGTGCAGAATCAAGAATTCGAATGGGTATTCTCAAAAGAAAAGCGATTTCGTGCATATCTAGAATTGTTTAAAATTAATCGTGCACTACATTATATAATCGATGCATGTATTCTATCACATACAGAGTTACCGAGTGGGTTTATTGCAGATTCTATTGAAGGTATTTTTTCTGATTTGATTAGCAAGATAGCTACGGATTCTCCATGTTTACTTGGCTTTTCAATTTTAGATATCCAACGAGGATTTTCATTAGCGTTGATAAATAAGATACGTCCATCTTATGACGGGAAAATAGTGGTGGGAGGACCAGATGCCACACGCTTCCCCGAGGAATACATGAAGTTATGCAAGGGGATTGATATTGTTTTTGTAGGCGAATCAGAAGAATCATTGCCTTGCTTGGTGAACGAATTGAAGTCGGCTAATCCGAAGATTAATGCAATCCCTGGTATTTATTATAGAAAGAAATCCGGTGCAGTAAGAAATAATAAATCAAGACCTATTGACTTTAACTATAATCAATCTCCAGACTTTCATGGATTACCATTAAAGAAGTACTTAACACCAGCTCTTCCTCTTCAAATAAGTCGCGGTTGCTACTGGGAAAAGTGTAATTTTTGTATCCACTACGATACTTATGGCACTTATCATAAGCGTAATATAGAATTGGTTATCAATGATATTAAGAATCTAGTATCAGAATATAAAACCAAGTACTTCCATTTTACAGACGATTGTATTTCGTTAGCGTTAGCTGATAAATTGACTGAGTCGATTATACATAATAAATTGGATATTCGATGGCTTTCCTATTTTCGATTTGAGAAAGGGTTAAATAAAAATCGTTTAGATAGGATATATAGTGCAGGTGGACGAGTATTGGAACTGGGGCTAGAAAGTGCATCAGAAAAAGTTCTTGAGTTAATGAATAAGAAGGTATCGATAAGTGCCACCAAGAGGATAATCGAAGATGCATCTAAACGCGGTTTTTTGCTTAAGCTGTTTATGTTTCATGGATATCCTGGCGAGAACATAAACGAACTAAAAGAAACCATAGAATTCACTCAGAAACGTATTTTGGAAAAGAAAATAAGAGCATTTTTTCCATTGCGCAATCGATTTGAATTATTAAGGGGGTCGGATATATATGAGAGTTGTAGGGCTGGTAAAAATAAATATGTAAAGAAAATGTGGGAGTCAAGTGGTCTTTTTGGGATTCGAGGACAGTATGTATCAGATATTAATGATACCGAAACCATTAAATTAATAAATGAATTTGTGATCAATATAAAAAAATATATGGAAACAGAAAAGATATATAATACTGATGATGAAAATGTAATGTTAGACTTAATTGTGATGGAACATAAAAATCCCAAAAAAGGCTGGCATTGCATTTAATGTAATCTTGCATTTGGTTTCGTATCTACGTTATGCGATTTATGATTGCCACATCCCAACATCCAATATTTGACTCTATCAAACTGTCATCAGGTTAAGTTGCCTACTGTTAATCTTCGTTGGAAAGAAGTTACCATAATGGACCAGAGAGTTCGCTTCATATTAGAGTATTTAGAAGGATATTTCTCAGTAGCAGAACTATGCAGGCAATTCAATATAAGTCGTAAAACCGGGTATAACTGGCTTATCAGGTATGAGAAGTGGGGCACTGGGCTTGGAAGATCGAAGTCGTAAACCAAAGAGCTGTCCCCACAAAACAGAAAGCAGAATAATCAACTTGATAAAGTATTGCCGCAATCGGTATAAGGGACTGCGACGAAGGGGCTAATGATACTCTGGGGGGGAACACGATCTTACACACCATAAGATTATGCCCATGTCGGGCACACACCATAGCCTTAACTTGACCGGGAAGTCGCGAAAGCGCCGGGATAAGCCGGCATAGAGTAGGGGATGCAAGAGGCCCTACATGGAAGGAGTAGCTGCTCCACCATGGCCCCGAGTCATGCGCGTGCAACCGTGAGGTTGCACGTGAAGCGTTGACAGTGGTAAGTGCAGGCCAGGTATTGAGCTCCGAAATCACCCTGACCACGTACAACGGTAGGGAAGGCAACACGTACAGCGATGCTAAAGAGTTAGTTGCTGTCCGGCCCCGCGGAGTCAGAGACCCTGAGCATGTATGGACACTCTATGTTCGAGAACCGGGAGATCTCATCAGTACCCGTATGCATATA
>VAPH01004527.1_pt1 | contig 10509 bp, 10 predicted proteins | sample 3393861 | NCBI WGS metagenome assembly VAPH01 (sample SAMN08290439, study PRJNA428436) | hydrothermal vent metagenome | isolation source: Deep-sea hydrothermal vent chimney | place: Atlantic Ocean: South-mid Altantic Ridge | reverse complement strand
GTATATTTAATTTAGTTTAAATTTTTCATATAAAGTTTTGTTTCTTTGCGGAATTAATTTCTTTTTATGTCAATAGAAGTACAAGGTGTTTCGAAATTTTATGGAAAGCAAAAAGCTTTAAATCAAGTCAACTTTACAATTGAAACAGGTGAGATCGTAGGATTTTTAGGTCCGAATGGAGCAGGAAAATCAACAATGATGAAAATATTAACCACCTACTTATCTCAAAATGAAGGAGATGTAATAGTAAATGGATTTAACTCCTTATCAAACCCGTTAGATATTAAGAAATCTATTGGTTATTTACCCGAGCATAATCCTTTGTATTTGGATCTCTATGTAAAAGAGTATTTAAATTTTCATGCAGGAATACATAAAGTATCTGAGAAAAGAATAGGTGAGGTAATTGAATTAGTGGGATTAACACCGGAAAAAGGAAAAAAAATAAGTCGGCTTTCAAAAGGATTCCGGCAAAGAGTAGGCTTGGCAGCAGCACTTTTGCACAACCCCGAAGTACTTATTCTGGATGAACCTACTACTGGACTCGATCCAAATCAGTTAGCTGATATTAGAGATTTGATAAAAACAATAGGTAAAACAAAAACGGTACTTTTATCAACACATATAATGCAAGAAGTTGAAGCCATGTGCGATCGGGTTATTATTATTAATAAGGGAGAAATAGTTGCTGATAAAAAATTAAAAGAATTGTTAATAGATCAAGAACAGATCATCGAAGTTGAATTTGATCTGTTAGTTGAAGAACAATTGTTAAAGCAAATTCCACATATAAAAATTTCAAAAAATATATTCGACAATACATGGCAATTAACTTTTGACACCCAAAAAGATATGCGCTCCGAAATATTTGATTTTGCAAAGGCAAATGGATTAAAAACCTTACAAATACAACAAAAGGTAATTAGTTTAGAGAATTTATTCCAAAATTTAACTAATAAAAACTAATACCTGTCATGTCAAAGCAACTGGTTGTTTTTTTAATCATTACTTTTTTTTATCAAACTACTTTTTCTCAAGAAACAAAAAACTTTTATATGACCATAGGGAAAGGTTTTGAATTTCATTTTTTGGAGGATAAGTATTTATTACAGATAGATTTTAGAGGTCAATTTAGAGGATCTTACATTTCTGATAAATTCCCAAACCTTGGGGATGAATTCGACGAAGAAAACACCAATTTTGGTATAAACAGAGCTAGGATTAAAATAGGGGGTTATGTTTATAAGCCGTATTATAAATTTTATTTTGAACAAGATATCAGAGGCGGAAACCTACTGGATTTTAGAGTGATGATTGAGAAGTACTCCTTTTTAAACCTTAAAGTTGGGCAATGGAAAGCAAGATATTCAAGAGAAAGAGTTATTTCATCAGGCAAGCAACAAGGCTTAGATCGTTCGTTGATCAATAGTGTTTTTACTATTGACAGGCAACAAGGAGTTTCATTTTATGGAAATTTAAAAGGTAATAAAGCTTTGAATTTTAATTATTGGGCTTCTGTTTTTTCGGGAACAGGAAGAGGAGGTGAATCAAATGATGATAATACCTTAATGTATATGCTAAGATTTCAATGGAATCCTAATGGAAAGGTATTAAAATTTACTGGATCCGATCTGGAATATCACAAGAAATTAGTTTCTTCAATTGCTATAGCAGGAGTAACCAATACTAGTAAATATACTCAATTCTCTTCGAGAGGAGGTGGCCAATTACCCGGGTTTGAAGATGGAATAGATGGTCAATACAAAGTTGATCAGTTATTATTTGAAACAGCTTTTAAGTATAAAGGAATTTCATGGCAACAAGAATTTCATTATAAAAATATTGATGACAGGGTTAATCTTAGCGAAACTACACTAATTGGCAATTATTTTCAAATGGGATATTTTTTACACAATATTTTTTCAGATATTCCGAAACCGTTAGAAATTTTTGGTCGCCAGGCTTTTTATGATCCTGATCTGAATATCCCAAATAATAATACTTATGAATATACAATTGGATTTAACTGGTTTTTTAAAGGCCATAAGAATAAATTAACAATTGAATATTCTTATTTTCAAGGGAATGAATTAGGACAAGTTATTTTTAAAGAAAACAGGGTCAGATTGCAATGGGATGTGTCAATTTTTTAAACCTTAGTTAGTTAAATCGTATATTTACAAAAATTTTTTAAATGGACTTCAATAAAATTCCCAAGCTCAAACATATTGAAAGCAAAAACTTTTTTTTATTGGCCGGACCATGTGCTATAGAAGGTGAGGAAATGGCAATGCAAATTGCTGAAAAAATTGTTGAAATTACTGATAGATTGGAGATTCCATTTATATTTAAAGGAAGTTTTAAAAAAGCCAATCGATCAAGAATTGATAGTTTTACAGGAATTGGCGACGAAAAAGCGTTAAAAATTCTTGAAAAAGTAGGCAAATCATTTAATATTCCTACTGTAACTGATATACATGAAATAAGTGACGCTTCAAAAGCTGCTGAATATGTTGATGTTTTACAGATTCCGGCTTTTTTGGTTCGTCAAACCGATTTGGTTGTGGCCGCAGCAAGAACCAACAAAGTTGTTAACTTAAAAAAAGGTCAATTTATGAGTCCGGAAGCCATGCAGCATGCTGTGAAAAAAGTACATGATTGTGGAAATGAGCAAGCCCTGATTACAGATAGAGGTACGATGTTTGGTTACCAAGATATGGTGGTTGATTTTAGAGGAATTCCGGTAATGCAACAATACGCACCAACAATTTTAGACATAACACATTCTTTACAACAGCCAAATCAAGCTAGTGGTGTTACAGGGGGCAAACCCGAATTAATTGAAACAATTGCAAAAGCTGGAATTGCTGTTGGTGTTGACGGCATATTTTTAGAAACACATTACGATCCAAGTTGCGCAAAATCGGATGGAGCAAATATGCTTAAATTAGATTATTTAGAAAATTTACTTGCAAAGCTGACAGCGATAAGAAAAACGGTTAATCAATTCTAATACCAATTAAAATATTTGCTGCTTTTTTGATTAATAAGTATGTCGTTTAAACTCACTTAATAAAATTGCAGTTGCTGCAGCAACATTCAGACTTTCGGTTTCCTTAATATTACCAAATTGGGGAATATTTATTCGATTTGAAATTAGTTGTTTAATTTCATTTGAAATTCCATTGGCCTCATTTCCTAATACCATTACAGCTTTTTTGTTGAGTTTTGCTTTATAAACGTTCTTCCCTTCCAAGAATGCTCCGTAAATTGGTCTTTTTTCTTTTTCTAAATATTTATGGATATTTAAATATAAAATTGAAACTCTTGAAAGTGACCCCATACTTGCTTGAACAACTTTTTTATTATAACAATCAACTGTATTTGAAGAGCAGATCAATTGGTTTACACCAAACCAATCACATAATCTTATTATGGTACCCAGGTTACCAGGGTCATTAATTTCATCTAATACTATGGTGAGTCCGTTTGAATTAATTTTTTTGTTTTCAGGTATTTCAAATATTGCTAAGACCTTATTTGGTGTATTGAATTCACTGATTGTATTTAATTCTTTTTCAGAAATTAATTGAATTTTTTCAGCTATAACATTATTTGAATAATCACTTGTACAAAACAATGTATGTAGTTTGTAATTTGATCTTAAAAGTTCTTCAACTACCTTAATTCCTTCTGCCACGAATAAATTATGTTTTTGGCGAATTTTTTTTTTCTTTAAACTGTTTAATAATTTTAATTGATTTTTGCTTAACATTTAAATAGTGTTACTTTTGGGATAGATTTAAATTATTGCTTTTTTGCCACAGATTTTTACAAAAATACTATTCTTTGCGTTAATACTAATGTATTTAGTATCATGTAGCAGCATAAAACATATGAAGGAAAGCGAAAATCTACTAATAGAGAATTCAATTTTTGTAAATGATAAGAAAAATGCAAAAGATGAAATTACCAAATTCTTAGTTCAAAGACCTAATCAAAAATCTTTAGGAATGCCATTGTCTTTATATTTTTACAATTTTGGGAATCCTGATTTTGAAAAAACTTTCGATGAATGGATACAAAATCACCCCCAAAAATACAAGTCTTACGTTAATAAATTTTCTGAAAAGCAAACAAAAGTTATTTATAATACAAATAAGGGTTTTAACAACTGGTTTATAAATAAGGGGCAGGCACCTATTATATATGATCCAAAGAAAACCAAAAGATCTGCCAATTCATTAACAAACTATTTTATTTCCCGGGGATATTTCGAAGCTAATGTTGTTTTCGACACGATTAAGATCAAAGAAAAAGAACTAAAAGTTGATTATAGAATTACAACCAACCAACAATATTTTATAGATTCAGTCAGTTCCGATATTGAATCACCAATATTAGATTCATTATATCAATCGTCTAAAGAAGAATCATTTATTAAAAAAGGAAAGCCCTTTGTTTTTGATGATTTTGAACTGGAAGAAAATCGATTGGTTTCACTATTTCGAAATTCTGGGATCTATCATTTTAAAAAAAACAGCATGGGATTCTGGACAGATTCGATAAAACAAGAATATAATAAAGATGTTCTGATTAAAATTTCTAATAGAATTGTAACCAAAAATGATAGTGTATACAAAATTCCATATAAAATATTAAAGGTGAAAGAAATTAATGTATACACTGACTTTTCAATAAAAAATAGAAATAAAATATTTAAGGATTCCATCAAATACAAGGGATATAATTTTTATAGTTATGATAAATTGAAATACAAACCAAAATATCTTTTTAATTCTCTTTTTATAACTCCAAATGAACCCTATAAGGATACAGAAAGAAACCTGACCCGAAGCCACATAAGAAAACTAAATTCATTTTCTTCTTCAATTGATATCAATTATACCGAAAATAAAGATGAGACCTTAACAGCTGACATATATTTGACTCCCCTTAAAAAATATTCTTTAACATTCGATTTAGATGCAACAACATCCAATATAAAACCATTTGGTATTTTAGGAAAGTTTTCTTTTTTAGGTAGAAATGTTTTTGGAGGATCTGAAACACTTGAATTGGCATTTCAAGGTTCATTATTGAATGTTGCGAATGACGCATCAAATAGCTCCAATTTTTTTAATGCATGGGAAGGAATTACCAGTGCTTCATTAACCTTTCCGAGGATATTATTTCCAGCAAATACGTCTTCTCTAATACCAAAGTATATGGCTCCAAGAACAAACGTAGATGCAAGCGTTAGTTTTCAAAAAAATATTGGTTTAGACAGGCAGGCTATTACAGCCGGGATGGCATATTCCTGGAAAAGTTCAAGTAAGGTTGGACATAGAGTAGATATTTTTAACTTACAATATATAAAAAATCAAAATGTTAACAACTATTTTTTTATATATGATTCTGAATATCAAAATCTTAATAATGTATCGGAAGATATTTTAGGAGAAATGTTAGTAAGGCAAAACGATAGTATTATAAAATTTATGGATACCTTTCTAGATCCGAAAAATGATTATGAAAATACCAATCCAAATGAATTTGATACTGTTTCTGATGTAGAAGAACGTAGAGATATTTTAATTGAAGATGTTATGGTACCTGTAGTATCTTACTCTTTTGTATATAATTCAAGAAAGAATATTAACGACAATAATTTCTCTTACTTTACAGCTCGTTTTGTATCGGCTGGAGCTATTGCCACTTCAATTTTTAATAATAAAAATGAAATAGGACAGAAAACACTTTTTGACCTGCCAATAGCTCAATATTTTAAAGCAGAATTTGAATACAAAAAATATTGGGACCTTAGTTTAAATAACATATTGGTTTTTAGAACATTTGTTGGTGCTGCCATTCCATATGGAAATTCCGATAATATTCCTTTTAGTAGAAGTTATAGTGCGGGTGGAAGTAATGAAATGAGAGCATGGAGAACATATGATCTTGGTCCGGGCGGGGAGATAAATAATTTAGAATTTAGTGTTGCCACTTTTAAATTAATTACTAATTTAGAATATAGATTCAAATTAATGAATAATATTTATAGCGCTTTATTCATTGACGCAGGTAACATTTGGGATATAACAAATTCTAATCTTGTTTCTGAGGAAGGGAAACTTAAAAATTTAAGTTCTTTTAAAAATACTGCTATAGGTTCTGGATTTGGACTGCGCTATGATTTTGGTTTTTTGGTATTTAGATTTGATATTGGATTTAAAACATATGAACCTTATTTACCCGTTAAAAATAAATGGTTTGTAAATTATAATTTTGGCAGTGCCGTTTATAATCTTGGTATTAATTATCCTTTCTAATGGGTATTATTTCGTATTTTTGTTTAAGCAAGAAATTAATTAAAAACAATAAAATGTCACGAAAAATCAAATCTGGGGTTGCTACAGGAAATAATGTACAAGAAATTTTCAAATTAGCTAAAGAAAAAAGCTTCGCGATACCTGCTGCAAATGTAATTGGTTCAAGTACAATTAATGCTGTTTTAGAAACCGCTAAGGAATTAAATGCACCTGTAATAATTCAATTTTCAAATGGGGGTGCTCATTTTAATGCTGGCAAAGGTTTAAGTAATGAAAACCAAAAAGCTGCCATTACAGGAGCTATCGCCGGAGCAAAACATGTTCACGTAATGTCAAAAGCTTATGATATACCGGTAATTTTACATACTGATCATTGTGCAAAAAAATTATTACCATGGATTGATGGTTTGTTAGATGCCGGAGAAGAGTTTTACAAACAAAATGGTATTCCATTGTTCAGTTCGCATATGATCGACTTATCTGAAGAGCCTATAGAAGAAAACATAGAAATTTCAAAAAGATACTTGGCGCGAATGAGTAAAATAGGAATGACGCTTGAAATTGAACTGGGAATAACCGGTGGTGAAGAAGACGGAGTTGATAATTCAGATGTTGATGCTTCTAAATTATATACCCAACCTGAAGAAGTAGCTTATGCTTATGAAGAGTTATTAAAGGTAAGCGAGAAATTTACTATTGCAGCTTCATTTGGAAACGTACATGGGGTTTACAAACCCGGGAATGTAAAATTAACACCAAAAATTTTAGATAATTCTCAAAAATATATTGAAAAGAAATACAGTACAGAAAAGAACCCGGTCAATTTTGTCTTCCATGGTGGATCCGGTTCTTCTTTAGAAGAAATTAGAGAAGCTATTGGCTATGGAACAATTAAAATGAATATCGATACAGATTTACAATATGCCTATATGACAGGTATTAGAGATTATATGGATGATAAATCAGCTTATTTACTTGGTCAAATAGGTAATCCTGAAGGTAGTGATTCTCCTAACAAAAAGTATTATGATCCTAGAAAATGGGTCCGTGAGGGAGAAATTACTTTTAGAGAAAGATTAAAACAAGCATTTCACGATTTAAATAATATCGATACGCTTTAATATTTTATGGAGAGTCAATTCGTATTGATTCTCCATTTTTTTTATATCTTGCCCAACTATTTTTAATTTTAAAATGAATGTCATCTTAAATAAATGACATAATAAATTTTAACAATATGAGCTCTTGGTTTAAAAGAAAAAACAAAGGAATTCAGACAGCTACCGAAGATAAAAAGGATGTTCCAAAGGGATTGTGGTACAAAACACCAAGCGGGAAAGTAATTGATTCGGATGATTTAAAAGCTAATTTATACGTAAGCCCCGAAGATGGATATCACGTTCGAATTGGCAGTACCGAGTACTTTGAGATATTATTTGACGATAGTAAATTTAAAGAATTAAATCCAAAATTAACCGCAAAGGATCCGCTTAATTTTATTGACACAAAAAAATATACTGATAGGCTAAAAGAAGCAAAGAAAAAGACCAATTTAAACGATGCTGTTCGCACGGCTGTTGGTAAATCATACGGGAAAGATTTGGTAATAGCCGCAATGGATTTTACTTTTATTGGGGGGTCTATGGGGAGTGTTGTGGGAGAAAAAATTGCGAGAGCAATTGATTATTCCATCAAAAAAAAGATACCGTTTTTAATGATTTCTAAATCCGGGGGTGCACGTATGCAAGAGGCATCTTTATCTTTGATGCAATTAGTAAAAACTTCAGCAAAATTGGCACAACTTGCAGAAGCAAAAATTCCATATATTTCTTTATGTACAGACCCCACAACGGGAGGCACAACAGCATCTTTTGCTATGTTAGGGGATATTAATATTGCTGAGCCAAATGCTTTAATTGCATTTGCCGGACCCAGAGTTGTAAAAGATACTACAGGAAAAGATCTTCCGGAAGGATTTCAACGATCAGAATTTTTATTAGAACATGGGTTTTTAGATAAGATAATTGAACGAAAAAACCTAAAAGAACAAGTTAATTTATATATAGATTTGATCCAAAATATTCCGATAAGAAATAAAATTTCAAGTTCTTGATTAAAAAATAAAAGCTCCGAAAATATTATTTTCGGAGCTTTTATATAATTAACTCAAATCTAACCTTAATTTAAATACCTTTTTTTCAATTGAATTTCGTATTCCTTATCTCCAATGGTAACTATTGCTAAACTATCGCATTCACCATTACCGTAATTTAAAGTTAATGCGTTGTCATTATTTTTAATTTCAACTACACCACTAACTAAAAACCTACATGCCGTTTTTCTTTTTAACGGCTCAATAACTGTTGCGGTTCTTACGGTTCCATCTTTTTTAGTCAGGGTCCATGTTCCGGTAATTAGAAATACATTGTCACCCCAAAAATCATTATCAAAGCCTTCGATCCACTCCCTTGTTCTTTCTCCTTTAATGCTAATAAAAGAATCATCTTCCCAAATAATTTTAATATCCCGGTTGATAATAGCTTGAGGATTTCCATTTCCATTGTCTCTCATTCTCAATTTATGTACTTCTCCCTCTACTTTTTTATTGTTAAAATAAAAATTATCAAATGAATAGTCAATATTTACGATTTGATCACCATTATTATAGCTTATTTCCATTATAATAATTCCGCTTAAAAAATTATCATTTCTGGTTGTACAACCCTCACCAAAATCAAGAGTAACTTTTTTGTAGTTATCAGTTATTACTTTCGTTATTGTTAAACAATCAGGGAAAAATCTTTCCTGGCTATTTTTGTCAGTATTACTTTTTAAGGCAGTATTATTTTCAATATCGAAATAAGCATTTTCAATAATTTCATTTATTCCTTCGCTCACATCTTCAATTTCAGTTTGTGTTTTGGCACTCGTTAATTTTTGAGAGACAGTATCATTCTCTACATTTAAACCATCTTCGTTACAACTGGTTAAAACAGCTCCTGAAAATATCAGGAATAACGAAATTCTAAAAATGGATTTTTTAAATAAATTTTTCATTTTCATTTTGTTTTAGATTAATAATTCATCTTTTTTAATAATGTTTTTTAATTAGTTCAAATAGATCTTGATAATTGAATAAATTCGATTAAAATCGAAATCCCAAGATTCATTTAAGAACAAATTTGTGCTTTGTTTTGGTTTTAAGACTGCAACATTTTAAAAAGGTTTAAAATAACCATAATAATTTGTTAAACTACTAAGTATAAATAATTGTCAATCAAAATAATAATATTATATTTGCCGCCTAATAACGATTAGTACATAAAAATTATTAATTAAAATTTAATGTTAGCATGTATTTAGCAGCTGAAAAAAAAAGTAAGATTTTCAAAAAGCATGGAAAATCTGAAAATGACACGGGTTCACCCGAAGGACAAATAGCTTTGTTCACCTACCGAATCAATCACTTAACAAAACATTTAAAAACCAACCGCAAAGATTTTAATACAGAGCGGTCATTAGTGAGACTAGTAGGAAAACGTCGAAATCTATTAAACTATTTAATCAAATCAGATATTACAAGATATCGTGCGATAGTTAAAGATTTAGGTTTAAGAAAATAAATTTTATGAGAGGCTTTATGCCTCTCTTTTTAATATTTAAAAAACCCTTAAATTCTCAGAAAAGTTATAATGAGAATTTTGAAACTAAAGTAATTCATTGGCAAACTGTACTCAAAAAATTAGAGTAAGACAACACAACTTCTAAGTTTAAACATGAATTAATAAATTTACTTTTAAAAAAGTAGATACTAAAATCAAATTATGATTCCAAAAGTTTTTAAAGAGGTTATAGATCTAGGTGATGGAAGAGAAATTTCCATCGAAACCGGAAAATTAGCCAAACAAGCACACGGTTCTGTCGTTGTGCAAATGGGAAATGCCATGTTATTATGCACTGTAGTTTCTAATTACAAAACAAGCCCGGTAGACTTTCTACCCTTAACTCTCGATTATAGAGAAAAATTTGCTGCTGCAGGAAGATATCCTGGAGGCTTCTTTAAAAGAGAAGCAAGACCCAGTAATGATGAAATATTAACGATGCGTTTAGTAGATAGAGTTTTACGTCCGCTTTTCCCTAAAGATTATCACTATGAAACACAGGTGATGATTCAATT
>VAPH01044032.1_pt1 | contig 10514 bp, 9 predicted proteins | sample 3393861 | NCBI WGS metagenome assembly VAPH01 (sample SAMN08290439, study PRJNA428436) | hydrothermal vent metagenome | isolation source: Deep-sea hydrothermal vent chimney | place: Atlantic Ocean: South-mid Altantic Ridge | reverse complement strand
TCTGTTCGAAGGCGTCGGCGGCCCTTTGATGGAAAAGGAAGGCCTCGCCAGCCTGTTCCCCATGACGGACCTCTCGGTGATGGGGCTGGCGGAAATCCTGCCCCGCCTGCCGCTGTTGATGCGCCGTCTTTCTCGGACGGTGCGGGAGATCAAATCGAGCCGTCCCGACGCCGTCGTCACCATCGATTCCCCGGATTTCTGTTTCCGGGTCGCCAAGGCCTTGAAAGGGCGCGGAATCCCCCTCGTTCATTACGTAGCGCCGAGCGTTTGGGCCTGGCGTCCGGGGCGGGCGCGAAAGATAGCGGGCTTCCTCGATCATCTTCTCGCCTTGCTCCCATTCGAGCCCCCCTATTTCGAACGCGTCGGGCTGGCCTGTTCCTTCGTCGGCCATCCGGTGATCGAAAGCGGCGCGGACAAGGGCGATGGAAAGGCTTTCCGCGCCCGCCACGGCATTCCCGAGGACGCTCCTTTGATTTGCGTTCTGCCCGGCTCCAGGGAAGGGGAGATCAACCGCCTCGCCCCCGTTTTCGGCCAAACCTTAAGGATACTTGCCCGGCAACGGCCGACTTTAAGGTGTGTCGCGCCGAGCCTTCCGTCGTCTAAGGAAACGGTGTCGGCGGCGGTTCGGGACTGGCCGGGAGGCGTTCTGATCGTCGATGGGGAAGAGGAAAAATACGACGCCTTCGCGGCCGCCGATGTGGCCTTGGCCGCCTCGGGTACGGTGACGCTGGAATTGGCCATGGCAGAAACGCCGACGGTCGTCGCCTACAGGCTCAACGTCCTGACGTCCTGGCTGGCCAAAAGGCTGATACGGGTGCGCTTCGTCAGCCTGGTCAACATCGTGCTCGACCGCGGGGTCGTGCCCGAACTTCTCCTTGAGAAGTGCCGCGCCGACTCGTTGGCCGGGGAACTATCCCATTTGCTTGAAGACGAGGCGGCCCGCCGGGAACAAAAAAACGGGGCGGCGTTGGCCTTGGCCGAACTGGGAAGGGGCGGGCCGCCGCCCAGCCTGCGGGCGGCCGACGCCGTCCTCGGCGTTATCGGGAACCATGACTGAAACACGGGAACAGGCCCGGAGGCGATTACCTCCTGTGGATCGGTTTGAACCTTCTTTGCGTAAAACCGGTGTACATTTGCCGGGGACGTCCGATCTTCTGTGACGGGTCTTCGATCATCTCGTTCCATTGGGCGACCCAGCCGACGGTCCGCGCCACGGCGAAGAGAACGGTGAACATGGATGACGGAATGCCCATGGCCCGGAAGATGATGCCGGAATAGAAATCGACGTTGGGATAGAGTTTCTTCTCGATGAAATAGTCGTCCTCCAGGGCGATTCGCTCCAACTCCATGGCCAGTTCCAGAAGGGGCTCGTCCTTTACGCCGAGTTCGTCCAGGACCTCGTGGCAGGTCCGTTGCATGACCTTGGCCCGGGGGGCGTAGTTTTTATAGACCCTATGGCCGAATCCCATGAGGCGGAAGGGATCGCTTTTGTCCTTGGCCCGCTTGATGAATTCGGGGATGCGGTCCTTGCTGCCGATTTTCGTGAGCATGTCGAGGACCGCTTCGTTGGCGCCGCCGTGCGCCGGCCCCCAAAGAGAGGCGATGCCCGCGGCGATGCAGGCGAACGGATTGGCGCCGCTGGAACCGGCCAGCCGGACCGTCGAGGTCGAGGCGTTTTGTTCGTGATCGGCGTGAAGGATGAGAATCCGGTCCATGGCCTTGGCCAGGACCGGGTTGACGACATGGTTCTCGCAGGGGGTCGAGAACATCATATGGAGGAAATTCTCGGAATATTTCAAATCGTTGCGCGGATACACGAAAGGCTGTCCGAGGGAATACTTATAAGCGGTCGCGGCGATGGTCGGCATCTTGGCGATCAGGCGGTAGGAGGCGATCATCCGGTGCTTCGGGTCGTTGATGTCCGTGCTGTCGTGATAAAAAGATGAAAAAGCGCCGACGATACCGCACATGATGGCCATGGGATGGGAATCCCGCCTAAATCCACGGATGAAATAGTTGATCTGCTCGTGCACCATGGTGTGGTAGATGATGTCGTTGCGGAATTTCCTTCTTTGGTCGATGTTCGGAAGGTCCCCGTACAAAAGGAGATAGCAGACTTCCATGAAATTTGAATGTTCCGCCAGTTCGTCGATGGGATAGCCCCGGTAAAGCAAAATGCCTTCGTCGCCGTCGATAAAGGTAATCTGCGATTCGCAGCTTCCCGTCGAGGTGTATCCCGGATCGAAGGTGAAATGTCCCGTTTCGGCGTAAAGTTTGCGCACGTCGATGACTTTCGGTCCGACCGTGCCCTTCAGGACCGGCAAATGATAAGATTTACCGGTCTTGTTGTTGGTCAGGGTGAAGCCGTCTTTCGGTCTGTCCTGTAACCGCCTGTCGGGCGACGTGACGTTTTTGGCCTTTGATTTCTTCTCTTTCATCTGAATCTTTCCTGTCATATCCACAGCCAATATTTACGAATTTAACGCATCGTCGATCCGTCCCAGAGTCTCGTTCTTCCCAAGAACGGCCATGACCCCGAATATCGGCGGGGAAACGTTCGATCCCGTCAGCGCCGCCCGTAAGGGTTGGGCGACCTTGCCGAGCTTGATCCCGTCGCTTTCGGCCCGGTTCCTGACTTCGGCTTCGAGAGTTTCTTCCGTCCAACTCTCTAAAGACGAGAAGGCGTTTCGTAAGGATTTTATGACTTCACGGGCTTCGGGCTTTAACAGTTTAACGGCCTTTTCGTTAAACTGTATCGGGCGCTTCCTGGCGTAAAATACAGCACTTTCAACGAGTTCCGTAACGGTCTTTGCACGTTCCTTTAGGCCATTCATGCCTAACCTTAGCCGATTTTCCGCTTCTTCGGCAAGGTTCCCGTCCAAGAGGGACGCCAGTTCGGGCAGGACGAGGCCGACCAGGCGGTCGTTTTCCGCCTCCCGCATGTAGTGGCCGTTGAGGTTGGTCAGCTTGTCCAGATCAAAGCGGGCGGGCGACTTGCCGACGCCTTCGAGGTCGAACCATTCTATGGCTTGATCCGTATCGAAGATTTCATCGTCGCCATGTCCCCAACCGAGCCGCAACAGGTAATTACGCATGGCCTCGGGCAGGAATCCCATGTCGCGGTAGGCTTCGACGCCGAGCGCGCCGTGCCGCTTGGACAGTTTCGCCCCGTCGGGGCCGTGGATAAGCGGTATATGGGCGAATTGGGGAATTTCCCACCCCATAGCTTGGTAGAGTTGGGTTTGGCGGAAGGCGTTGGTCAGGTGGTCGTCGCCCCGGATGACATGGGTCGTCTCCATATCGTGGTCGTCGACGACCACGGCCAGCATGTAGGTCGGGGTTCCGTCGGCCCTCAGCAGGATCATGTCGTCGAGCTGTTCGTTGGCGACCCGGACCTCGCCCTGGACCAGGTCGTCGATGACGGTTTCACCTTCTTGCGGGGCCTTGAGGCGGATGACGGGATCGATACCGGCGGGAGCGTCGGTTTTGTCCCGCCAAAGGCCGTTGTAGCGCACGGGGCGGCCCTCCTTGCGGGCCAGTTGGCGCATTTCCGCCAATTCCTCGGGCGAACAATAACACTTATAGGCCTTTCCCGCGTCCAACAGGGAGCGCGCCGCATCGCGGTGTCTTTCCGCGCGGGTGAATTGCGAAACGGCGTCGCCGTCCCAATCCAATCCCAGCCATTTCAGGCCGTCGTAGACGGCCTTTACCGCTTCATCGGTGGACCGGGCCCGGTCGGTATCTTCGATGCGCAGCAGGAACCTGCCGCCGTGATGGCGGGCGAACAACCAATTGAACAAGGCGGTCCTGGCGCCGCCGATGTGAAGGAAACCGGTGGGAGAGGGGGCGAATCGGGTGACGACGGTCATGGGTTTCCTTTTGTATCGGGGTGGCGCCGGCCTGAGCCTGTGATGTAACATTGCGCGCCGGTTGCAGCAATACCGCGGGGGGGTATGTCATCAACCTATCATGAAACGCAGGGCCGACGTTTCTCCACCCTTTTTTCGGGGGAAAAGGAACGTATGACCCTTTGGCTGCCGGTTTTTTTCGGTGTCGGAATCGGCGTTTACTTCACCCTTTCCTTTGAACCGCCCTTATGGCTCGGGGGCGCGGCCTTAGGGGCGCTTTTGGTGATTGGCCTTGTTTTTTCCAGGAAACGATTGGGCTCGAATATGGTCTTGGGCGTCGTATTGAGCGCGGGCGCCCTGGCCGCGGGGTTCGGCGTCGCCCAGTGGCGAACGGCGCTGATCGACGCGCCCGTGATAACGGGGCGGATCGGACCGACGGGGGTGACGGGAAGGATCGTTTCGGTGGAAAGTTTTCCCAAGGGACTCCGCATCACCTTGGAACAGGCGCGAATTACGGGCCTGGCCTCCGCCGGAACGCCGAAAAGGGTCCGCTTGAGGCTGCGCGGCGATCAAGCCGATCTGTCGCCGGGCGATTGGGTCCGCGTTCGGGCCGGGTTGAGCCCACCCCCGGCCCCGGCGGCCCCGGGCGCGTTTGATTTCCAGAGACAGTCCTTTTTTCGTCAACTGGGCGCGGTGGGGTTCGGGCTCGGCCCCGCCGTCGTGATCGATGAAGGAGAGAATACGGGGCGGAGCGCCTTTTCCATCGGCTTGGCGAAGATGCGCCGCCATATCACAGAAAGGATATTCCGGGGATTGGAGGGAAACAGGGGGGCCGTCGCCGCCGCGCTCATGACCGGGGAAAGGAAAGCCGTGCCGAAATCCCTCATGAAGGCGATCCGGGATTCAGGTTTGGCCCATCTGCTTTCCATTTCCGGGCTTCACGTGGGGCTGGTCTCGGGGATCTTGTTTTTCGGGCTGCGCGCGGTCTTGGCGCTTTTCCCCGTTCTCGCCTTGCGTTATCCGATCAAGAAATGGGCCGCCGGGGCGGCGATCCTGGGCGCGCTCGCTTACGCTTTGATCGCCGGGGCGACGGTGCCGACCCAAAGGGCCTTCCTGATGATCTCCCTCGTTCTTGCCGCCGTATTGTTTGATCGTCGGGGATTGTCCATGCGCATGGTCGCCTGGGCCGCCGCCGTGATCCTCTTGTTCAGTCCGGAAAGCCTTCTCGGGGCCAGTTTCCAGCTTTCCTTTGCCGCCGTCACGGCCCTAATCGCGGCCTATGAAGTGCTGCGCGACCGGGATCGGGCCCATGCCGGGAAAAAGAATTGGACCACTCGGTTTCTTTTCTATCTGGCCGGCGTCGCCTTCACGACCCTGATCGCGGGGCTGGCGACGGCTCCGTTCGCCCTATACAACTTCAACCGGATCGCGGCCTATGGGCTTGTGGCGAACCTTATCGCCGTGCCGGTGACGGCGCTTTGGACCATGCCTTGGGCGGTTGTTTCGTTCATGCTCATGCCCTTTGGCCTGGAATCCTTAGGGTTGGCGCCCATGGGGTGGGGGATCGGCGTGATCATCGGCGTGGCCAAAGGCGTTTCTTCCTGGCCCGGAGCCGTTTCACTGGTCCCGGCCATGCCCGTGGCCGGCCTGGTCTTGATCTCCTTCGGCGGGCTTTGGCTTTGCCTGTGGCGGACCAAATTGCGGCTTTTCGGGGTGGTAGGCCTTGTGGCCGGAGCCATGACCCTGTTTATGGTCCGCCCGCCCGATATCCTCATCGAGGGCCGGGGCAAGCTCATGGCGGTGCGCACGGAAAAGGGCGAACTGGCCCTGTCTTCCCTGCGCAGCGCCAAGTTCACCCGCAAAATCTGGCTCAGGCGCATGGGACTCAAAGAGGCCGGGATATCCTGGTCTAAAAAGGGGTTTTCCGATAAACGGCTCTCGTGCGACGGCCTGGGCTGCCTTTACCGGATCGAGGGCCAATTGATCGCCCTGGCCGCCCGAGGCGAGGCCTTGCTGGAAGACTGCCAAGCCGCGGATATCGTTATCAGCGCCGTTCCGGTGCGCCGTTCGTGCCCTTCCGCCGGTTTGGTGATCGACCGCTTCGACCTGTGGCGTAACGGCGCATACGCCCTGTGGTTCGGGCCCGGCGGGGCCGTCAGGGTCGAAAGCGTCAACGGCGGGCGGGGCAAAAGGCCTTGGGTGGTTTTGCCGGAAAAACGTAAAAAGCCTTAATACTGGCGGATCAAACCGATGAGGCGGCCCTGGACCTTGACCTGGTCCGGCCCGAAAATCCGGGTTTCATAGTTTTTGTTGGCGGGTTCGAGGGCTATGGCCGATCCCTTTCGGCGCAGGCGCTTGAGGGTGACTTCCTTGTCTTCATCGATCAGGGCGACGACGATGGCCCCGTTCTCGGCGATGTCGGAGCGTTGGATGATGACCGTGTCGCCGTCGAGGATTCCCGCTTCGATCATGGAATCGCCATCCACCTCCAACGCGTAATGATCGCCAAGCCCCAGCATGGATGCCGGAACATTGACCGTATCGGACGGATCGCCAAGCGCTTCGATGGGGGTGCCCGCCGCGATCCGGCCATGAAGGGGGAGTTCGACCGCTTCGCTGTCGACGGGCGCGGCCGCCCCGGAAATCATGAAATCCCCCCTGATGACGTTCGGCGAAAAAGGCTCCGCCGCCGGGTAAGGTTCGCCGGACGGGAGATTCGAGGCCGGAGCGTCCATGTTTTCGGGCAGCTTGAGAACTTCGAGGGCGCGGGCGCGGTGGGGCAGGCGGCGGAGGAAGCCCCGTTCCTCGAGGCCGGTGATAAGACGGTGGATTCCCGATTTAGAGCGCAGGCCCAAGGCGTCCTTCATTTCATCAAACGAGGGGGAAACCCCCGTCTCTCGAAGGCTTTTGTCAATGTAAACGAGAAGTTCGTATTGCTTCCTGGTCAGCATGGAATATCTCCCAACCCCCTGTGTTCCCCTTGCTTTTGAAGGGCTTTGACAAAAAGAACAAAATATAAACGCCCGCTTATGTTCTAGTTTAGTTCTTTTTGTGCGTCAAGTCCCATTCCGGGTGGGCGGAAAAGATTAGATGGCCGGTCCGCAACCACTCAAGGGCAGGATTTCGACCCTGGCCCCCGGTTCGGCGGCCGGTGCGTTGGGTGGGCGCACGACGAGGCAATCGGCTCGGGCGAAAAGCGCCAACATGGCGCTGTCCTGTCCTTGAAAAGGCGTCGCCACCAGGTTTCCCTCGCCGTCCCGGCTCAAGGCGGCGCGCAGGTAGCTCTGCCTCAGGTCGTTTTCGGGCAAATCACGGCCCAGCAGGGCGCTCGAATAAGGGGTTTGCGCCGTTCCTTTGAGGCCGAGCATGGCCTCCATGGCGGGTTTGACGAAGACCAGCGACGTAACGCCGGCCGAAACGGGGTTTCCCGGCAACCCGAGCACGGGCATGTCCTTGAGGTATCCGAAAATCAGCGGTTTCCCGGGGCGCATGGCGACCTTGTAGAAATTCAACTCCAGGCCTTCCCGGCCGAGGACCTGGCGGACCAGGTCGTAATCGCCGACCGATGCGCCGCCGATCGTGACCAGCATGTCTGCACCCTTGGCGGCCAGGAGTTTTTCCTTCAACGAGCGCACATCGTCTCCGGCGATACCCATATCCATGGGGGCTCCGCCCAAGGCGCGGATCATCGCGCCCAGGGCCAGGCTGTTGGAACTGACGATGCCGCCGTCCCCCAAGGGGTCGCCGGGCATGGCCAATTCGTTTCCGGTCGCGATGAAGGCGATGCGGGGCTTGGCCCGCACAGTCAGCCAGGGGACGTTCATGGCGGCGGCCAAGCCGATGTCGCGCGCCGTAAGCCTTTTCCCCGCTTCGATCAGGACGTCGCCTTCCTTGAAATCCAATCCGGCGGGGCGGATGAAACGGCCTTTTGGAACGGGGGTGTTGAAGGCAACGCCGTCCGCGTCTTTTTCCGTGTTTTCCTGCATTTCGACGGCGTCGGCCCCGTCCGGAACGGGAGCGCCGGTGAATATCCGGACGGTTTCGCCCGCGGATAGCCGGCCGGGGAAGCTTCTTCCGGCGGCGGATTCTCCGATCAATTTAAGCGTTACCGGGGATCCGTCCGCAAAGTCCCCGGAACGGACGGCGTACCCGTCCATGGACGAGACGGCCGTGGGCGGCTGGGTAAGGCGGGAGGCGACGTCAAGGGCGAGGACGCGGCCCGGGGCGTCGGGCAAGGCGATCTGTTCGGGCGGCGTTATGGCGATATCGCCGGTAACCACGCCAAGCGCGTCTTCGACCGATATCATCGCCTTATTCCCCCTCGAATGTCCCGGATTTTCCGCCGGTTTTCCTAACCAGGCGGATGTCGGTGATGCGCATTCCCCGGTCGACCGCCTTGCACATGTCGTAAACGGTGAGCGCCGCGATTGAAACGGCGCTCAAGGCCTCCATTTCAACGCCCGTGCGGCCGTTTAGCTTGCAGGTGGCGGTTATGTCCACGGCGTTGCGCCGGGGATCGCAGGAAAGATCGACCTGGACCGAGCTTAGATTAAGGGGATGGCAAAGGGGGATCAGGTCCGGAGTCCTCTTCGCGCCCATGACGCCCGCCAGCCTGGCGACGGATAAAACGTCGCCTTTCTTGACATCTCCGGACATTATTCGCCCCAGGGTCTCGGGCTCCATGACGACGGAACCCTTGGCGGTGGCGGAGCGTTCCGTCTCGCCCTTGTCCGTGACATCGACCATGCGGGCGTCGCCCTTGTGGTCGAAATGGGTGAAATCGGCCATTGCCGTTGTCCTTATAATATTAGCGGCACTTCGGCACGCGTGGGGCGAGCCGTTCGGTCACGCTTTCCCGATCCTTATCCGGTAGCGTCCCCAGCCGTTCCCCATCCCGCGCCTCGATGGTGGCGATCTTCGCCGTGCGAATGACGGATGCGACCGGCAAGCTCGCCATCGACAGATCGGACACCGCCACGTCACCAGGCCAGCCCCGGTTCGCGGCGCTGGTGATCATCACCACCCATAACAGGCCGTGGGATTCCAAGATATCGCCTGCGGCGACGACGAGGGCCGGGCGATACTGCCGAACCGGTCTGTCCGTGTAGGGAAACGGAACCTTGATCACGTCCCAAACATCAAAGGTCGGCATAGGCTCGTTGGTCCGCTTCCGTCTTCCATTCGCCGAATGTGGCGAAGGGATCGTCCTTTTGGTCCTGTTCGGCGCGGGTCAGTACCACTTTGTCGCCATTTATGGCGTAGGCGATTTCGTCTCCGACATGGAGGCGCAGCGCCGTCCGCACGGCTTGGGGGATCGTCGTTTGAGCCTTGGTTGTCAGCTTACTTGTGATCAAAACATCCTCCATATGGACTGTAAGGATTTTCCTTACTCCCAAAGGTAAGGATTTTCCTTACAGGGGTCAAGAGGAAGAGCTGGGGAAAGGCCGAGCCTGTCCCGGGTCGTCCTTGATTTACCCTGTGACCTATCCATCCAACCGACGTTCGGCGGCTTTAACCAGGAATCGTGAACGATTGCCGGTTCCGGCGACGGCATCGATCCGGCCCAACAGATTCCGGGGGATCATCACGTTTACCCTTTCGGACTTTAACAAGTCAGGATCAAGGTCGACCAGAAACAACACGGCATCGCCACGGTTGGGGTCGGTCGCCACGTCATCCATTGAGGACGGCGCTGGAACAGGTTCCCCCATTTCTTCCAGCACGGCCACATGACCGGCAAGGGCTTCCGCGGCCATAGCCTTGGCCTCCTCCATCGTGTTACCGGCGCTAAAACATCCCGGAATATCCGGAAATTCGACCCCGTAATCCGAGCTTTTATCTTTACGGAGATAGGCGATGTACGACGCCATGTGTCACCTCATAAGTTCAATATCGCTCTGCCGCTCGATTGCTTTTATGGTTCCTACAGGCAAGTCCCGCTTTGGATGGGGTACGGTGACGAGGCCCGGTTTTTGTGGATGGATGAAGTGGTGATGGCTGCCCGTCACTCGCTTTAGGATCCATCCGTCGGATTTAAGAGCCTTGATAACATCACGGCTTTTCATGTGTGTAAATATACACACATGTAGCCATTGGCGCAAATGAAATGTGTAAGAGTGTGGGCGTTCACCTTATGACCTTCAATTGCCACCGTCTCTTTTTTTGATCGCATCTTTCTTACTTTTTGGAACCTTTTCCTCATATAGGTCATTAATGTGTTTAGGTTGGCTGATTGTGATTTCTACGATCAGGTTGACGAGGCCAAACAGCTTAGACGCGGTTTCACGATCATCCCTCATATCAATCTGACCTGGATGTACCGATTCGTTTCCAATTACGCGAACCGTGTCCAATGACTTTTGCACGCGTAGATCGAGCCCTTTATTAACAAGGGATCCTATATCCTCGTTCAGATCTTTCCCTTTTTCACCAAGGTGAATACATATCTTTTGGATACACAATCGAAGGAGAGCGGTTGCACCACGAGGAGAGAGGTCCAGTATCGTACGGGCTTCTTGGTAGTCCCTCAAAATATCATCTGGAATATCAGGGTTTGGCTCTGGGCCCATTAGACCTGTTGCAAAAGTCTGGTGAATCTTTGTTAACCGATCCGTGATTCAAAGGAGGAAGGGCAAGGGAGGCTCTTCCGATGGCAAAGTTTAACAG
>VAPH01055118.1_pt1 | contig 10523 bp, 11 predicted proteins | sample 3393861 | NCBI WGS metagenome assembly VAPH01 (sample SAMN08290439, study PRJNA428436) | hydrothermal vent metagenome | isolation source: Deep-sea hydrothermal vent chimney | place: Atlantic Ocean: South-mid Altantic Ridge | reverse complement strand
ATTATCGGAAAAGGTTGTTTCTACGCGGGAACGATATTTAGTAATTACATGGTTATTATTGATCACAAAAACGGGTATTATAGCTTATATGCCCACATGAAGGCGCCAGATGATCCGGCTTACGATGCCTGTCGGGCGAACACATATTATTAACCAATTCTAAATAAAATACAGGGGTAGAGGTGGAAGAAGGTCAACCAGAGGTTGAAGTAAAAAAATCTATGTGGGATTCCAGGGCGAACTTTATTGGAATTGTAATAATTGTCGCATTATTCGCATTTGTCCTCGGTAATCGCTGGGGCGATATCTACAGCGGCGTAACTAATGTTTTTGTAAATAGTGCTAACTCTGAGCTGCCTGACGAATTAGATTATTCATCCGTTGACGAACTTTACGACCAGCTTCGTCAGAAGTATGACGGCGAGTTAAACATAGACGACGTCATGAATGGCATCAAGAAAGGGCTAGCCCAATCTGTGGGCGACCCGTATACCATTTACCTGAGCGAAGAAGAGGCTAAAGAGTTCAGAAACGAGCTAAACGGCACTTTCACTGGTATTGGTGCGGAGCTTGGTGCTGAGAACGACCGGATAGTTATCATCGCGCCACTGGATGGTTTTCCGGCACAAAAGGCTGGTGTACGAGCCGGTGATATCATTGTTCAGATAGACGGAGAAGACGCCCTCGGCATTTCTATTGAAGAGGCTGTAACCAAGATTCGTGGTGAAAAAGGCACAGATGTCACGCTGTCCATCGCCAGGGATGGAAAAGCTCTCGAGATTACGATTACTAGAGAAGAAATTAAGATTCCAAGTGTCTCCAGCGAAATACGCGACGATGGTATCGGGTATATAAAAATTTCCCGCTTTGCCGAGGACACAGCTTCACTCTCTAAGCAAGCGGCAAATGAGTTTGTGGCTCAGGGCGTGACGAAGGTTATACTGGATCTGCGTAACAACGGTGGCGGGTTCCTTGACGCGGCAGTTGATGTTTCGGGCTTGTGGCTACCAGACGATAGTTTAGTCGTGGAGCAGCGCGCAGGCAATAACGTGACTCAGAGCCTCAAGACTCGAGGCAACGGGCCTCTAATCGGTATTGAGACGGTAGTTTTAATTAACCAGGGAAGCGCCAGCGCTAGCGAAATCGTGGCCGGAGCACTTAAAGACTACGACATAGATACATTAGTGGGAGTGACTAGCTTCGGCAAGGGTAGTGTCCAAGCACTAGATGAACTAGGCGCAGGTGGCGTACTGAAAGTGACTATTGCACGGTGGTATACACCAAAAGGTAGTAACATCGACCAAGAAGGCATTGAGCCTGATGTAACAGTAGAATTCACTGATGAAGATTATGAAAACGACACCGACCCTCAACTCGACAAGGCGATTGAGATTCTGCTGAAATAGAGCAAGAGTGTTTAGGGGGGTTGATATTTATTTGGTGCTAATCTAAGCTTATCGTCAGTAAGGAGGCAAAAGGCAGTGGCCGCTAGTAAAGCGACCAAATATATCTTTGTGACAGGTGGGGTTCTTTCGGGACTCGGCAAAGGTATAACCGCCGCCTCAATCGGCAACATCTTAAAAAGTCGTGGTCTTAGTGTAAACATCCAAAAGCTCGACCCATATTTAAATGTCGACGCGGGAACGCTTAATCCGGCAGAGCATGGCGAATGCTTTGTTACTCAAGATGGTGCCGAGACCGATCTAGACCTCGGTCACTACGAAAGATTTTTAGATATCGAGCTCTCACGTTCAAGTTCCGTAATGAGCGGGCGACTTTTAAGAGACCTTATTCAAGACGAGCGAGCTGGTAAGTTCCTTGGCAAGACTGTTCAGGTGGTACCGCATCTAACAGATGCGATTCAACAAAAAGTTGTCGAAGCTGGCAAAAGTTTCGATGTGCATATAGTAGAGGTTGGCGGTACAGTTGGCGACTACGAGAGCCCAGCTTTTTTTGAAGCCATACGCGAGCTAACCAAGACCGCTGGGCGTGACAACTGCATTCATGTGCAGGTGGTGTACATGCCGTATTTAAACGCCAGCAAAGAAATAAAGACTAAGCCCGCTCAAAACGCTGTCAAGGAGCTGAGAAGCATTGGCATCATCCCAGATGTGTTGATTGCGCGTTGCGAAGAAGAACCTACCCAAGCCGTCATACCCAAGCTCTCGCTTTTTAGCGGCGTGGATGAGGCTGCTATAGCAGTCTTGCCAAATGCAGAGACGGTTTACGAAGTTCCACTGATCCTTGAGGAAAAAGGCATTGGTGAGTACATCGTGAAAAGACTGAAACTTCGCGCCAAAAGGCCTAACAACCGCGAATGGGAGAAGATGGTTGCGTCAGTTAAAACTAATTATTCTCGAAAGGTTAAAGTTGGCGTGGTGGCTAAATATCTCGGCAATGAGGATACCTACATGTGTGTGTTTGAGGCGCTAGAAAGTGCTGCTCATAAACACGGCGTCGATATTGAAATAAAATGGATTAACGCCGAGAAAGTTACTTCGGCGCAGCTTGGCAAAATAGACGGCATAGTTGTGCCAGGTGGTTTTGGCGAGCGGGGTATCGAGGGCAAGATAACTGCTGCTAGGTATGCAATTGACCATAGAGTGCCGTATTTAGGGCTGTGTCTTGGTATGCAAGCTTTAGTAGTGGCTGTAGCTCGCAAATCTGGCCTAAAAGATGCCAACAGTGTTGAGGTAGATTCACAGACACCCGATCCAGTGATTCACGTCATGGAAGGTCAAGAAAAACTGCAGGGTACGGGCGGAACGATGCGTCTTGGCAACTATGAATGCGAACTAAAGAAAGGCTCTTTAGCTAGAAGACTCTACAAGACCAAGACCGTTGTTGAGCGCCATAGACATAGGTATGAGGTGAACAATGACTATCGTGAGTTGCTTGAAGAAAATCACCTAAAACTTTCTGGACTATCGCCAGACGGTAAACTTGTCGAACTTGTCGAGTACGAAGACCACCCCTTTATGCTAGCTAGTCAGTATCATCCGGAGTTTAAATCACGACCAAATCGTCCACACCCGATGTTCGACGGATTCATTGCTTCGTTGAAAAAGTGATGTCGATGCGTTAGCATAAGTAGTTAAGAGAAGTAATCGAGGGAAATAAAGTGGCAGACGCACAACGAAAACATAAAATACTACTCGTTGAAGATGACGAGTCTCTAGCAAGTGTATACATCGAGCGATTTGAGGCCGAAGGGTTTGACGTACGACATGTCGCCAACGGGGAAGACGCTCTAACTAATGCTATAGAATTTAAACCAGAACTAATACTTCTAGATGTCATGATGCCCAAAATCAGCGGGTTTGACGTCTTAGACATCTTAAGGAATACACCAGAGACCGCCAATGTACGGATTGTTATGCTGACGGCTCTTTCTCAGGAAAAAGACAAAGAGCGCGCCAAAGAAATGGGCGTTGACGATTACCTAGTCAAATCTCAAGTAGTTATAGCTGACGTTGTTGACCGAGTACGGTACCACCTGGGTATTCACTAGCCAAATATTGAGGCATAGGCAGGTGGAAAGCTTTTGTGATTCCAAAATATTTACGCATTAAGATTACTAGAGCCTGCATCTAGCGGAACTCGACAATCCACTAGAAAATTGCCTAAAACAATATTCTAGGGCCACTCAAATACTTAGTCGCTTTATGTTGCACAAGCAATTGCAAACTACACCCGAATACTTTAGTATTTAAGCAGATACTTAAAGGGGTGTGTTGTGAGCAAATCAATAAAAGCTATAATCATAATTTCCATTTCGTTAGGTGCAATCTTTGGAATTGTTGGACTAAGTGGCTCTAGCGACATACAAACATTGACTCAACAAGCTGCTACAAAAAGAGACCAGGCCGACAAGGTTCCTGCACCTGACTTTACCCTGAAGAGTCTGGAAGGTCCGAACATCTCGCTCGCTGACTACAAAGGCGAGAAACCTGTCATCTTAGACTTTTGGGCGACCTGGTGCCCAAATTGCCGAAGAGACATGCCCGTACTTAGCGATCTGTACGAAAAGTACAACGGCGAAGTAGAAGTTATAGCTGTAAACATACAAGAGTCTGAATCGTTAGTCAGAAATTTCGTAGACAGTCTTGGTCTTAAATTCAAAGTGGTTTTCGACACCGATGGCGCTATTGCTCGTAAATACGGGATTACCTACACTAGCACCAAGGTGTTCATTGACATTAACGGGGTAGTGCAAGACACTTTCCCGGCTGACGTAACTGATGAAGATTTTCAAGAACTTCTAGCAACGGAAAAAGAAAACACAACCACAGAGCCACAAACACCACAGACTTGACATTTGTTAAAGCTTATGCTACAATCGGATTACAGTAAATAAATAAGGAAAAGAAATGCCACCAAATCCTCAACACACTAACGAAAACAAATTACTTGAATCGCCGCGAGACGTTCATAGTGTTGATGTATTAAATGGCGGCAGAATGATTGAGTACGGAATTTTGCCAGGACATCCAGAATCTCGTCTCCCTATGTCAGAACAAACCGATGCCTTGTCTCATATCGGCATTGATGGTGTCGATGTCATGGGAGTTATTAAGTTAGGTCAATCTGAAAAAGATGAAAAGAAAGGTGGATTTAACGTTTGGTTAGTTCGTTCAAAATCAGGGACATATGCATTGCTTAATGGCGATGCCGTAGGTTTCTTTGATGATGGAGGTTCAAAAATTGAGAATCCTTTAAGGTTCATGGATGATTTCGCTGAAGAACTACACCCAGGAAGAGAAGTGATCGTAGGTCGTGACTCCAGTACTCTTGGGACTGAAGTACATTCAGAGAGTTTTTCTGAGCACGGAGACATTGACTCTATGTCTCGTTCACATGTTAGCATCAAACTCGGTGCTAAGGATTCTGAAACCGGCAAACAAGAGATTATCATAGAAGACTTACGCAGCACTAATGGAACTACCGTAGAAAGAGGCATGAAAGAGCGTATGTTGGACGAAAAAGATACTGATGGGAAATCAAGAACTCCCTCTAATCTGATTACAGTTGACCAGATTCCACCAAAGCAGACACCAGAGGTAGCTGAACCAGAACTATCTATACCTGAAATAAATGACAGATTACAAGCTATTGAATTGAGATTTCTAGAGCATGAAAAATTATACAAAGAACCAAAGTATGAAAGTTTGCAGACCTTAAGGTTTCGTATTGTCAGGCTCCACGAAGACAGAAAACATGCGCAAGCTAATGGTCAGGGCGAACTTTCGATAACATTACAACAAGAGATTGGGCAAACTACCCAAAAGATGAAAGCCGATCCTAGCTACCAAGAGTATGAAGATCTACATAGAGAAAACCAACAACTCGCTGCCGAACACTCAAAACTGTTAGAACAACACAGGACTCAGTTAGCTAGATAGCAATTAAACGACTCGAACTTCAGTCCGAGGGGCGGTTTTGCCGGTGAATTTTTTGATTTTAGTAGCACGAAACTCTACAGTTCCGTCTTTGGTTGCGAAAATAGTATAGTCGCGACCCATTTTGGTGCCAGGGCCGGGGATTTTAGTGCGTCCGATTTGTCTGACGAGTATAGAGCCGGTAGAAACAGTTTCACCACCAAAAGCCTTTACACCGAGCCGTTGGCCGGGTGAGTCATGTACGTTTTTGGCTGTGCCGCCTGCTTTAGTTTTACTCATTTGAACCTCTTGTCAGCTGGCCTGCTTGTCGGCAGAGCCGACAACTCTGCCAGCTTCTTGGCACACTGTTTCGTCAAAAACAAAGCTGCTCACTCAAAGTACCTAAGTACATTTCGCTGCGCTGCTTTGATTTTTCCTCACATTACATCCAAGCAAGAGGCTCAAAGGGGCTGACTTGTTAATTATTTCTTCTAATTCCGCTTAAGAATTAGTATTTCGCGAGCTACAGTTTGGTTTGGTCGTCGATAGATCAACTCCTCGAAACTCGCATGTTTAAGAACTCGACGAGTATAGCCCAATTTCTCGAGGTCGTCAAGAAGATTTAGATGAAGGATTTTGCCACCGACGCGCCAAGCAGGAACAGCTATGCATAGTGAAGAACTGTCTTCGAGTTGTTTGTGGATATTGAGCAGGAAGGTTTAGCAAAGAATTTACCTCCGAGCGTACCACTGCCAGCTTGTCTGGAGCGGGGGTGGAGGACATCGGCGGGCCTAAATACGTCTCACAGACTACTGCGCTAAACGGCTTTGACCATTTGTGGTATTGAGCGTCACCTTGTTCTAGTCGAACGGTGTTGATAAGCCCCAGTTTGCTCTTTATCCAATCAAGATTTGTAGCCGAGTAATCAATCATTCGTTGCTCAAGGTCGGTACCGTAAGCATGGTAGCCGAGGAGCAGAGCTTCTTGGAGTATAACCCCAGTCCCGCAAAAAGGGTCTAGGACTGTCCTGGACTGACCCCCAACTCCCAACTTTTGTCTCTCAACTCCCAAATTGAGCATGATTAGAGCTAATTTCGGCGGCAGCATACCCACACGAGCGTCACGTTTTGGTCGGCCTTGGTCGCGCTTACTCAGTGCTTCAATGTTCTGAACGCTTGCGGTGCGACCAATCCAGTAACCATCTTTGGCCTTAACCAGAACAATCTCGGCATTTTTTTCGGCAGTAAGTTTGTTGTGAAGTACCTGAGCACTGTTGAGTTCGATTGTCTTGTTTGGGATGACGCGGACAGAGAAGCCCTCAGCGCGCATGGCTTTTTTAGTGGTTATCAAATATTTCTGTATTTGGTTTGGTTTTATCGATTGGTCGCCATAAACGCTAAGACCGAAAACCATCTTGCCACCCCCGTGATTACGAGCGTGGTTCTTCAGGTATATGGTTACTTCGTTCGACGTCTGGTGCCAGTCTTTGACAGTGAGTTTATGGACATTGTCGATTATCTTTATCGAACCACCAAGTTTGTCTACATCAGGTGCATCATCATCGACTAGCGCTGCTTGGTCTGAGAGTTTAGTGATTTTCTCTGCACCAAACAATACTTCTAGCTCAGCCAGAGAAAGCCCAGATTGTCTTCCGAGGATTGATATAAACATATAGTTAGAGTATAGCCGAAAGATTCTAGATGCTAGGGGAAAATCGATGGCATTTTGTGCAGGAGTTCTCATCACGACAAGCGGGTTTACGAAGATTGTTCACTAACTCCTATGGTGTAAAAAAAGTTATATAACCATGTAGGTAGTCATGTGTTATAAATTAACAGAGGAATATAACACGAATTATATGATTAATTATATGACCATGTTTATACATCCTGTGAAGTTTCAAACTTCTAGTTTCAAGCCATAGATTCTAACTGCCGACTGCCGACTTCTTTCGCTAGCTGGCGGATTCCAACTTCAAACCCTATAATTGGCGCCATGAACAAAAGACGGGGCAGAAGATCAAAGTGGCAATGGTTCTTTATTGGACTAGCGCTGGTAGGTTTTGCACTAATCTTATTAACTGGCCGAGCTGTCATTGCCGACACAATTGAAATCCTAAAGAGCGTGGACGTTCGAATACTAATCTTACTACCAATACTTCAATTCGTGGCGTATTTGTTTATTGGCGGCTACTACAAGAGTGCGTTGTCAATATTCAACCACGAAGTTCCGTATCTGCGTGCTTATGGCACGGTAGTGTCTCTGTATTTTGTAGAGCAAGTTCTACCTTCCGGAGGAGTGTCGGGCATGTCCTACATAGCCTACGCACTACGAACTGTGGCCTCTGTTGGGCTGACCACAATAGTCCAGATATCCAGGTATCTTTTAAACTTTGGGGCCTATTTGCTAATCGTACCTATAGGCTTAGTATTTCTGTTCCGTGACGAGAGTATTAACGACACAGCGTTATGGCTGGGGGTGGTTCTATTTGTCGGGCTGCTCTTAGGTGCGGCGCTAGTGCGCTACCTGCTGGACGCACAAAGTCACATCGACAAATTAGTAAGGCTAATTTCTGGGTTCGTTAACAAAATCGCCGAAAAAATCTTCAAAAAGAAAAAACTCATAAAAGGCGATGCCTTGAAGAAAAATCTCAAAGATTTTCACGATGGCGCGGGTGAACTACTTAGAAACCGATCGAAAATTTTGCGACCATATCTTTTTATGGTCGGGGCTTCGAGTGTACAGCTGACAATAGTTTATTTGTCGTATTTGGCTGTCGGTGAAACTTTGAACCCTGGTATTGTCATAGTCGCCTTTACTCTCGCTAACGTGGTTGGAGCGATCTCAATCATCCCTGGTGATGTTGGGGTTCACGAAGCGGCGATGATTTTTGCACTTAGTAGCGCTGGTGTTGACACGGCAGTGGCAATTTCTGGGACGCTACTCTATAGAGTTTTCAATAAGCTGATTGTTCTACCGATAGGCTTTTTCGTTTATACGCAGTATTTAAAACCTTCAAAAATAGCTGATGGAAAATAACCTCGACCTATTTGGAGCTGGCGAGTTACCGGGAAGCGCACCGACTTTCACGGTGTCGGACTTTGTGTCTGCGATAAACCAAACTCTTTCGGGTGCCTATCCAGACGTAGAGGTTGAAGGCGAGGTTTCTTCATTCAACATCAACCAAGGGAAGTTCATTTTTTTCGATCTAAAAGATGAAAAAGCCAGCGTCAGTTGTTTTTTGATGGCTTTCAATCTGCGCGTTCCGCTAGAAGACGGCATGAAGGTGAAAGTAAAAGCCACGCCGAAGCTTACCGACAAGGGTAGATTTAGTCTAACTGTGAAGAAAATTGAGCTCTCAGGCGAGGGAACACTAAAACGAGCCTATGAAATCTTAAAAGCAAAGCTTGAAAAGGAAGGTCTCTTCGATCTGTCCAGAAAACGATCTCTACCAGAGTACCCGCAAAAAGTTGGAATAATAGCTTCCGAAACATCAGCCGGCTACGGCGATTTCGTCAAAATAGCTAATAAACGCTGGGGTGGCGTGGAGTTTCAGTTGGCGCAGGTTCAAGTTCAAGGTGATTCAGCGCCAAACCAGATTATCGCAGCATTGAAGCACATGAATGAAATGGCCGAAACATTGGACGTGATTGTGATTATTCGTGGAGGAGGCAGTCTGGAAGATTTGGCTGCGTTCAACGACGAATCTTTGGTTCAAGCTGTCGCCGCAAGCCGAGCGCCGACTTTGGTTGGCATAGGGCATGAGGTAGATGTGACTCTAACAGATTTGGTGGCGGATGTTAGAGCCTCTACACCAAGTAACTGCGCCGAGATTCTGCTACCCGATAAAGTTAGCTACGGACATGCTATAAATGCATTGGCTCACCAATTGCACGGTTCTATTGAAAGACTGATTGAAGGCAGGCGTCAAGCTTATCTGCAGCAAATAGAAGAATCCACGAGCCAGCTCATAGACAAGGCACAAAGTCGTCTAGACTCGTTGATTCGCACTCTTCAAGGTTATGACCCCAAGATGGCTCTGAGGCGTGGTTATGCAGTAGCAAGGCTTGGCAACAAGGTCTTGAGGAGTGGTAAAGGGCTCAAAGCTGGGTCATTAGTCGTGCTAGAATTAAGTGATGCAATAGTTGATACGGAGGTGAAAAATGTCAGCCAAAGACAGTAGTTCTATCCAGGAAAAGATGAAACAGCTCGAAGAGATTGTAGAGTGGTTTGAGTCTGAAGATGCAGACATCGATGAAGCACTCACTAAGTATGAGGTAGGCTTGAAACTCGCTAACGAATTACAAAAAGATATCAAATCCACTAAGAATAAATTCACTAAGATAAAGAAATCATTCGCTAGTCTGTCTGACTAGGTTTGGACAAGGGACGTAGAGGACTGTTAGTGTCATCGCCCTGCTTATCTCTAGACTTGGATTGAAATGTTAGCAGGTGGTAGGTAGTATATGTTTATGCTTAAATTGAATGAACGCGGAGCGATAAACCCTCTCCTATTACCTTTTGTGGCGACCATGGCACTAGCTTTAGGCTTTGGGGTGTTTGGTGTTTGGGCGTATTCGAGTTATAACGACCAAAAGAGTAATGTCGACGCCATAGTTGCAGTAGAGGTGGTCAAGGCAGAGCAAAATAAGGAGACTGAACTAACCAAAAAGTTTAATGAAGAACAGAAAAACCCCAACAAAGCTTATAAAAGTCCGAGCGCACTAGGTAGCGTTAAGATTGTTTATCCAAAATCATGGAGTGCCTACGTGCAGGCTCAGGAAACGGGCAGTGTGAAGCTTGAGGGTTATTTCCACCCTGGCATTGTTCCCTCGACGGACAGTAAAGTACTCTATGCAACACGGGTCAGTCTGTCTAGGTCAGACTACACAAGAGAGCTGTCAAACTACCAAAGAGCGGTTGAAGACGGTGACCTGCGGGCAAAGGCAATAACTATTTCTGGAGCTAAAGGTACAAGGCTCGACGGTTTGATTAAAAGAGACGTAACCGGTGCAATTGTACTGCTTCCTCTTCGCGACAAGACTTTAATGATCTGGACTGAATCTACAGACTACATGGCTGATTTTAATAAGATTATTTCGAAGCTGACGTATTCGCCGTGAATTAGACGGTAGATGATAGATT
>VAPH01018352.1_pt1 | contig 10528 bp, 11 predicted proteins | sample 3393861 | NCBI WGS metagenome assembly VAPH01 (sample SAMN08290439, study PRJNA428436) | hydrothermal vent metagenome | isolation source: Deep-sea hydrothermal vent chimney | place: Atlantic Ocean: South-mid Altantic Ridge | reverse complement strand
TGGCCTCCAATTGCCTGGCCGGACGATGTAACCTGGTGCACCCTCGTGAGGTCCATGGCTTTCCAAATATCCGCTCCGGGTAACCAACTGCCATGGCAATCGGGCAGTGACTGGCAGGCAGTCGCAGCAAAATTGGCACTGGTCAGCCCACCCAACAGGATCTGTATGACCAGTAATACGACCGTGAGTGTCAATAATTTACCCGGCAAAGTTGCCTGTGGCCTGTCAGCAGTGTTTTCAACGTCATTTTTAAACGCCATCCAACCCAGCAGGCCCAGCATCAGAAATCCACCACTGAGGTTTCCCATGACCACTGCTGGATTGTGCAAACCGCCGGATTTCACACCCAGCAAAGCCAGGAACAGGGTGACTGACAGTAATGCCAATGTGACGAGCCTGTCTTTTTTCTGCCGGAAGGCCAACGCTGTAAGAAAAACAACCAGCAGGCCTAAAACGCTGGCAACCAGACGGTGCAGTGGTGTTGCCCAGGCCAGTGGTTGACTGGCTTCGGCAACGATGCGCTGGTAGGCGTTTTCACTGGATATCGTCTGGCTGACAACCGGTGGCTGGCCAATCTGCCCATAACAGGCCGGCCAGTCAGAGCAACCTATACCAGAGTGGGCGAGGCGCAGGTACGCACTCAGGGATACCAGTACAATGACGAACAACAGGGCGATCCACACCAGCGCCCTCACAAGGTCAGAACCTGCATCGATTCGGCATCTTTATTTCTCGACCTGATGTTTTAGTGCAACCTCACCCCTGACCAACCGCACCCGGGCGGGCGTGGCCTTCCAGTCAACCCGGTCATGGCCAAATTTAAAGTTCCACCGCCAGGCAGCATTATATTGGGACTGGTAATCATTCGCCGACCAGTATTCGTCAGGCTGGGTGTAGGGAAAATATTTCAGGTTGATCGTCGGCGGATTATCCTGTTTACGCGGGTCGCTAATCGAGCCCAGTTCATCGCGAGTAGGCATGCGCCAGTCACTGTGGCCACAATAGCCCGTGTCGTTGACCGCCTGCACGTAGGCCGCCGTGTCACAATCGCTGCCCGCACACTCACCACCGTCCTTTGTGCCCCGATAGTCCAACTCACCCTGGTAGGATTCATCCGGATTGTACCAACTGTAAGTATTGCGCCAGTCACGCAGTCCGGGCTGGTCGGACTTGACCTCCCACGTCAGGCCGATGAACTGATCCAGCACACAATCATTGTCGCCGGGATCGCCCACTACCGGCTGGCCGTCAGGGCCAATGGCAAGGTATTTGGTATCATGAATTTCTGGTCCGGGACCACTCTCTTTACTGCATGCGCCAAGCAGCATGGGTAGTGCAACTATCAGCAGCAGTTTTGTGCATTTCACATTCATAATTTTGCTAATTCTCCATTTTTATCGCGGTTACAGCGCCAGTGTAATTGACTTAAATCAAAAATCGAAAAAAAAATCATGGTAATGTTATGCTAATTGCATATATAGTTTAAGCATAAACAATCCTCGTGGGAGAGAGCAAATGAATCAGGAAACCCCTGACACCCAGCGTCATGAACGTATTCCCATCATGCAACGCATTATTGATAACCCCTTCATTCTATTGTTTATCGGTGTCGTCGTTCCCACCGTGTTTTATGTTATTTGGGGAATCATGGAGATCGTGACAATCCCGCTCGCTAATTAACCACTAACGAAAAGGTGACAACGTGACTTCTATTCAACCACCTGCAGAGACCATCTGGTGGAAACAACCACTGGATCGTGTAGAGGGAACCTGGATCGCTATTGCGCTTTTATGGTCCCTGATCATGTTCGTTATGATGCCCGTTTGGCATATTTACGGAAAGCAGAACCTTTCCAACGAAGCCTATAAAACCACGCCGGCGGCTTACATGGCGAAGGCCCAGGCCATGGTAGACCAGTACACCGTACGCACCATGACCGACCAGAATATTCCGGTCGTCAGACCGCCACCAGGCAGTGACGTCTACCTGGTCGCAAGATTGTGGTCGTGGTGGCCGATTCTTGAGTTGGAAAAAGGCCAAACCTACCGGTTGCATATCTCGTCCATGGACTGGCAACACGGTTTCTCCCTACAACCACAAAATATTAATGTACAAATCCTGCCGGGTTACGAAGTGGTGCTGACCATTACGCCGGACACCGACTTGGACCAGACCATTATTTGTAACGAATATTGCGGTATTGGTCATCACACCATGGTGGGTAAAATCTTGATCACAGAGGGTGGATCATGAAAACAGAATTATTCAGAACCTGCCCGGAATCGGGGCTACAATTTCACAAACCCGCAGAAATGCTGACCCGGGCCAACGCGGTACTTGCCATCGTCATGTTATTGATCGGCGGCCTTTCGGCAATCGCAGTCGTGCTGACACGCTGGCCGGCAGTGCACTGGCTTCCAGCGGATAAATTTTACCAATTGTTGACCTTCCATGGCATCAATATGCTGATCTTCTGGATCATCTTTTTCGAAATGGCCATACTGTATTTTTGTTCTTCGACGCTGCTGAGGTGCCGCCTGGCCACCCCCAAGATTGCCTGGCTCGGCTTCTTTTTGATGATCACCGGGGCCGTGGTCAATAACCTGGCCGTATTCAGCGGCAACGCCAGTGTGATGATGACCTCCTATGTGCCGATGCCGGCGGATCCGAATTTCTACCTGGGCCTGATTCTGTTTGCCGTCGGTGCGTTGCTCGGTTGTTTTGTGTTCTTCGGCACCCTGGTGATTGCCAAGGAAGAAAAAACCTATGAAGGTTCGATTCCACTGGTCACTTTCGGTGCCCTGACTGCAGCTATTATCGCGGTCTTTACCATTGCCATGGGCGCGGTGATCCTGATCCCGACCTATATGTGGTCAATGGGCTGGATCAGTAACATTGATGCGGCTATGTACCGCCTGATCTGGTGGGCCTTCGGCCACTCTTCGCAGCAGATCAACGTCGCGGCCATGATAGCTGTCTGGTATGCCATCGCCGCCATTGTGTTCGGTGCCAAGCCGTTGTCGGAAAAGGTCAGCCGTATGGCGTTTTTGCTGTATATCGTCTTTCTGCAACTGGCATCAGCCCATCACTTGCTGGTTGATCCGGGCTTAAGTTCCACCTGGAAGATCTTCAATACGTCCTACGCCATGTATCTTGCCGTGCTGGCCAGCATGATCCACGGATTGACCGTGCCGGGTTCTATCGAGGTCGCACAACGTACCAAGGGTTTTACCAAGGGCCTGTTCGAGTGGCTGCGTAAAGCCCCCTGGGGTAACCCGGTGTTCTCGGGCATGTTCCTTTCGCTGATCGGGTTTGGCTTCATCGGCGGTATTTCCGGTGTCGTCATGGGTACCGAACAGATCAATATCATTATTCATAACACCATTTATGTACCCGGGCATTTCCATGCCACGGTGGTTATTGGTACAACCCTGGCATTCATGTCACTGACCTACTTCCTGATCCCGGTTTTATTCCGGCGCCAGGTATGGTTGCCGGGCCTGGCCAAATGGCAACCGTACATTTTTGGCATCAGCATGATGGTGTTTACCATCGTCATGATGGGTGCTGGAACGCTGGGTGTGGAACGTCGACACTGGGATATGGCTTTCACCGACGCCGCACTGGGATACGACTACCCGGCCAGCGCCTATACATTGATGGGGCTTGTTGGCATCAGCGGTGTCGCTGCAATCCTCGGTGGTGCAATATTCGTCCTGATCACCGTGGTCTCGGTATTCTTCGGTAAACGGGTCGAATCAGAATCCAACTACAGTGCAGCGACCACACGCCTGATGAAAGCCGAACCGACCATAGAGCCGGAAGGTGGCCATGTAGCTGCTGGCAAATTTGGCTTCGCGGCACCGGGAACTTTCGCCATGGCGATTTTCTTCCTGACAGTATTTGTTGTGTACTACGCAATTAACTGGAAATATCTGGCCTCTGTTTGGCCAATGTCCTGACCCGACCTGACGCAGGTCAGTAAAAACGCCGGGCAGCACCGCCCGGCGTTTTTTTTGGGTATAATTACGCGCTCAGGAATGCATGGACCTCACGGAAAAACTGACCGGTGATCACCGCGACAAACCACTCCCCCAGGATAGTTCTCTATATTGTTATCATACTGATAACAATGACGTTCCAACTCGCTTACGGCCAGGCAAAAGAGCGTTCCTACAGCGCAGATGAAGCACTGGCTGTATCCCAGGCGGCCATCGGCCGGCAACTTGCCGACCTGGAATTTACAGACAGTGATGGCAGACCCTTCAATCTGGCAGACCATGGCGAAAAACCGCTGCTAATCAGCCTCATATTCACTTCCTGCTACCATGTCTGCCCAACGCTCACCCGACACCTGAAAACGGCTGTTGAGGCTGCACGAGAAGCGCTCGGGCCGGATAGTTTCAGGGTGGTGACAGTGGGCTTTGACACAGCCAACGACACGCCGGAAAGGATGCAGGATTTTGCCCGCAAGCAGGGCATAGATGACCCCGACTGGGCCTTTCTCAGCGCCTCGGCGGAAACCATGGCAACGCTGGCCGAGAATGTCGGTTTTATTTATTTCGCCACCCCGCGTGGTTTTGACCACATGACACAATTGACCATCGTTGACCGGGATGGAGTGATATACAACCAGGTATATGGTGGTGCGTTTGAGCTGCCATGGCTGGTTGAACCATTGAAGGATCTTGTCTTCAACCGGCCACAATCGAAGCATAGTTTTTTCTCGGGCATCGTCGACAGGGTGAACCTGTTTTGTACTGTTTACGACCCGAGCACTGGGCGCTATCGCTATGACTATTCGTTATTTTTCCAGATCGCCATCGGGTTCCTGGCCGTATCCGGTGTTTTGGCTTACCTGTTAATTGAAACCCGGCGCGCCCGGCGCAAAAAGAAGAGCGGTTAAACCTTGCTGAAAGCCCTTCAGAAAGCCGGCCGACTCATCTTTGAATTGCCGCAAACATGGTTGGATCGTGCCTTTGGCAATGCCTTGAACCCGCTGTGCCACCTCGGTTCACTGATCGTTTTCTTTTTATGGATCGTATTGGTCAGCGGCATCTGGATCACCATATTTTTCCATACCAGTGTGGTCGGTGCGTTCGAGTCAGTCGAGTACATGACGATTGACCAATGGTATCTGGGTGGCGTCATGCGCAGTTTGCACCGCTACGCTTCCGATGCTGCCATTGTGACGCTGGTACTGCACATCCTTAAGGAGTTTATCTTCGACCGCTACCGCAGCACACGCTGGTTCAGCTGGGTAACGGGCGTGCCGTTGCTGTGGATGATTATTCCGCTGGGTATCACAGGTTACTGGCTGGTGTGGGATCAACTGGCGCTGTACGTGGCGCTGATCTCATCGGAGTTGCTGGATGCGCTGCCGATTTTTACCGACTCGATGGCTCGAAATTTCCTCACAACGGATTCACTCAGTGACCGCTTCTTCACGCTGTTGGCTTTCATTCACATTATCGGCCTGCCGATCTTTCTGGTATTCGCCATCTGGTTGCATGTCTTCCGCATCAACCGGCCAAGAATAAACCCCCCACGCAAACTGATGGTCGGTGCGCTGCTGGCCCTGCTGGCCCTGTCACTGGTGTACCCGGCCCTGAGCCAGGGCAAGGCCAACCCGGCTTTCGTGCCGGAAAGCCTGGCACTGGACTGGTACTACCTGTTGATTTACCCACTCCTGAACTACTGGCCACCTGCATCTGTCTGGCTGTTATTGCTTGGTTTCAGCTTGCTGCTGAGCATCGCACCATGGTTGCCGCCTGCCCGTAAACCGGCTGTCGTCAAGGTCGACCTGGAAAACTGTAACGGCTGCGAACGCTGTGTGGAAGACTGCCCCTTCGGGGCCGTGGAGATGGCACCGCGCAGCGATGGGAAGAAATATGCCAGCGAGGCCGTGGTCCTGGCAGATCTTTGCCTCAGTTGCGGAATCTGTGTGGGTTCCTGCCCCACCGCCACGCCATTTCGAAAACACTCTGCATTGCTGGCCGGAATAGATTTGCCTGATCAGCCTGTCGCGATGGTGCGCGACATGATCAGCACCGCCACAAGGGATCTTGCAGGTGACCGCCGCTTGATCATTTTTGGCTGCGAGGGCAGCAACAAACTGAAAAAGTTTATTGACGCAGAAACTGCGGTGGTAACTCTGACCTGCATGGCGCAGCTACCACCAACATTCGTGGGCTGGGTACTGAGCCGTGATCTTGCTGACGGTGTGGTGCTATTCGGCTGCAGTCACGGTGACTGCCAGTACCGGCTTGGCGCCAAATGGACCGAGCAACGCATGAACCGTCAACGGGATCCGCGCCTGCGCAAGCGCGTTGATGCTGAAAAACTGGCGCTCTTGTGGACGGAACCCTGGTCTGATTTCCCGAATGCGGCTACTGCAATATCTACCTTCCGGGATTCGCTGGCAGCAGCGACCGGAAAACCTGAGCCGGAGTTACCTGTCCGGCCAGAAAGACCCAAACATTATTTCCGGGCTGCCGGGGTTGTACTCGCCTGGGGCCTGTTTGCTGTTACCTCAGTGGCATTCACGATTTGGCCTCGCTTCAGCCAACTGGAAAAAGGCAATGCCATCGTTTCGCTTAGCTTTTCTCATGCCGGCCAACGACTGGAAGAATGCCACAGACTCACACAGGAAGAGCTGAACAAATTGCCGCCGAATATGCGCAAACCGTTGGACTGCCCCCGCGAGCGGTACCCGGTCAAGGTCTCATTCAGTGCCGATGGACAGGTCCTGTATCGGAAAAGCCTGGCTCCCAGTGGTGTCTGGAATGATGGGGAATCCACTGTTTACTTCCGCGCACAATTGCCTGCCGGCAGGCATAAGCTGTTTATCGGGATGAGTGATTCGAATCGCAAACAGGGTTTCGATTACAGCGGCCAGACGGAATTAACCCTGGCCGAAGGCCAGCATGTTGTCGTCGAATTCGATGACCTGCAAAAAACCTTTACTTTCAAGTAGGAGGCTATATGACACTGCTTAAGTGGAAACCGGAGTTCGCCGTTGGCAACGCTTCCATCGATCACGAGCATGAGCTGATGATCCGGCAGATCAACGCCCTGTATGATCAGCTCCACGACCCGGTGGACGCTGCCGGCGTCGAAGTCGTACTCGGTGAAATTCACGCCAGTATTTCCGCCCACTTTGCGCTGGAGGAGCATTTGATGCAGGCGGCCGATTACGTGGAATACGCAGAACACAAAGAGGATCATGAGGACCTGCTCGACCAGATTCATGATTTGACAGTTGCTTTCTACCAGGACCCCGAAGAGGGGCGGTCATTACTCGAAGCGCAACTGTCAGACTGGTTCAGTCGTCATTTCGCCACCTTTGACGCGCGCTTGCACCGGCGCTTGAAGTAAGCGGGTTATCCAGGCTGTCCGGGCAGGGCTTCAGCTTCAGGCTGGTGCCAACACGTTTTGTAAAACTTTGAAACTCACCAGAGCCAGCACCAGAAAAATGACAAAAAATACAACCTGACGCTGCTTTAACACACTGCCACGCCGACGCTCGATCAGCCTCACCAGCCAGTCAGAGACAAGGTAAATGACGATAGCGTTGAGTGAGAAAAGAATCAGATCTGACATTTTCAGTCCCGCGAGTCAGGAAAAGACCCATTGTACACAAGCCTGGCATCAGCGCCCACGTATGGACTTGTATGCGACCACCAGAAACAGCAAACCACCAATCACGGAGATCAATCCACCCAGCCCCATCAGGCCCATTCCGGCAATTTCGCTGGCACGTTCGAGACCCTGGGCCAGGCCTGCAGTTTTGCGTTGCACGCCGTAACCTCCGGTCCAGGCCAGGCCCGCAATATGCAGCAACTGCCCACTGCTGTAGATGATGGGTTGCCAGAATGCCAATCCTGGTGGCAGTTCAGCAAATCCCAGGCGTGGTAACAGGTAGTAGGTCAAGCCCATAAAGGCGATGGTTACGCCGACCGTTGAGCCGTGATAGTGCGCCGGAATGACAATATCAAGACCGGAAATCATGAAACCCAGCACGCCGCCAACTGCAAACAACAGCAACGAGGATAACAATGCAGAGCGTAGGTAGCGGCCTTCACCCTGCGGTTTATCCGCCTTCCACAGGCTGGCGACAATAGCCAGGCCAAGTGGCAGGCTGGACAGCCCGCCATATTTCATCAGTTCGGTAAACGCCAGGCGGTGGCCAGGCGAAACAACATCATGCGCAAAATACAGGAACGGTACCGTAATGACCGGTAACGCCAGCAGCAGAAAAAACGTCAGCGTCAAGCGTGGTGTCAGTGTAAAACGGCAGCCGCTGTTACTGGCCAACAGCACCCAGACCACCATCATCAACAGGGTGTGGGTGAACTGCAGCACATGACCACCACCCCAAAACAGGAACTCAAAATAAGCCTGCCCTTCAATATTGCCCGGTATGCCAGCCATGGATGCAGCAAAAGCACCAAAGGCGACAAAAGTGGTAAAGGCTGCCAGCTTGGCCCCTGTTTGCAAAGCCTTTGCACCATCGAGATGCGTTGACAGTCCGCTAAAAGTCATGGCGGAAGCCAGCAGGTGCAGCAATATACCCGCTGCAAACAGGCCCAGGCCTGTAAAGAAAACCGGGTGACGCAACACCGGCACATAGTTGTTCATCAAAGGGTCAGTGGCCCCCACAAAAGGAGATATCACTACGATCGCCGTTCCAACTGCCGCCAGCCAGAATGAAAACCGGTCCCAGGCAGGCCGGTCACGATCGCTACTCAGCGCCCACAGTACTCCTGCGATCGACAATAACCAGATCAATACAGACAGGTCCACATGCACAACCAGCGCCACGCGGAAAAAATCGATAAACGGAAGCCATTCCTGAATGGTCGGCGTGCGCGCCAACACCAGCAACAGGGAAAACACACCGGCACCAACCAGTGAGGCCAGACCCAGCATCAGCCACGCAGTCGTGGTACGACGGACATTGTTACTGCTTATCGGAAAGTCGTATTGCTCAGATGACATAAACGTGTTCCGGTAGCGCTCCAAAGCGCAAATTACCGGCCTGTGAGCACCGTGTCAACGAAGAATTCACAGGAACGGTGAAATAGATATGCCTGGCCCGGATTCTGGTGGCAATCACGGTAGTTGATTACAAACTGAGTGTGAATTCTTTATACTTTAAATACCGTAGGCACTTTCCTGAGGGGACTCGCTATGAATTTACGTATAGCTCTGACAGGCCTGACAATTCTGCTGTTTAGCGGCACAGCAGTTGCGAAAGGCATATCAATCAATCCCGGGCAATGGGAAATGACCACGACCATGGAAATGTCCATGCTGCCCGAGCCACAGGTTCGCTCTTCAACGAAGTGCATAACGGAAACCGAACTGAGCCCGGATGATTTTAATATGAACGAGGATAGCCCCTGTGACATCACTGACGTCAGTGTCAATGGAAACACCGCCCGTTGGTCAATCAGTTGCCCCGTAGAGGGCGGGATAATGATAGCAGGCCAGTGGGAATTCACCTCCGGTGGTGATTCAATCAACGGCAGCGGCTCAATGTCCGGGGATGCCGGCGGCATGCAAATAGAATTCAAGATGGACTGGGAAGGCCAGCGCATCGGCGACTGCCAATAGGGCGCTGTAAAGCACCTGGACAGGGCGATAATGATAACTATCCTGAGTGTGACAGTTCTTCTGCTCCTGGCTGCAGGCATCCTGCTCTACAACAACCTGGTGCGCAACCGCAACCTGGTCAGCGAAGCGTGGGCGGGCATTGACGTGCAATTGCAAAAACGCTCTGAACTGGTGCCGAACCTCGTGCAAACGGTCAAGGGTTACGCAGCCCACGAATCCGGGGTGCTCGAGGAAGTTACCCGCATGCGCGATATTGGGAAAGCGGGTAGCAAAGCTCCGGTTACGGATCGGGCAGAACAGGAAACCGCACTGTCCAGATCACTTGGCCGCCTGATGATACTGGCGGAAGATTACCCTGACTTAAAGGCCAGTGAAGGCTTCCGGCAGTTACACAGCAGCCTGGTGGACATTGAGGAGCAGCTTCAATATGCCCGCCGTTATTACAATGGCGCCGTGCGGGACAACAACAATACTGTGGAACGTTTCCCGTCCAACATTATCGCCAGATTATTTAATTTCCAGCCTGAAGATTTTTTTGAGATCGAACTGGTCAGTCAGCGGAGCGTACCCGACATTGAGCTCTAATCTATTCAGACTGCTGGCAGTCGCAATCCTGTTTCTCAGCAGCCTTGCCAGTGCGGATGAGCGTATTCTCAATTTTCACTCTGAGATCCTGATCCATGCCGACGGCAGCTTGACGGTAACAGAGACCATCCGTGTCAGGGCCGAAGGCAAAAATATCCGCAGAGGTATCTACCGTGATTTCCCGACCACTTACAAGGACCGACTGGGAAATCGTTACCGTGCCACCTTCAACGTGCTGGATGTACAGCGCGATAACAATACCGAAACATACAGCACCAGAGATCTCTCCAACGGCGTACGTGTTTATATGGGCAACCCGAACCG
>VAPH01022320.1_pt1 | contig 10537 bp, 8 predicted proteins | sample 3393861 | NCBI WGS metagenome assembly VAPH01 (sample SAMN08290439, study PRJNA428436) | hydrothermal vent metagenome | isolation source: Deep-sea hydrothermal vent chimney | place: Atlantic Ocean: South-mid Altantic Ridge | reverse complement strand
CGTGCTGATAACAGTATTTTTATTTATCTTGAGAACACGAGCAGTATCACGGATTCCACTACCATTGATAGCCATTTCAACAATTTGTTCCTTCATGCCTGAGTTTATATGCCTTGTAACGATAGGCCAGCATGAAAGTTTTCGTTACACAGTCTGGGTTTCGACACCGGTAACGCTGTGTCCCATTTGCACTTCGGCCAGACTTCATAATCTTGTTGATGCCACAGTCATAGCAGGTAACTTCTTGGTAACATTTCATGCGAATTATTATATAACAAATGACATATTTAACCCACTACCCATTTTTATCGGACATAGAAAAATTGAGTTTACACACAAACTCTAGTCAGCTCTCAACAATCATCCCATCCACCATTCGTATAGTGCGGTCGCACTTGGCAGCCAGAGATTCGTTGTGAGTGACAATAACAAAGGTTATGCCGGATTCCTTGTTGAATGTTCGTAAAAGATCAAATAATTCATCTCCGGTATGTGTATCCAGATTCCCTGTGGGTTCATCAGCAAGGACCAGCCCGGGCGAGGTGACCAGTGCTCTGGCGATCGCCACTCTCTGCTGCTCGCCTCCTGAAAGCTCGCCCGGCTTATGGTTCTTTCGCCCGGCAAGTCCGACTTTATCTAGCAGTTCTTCGGCCTGTTTTCTATCGGCGTCGCCTCTTTGGCCTCTTACCATCAAGGGCAACATTACGTTTTCGAGGGCTGTAAAATCTGAAAGCAGGTAATGAAACTGGAAGACAAAACCGATATTGCGGTTTCTGAAGGCTGGTAGTACGCTCTCCGGAAGTTTAAACAGGTCCTTACCACCAAGCAACACACTACCGGAAGTTGGTTTATCCAACCCCCCCATTATATGCATCAGGGTGCTTTTCCCGGCCCCGGATGGTCCCATGATGCTTACAAATTGACCTTGCTCTATTCTTAGATTAATTTCTTTTAGAGCTTTAAGGCTGCGGCCACCGAGCAGAAAGGTTTTGTACAGCTCGTGTACTTGAATCACGGCAGATTCTTTTTAAGATCTTTGAGCTTTTCAAGCCCTTCGGCGGATTTTTCAACTACTTCCTTGACTTGATCTGCGGTTTCTGCCGTCTCATCCAGCTTTTCCTTTATTGTCCTGCCTGCCTCTTCGCTTTGATCGGCTAACCAACGGAACCTATCTCCGCCGCCGGTTACGGCAAAGTAGATCGCCACAATACCAATAAGAATCAGCAGAAGAATGATTCTCTTAACAAGTTTTATCATTTTATATTTACACTCCTTCAATTATTCGTATCTCAGAGGTTCGATAGGATCCAGCTTCGCCGCTTGCATAGAAGGATATATTGTAGCCAGAAGACTGATCAGCATAGCGGCTGCGGCCACAGTTACAAAATCAATTAAGCTCATCTGAACCGGCAGGTGATCCAAATAATAAACATCCGCAGGAAGCGATATCAATTCCGTTTCTTTAAGAAACCAGCAAAGACCATATCCTCCGATAAGGCCTGAAATCGTTCCCACAAGACCTACTATCAGTCCCTGAGTCATGAAAATTGTCATGATTCCGGCCTTGGTGGCGCCCATTGTTTTTAGAATTGCGATATCCCGGCTCTTCTCGATTACTATCATCACAAGGCTGCTTACAATATTAAAGGCTGCCACAAGCACTATCAGCACAAGTATGAGAAACATGACGATTTTTTCAAGCTTAAGAGCGGCAAACAGGTTTCTGTTCATCTGTATCCAGTCGCGGCAGTAGTATGGAAAGCCCAGCTTTTCCTGGATTCTTTCAGATACCTCCTTTGCCTTATATATATCGTCCAGCTTCAACTGCACGCCGGTAATACTGTCGTTCATGTTCAGAAAGTCCTGAGCGCTTTGGAGATCTATATATGCCAGACCGGCATTATATTCGAACATTCCGACCTCAAACATGCCTGTAACCCTAAATCCTTTTACTCGCGGTATCATACCGATAGGACCCATTGCACCAAGCGGCGATATCATGTTGACTCGATCTCCCAGTTGAACGCTTAGGATACGACTTAGTTCTGTGCCAAGTACAATCCCAGGCAGTTTTTTATCACTGTTTTCCGACAAAGACTTGGTACTGAAATCAAGCGAACCTTTAACTAGATTCTCAAGAAGATCGCTTGTTTGGACCTCCAGCTTCGGATTAATACCTCTTAGTGCCACGCCGTGTACCCTGTCTCCGGAACTGAGCATTACCTGACCAAGGATAAACGGTGAGTACGCTGTTACGTGGGGCTCGCTCTCCACAGCTTCGACCACCTTAGAATAATCCTTCATATTGCCACTGTATTCCATAACAATCACATGGGCACTTACACCGAGGATTTTTTTTCTCAGGTCTTCCTGTGCGCCGGTCATAACCGCAAGTACTGTGACAAGCGCCATTACACCAAGTGCAACTCCAGCTATGGATATAGCAGTGTTTACCGAGATTGAACGGTTTCTCCTCTTTGCCCGCAGGTATCTGAAACCAACGAATATCTGGTATGGAAGACTCATTACGCCTCGGGTTTAAGCTGCGGAAAGAGTATTACGTCACGTATGGACGGCGAGTCGGTAAGAAGCATAACCAGGCGGTCAATACCTATTCCGGCTCCGGCTGCAGGTGGCATACCGTATTCAAGAGCTCTTACAAAATCTTCATCCATCAGATGGGCCTCGTCGTCGCCTTTTTCCCGGTCCGTCACTTGGTCATTAAAACGGTTTTTTTGTTCAAATGGATCATTTAACTCTGAAAATGCATTTGCAATTTCTCGTGCGGCAATGAATAGCTCGAATCTTTCGACAAGTTCCGGTTCATCCTTTTTGCGCTTGGCAAGAGGACTCAGTTCAACCGGGTGATCTATGACAAACGTCGGCTGAATAAGCGATGGCTCGATAAGCTCCGAAAATATCTCATCAAGAGCCTTGCCAAGTGAATGAACATCATCAAGTTTAACACCTTTATCAGCAGCCCATTTTTTTGCTTCGGCCAAATCAGAGAGAGCTTTTTCCGGCATGCCTGCCTCAAGGAGAGCATCTACCATACGAATTCGCGGCCATGGCGGAGTTAGATCGATATCGTTATCTCCATACTTGATAGTCAGTGTTCCAAGTGTTTCCTTTACAACACCGGTAATAATTTGCTCCATCAGCTCCATCATTTCCCTGTAATCCGAATATGCCATGTAGAACTCAACCATCGTGAACTCAGGGTTGTGGCGCGTTGATATGCCCTCGTTTCTGAAGTTTCGGTTGATTTCATAAACGCGTTCGAAGCCGCCTACAAGAAGGCGTTTTAAGTACAATTCAGGAGCTATTCTAAGAAAAAGATCCAGTCCCAGGGCGTTGTGATGTGTTTTAAAAGGGCGGGCCGTGGCACCTCCAGGAATAGGCTGCATCATAGGTGTTTCAACTTCCATAAACCCCCTGGCATCCAGAAATTCGCGTAGACAACGGATGATTCTGCTTCGTGTTCTGAATGTGTTTCTTACCTGCGGATTTACGATCAGGTCTACGTATCTCTGCCGGTAACGGGTTTCGATGTCGGTAAGGCCGTGCCACTTCTCGGGTAGGGGGCGCACGGACTTTGTAAGGAGCCGATAAGATGATATATTAACGGTAAGCTCGTTTGTCTTCGTTCTAAATAACGTGCCGATTAGTCCGATAATGTCCCCTATGTTCAGCTTCTTAAATAGTTTAAAATCATCACCCAGTTTATCTTTCTGAAAGAAAACCTGGATTTTACCAGAGCTGTCCTGCACATGTGCGAACGCGGCCTTTCCAAAGCTTCTTAACGCTACAATTCTTCCTGCAACCGAACATTTTATCTCGTTTGACTCAAATTCTTCAGCAGAAGTCTCCGAGTATTTCACGATCAGTTCTTCAGCTGTATTTTCAACCCTGTAGGGCTGGCTGCTGTAAGGATCCACCTGCATCTCACGTATTTCTTCGATAGTTTTAATTCTCTGCTTAATTATTTCACTGTATTCTTCCACTTAAGTAGACTCCTTATAATAGGCATTTTTTCACCATTCTTAATTCACAATTTTTTTTATTATTACACCAATAAATCATCTTCTTCCGGATTATGGCGGCGTTTAAGCTTGTCGGGTTTCCACGGACTAAATGCAAAAGCCAGCGCAACGATCAGGCAGATAAGCATCCAACCCACGCCATAGATAAGGAGTTGGTCTGTGGGATAATCGCCGTAGTTTTTCTCCAGGTCATTAGTCAGCGAAAGGTAGAGGAAATAGCCTAGTAAACCCGGAGTTGTATAGCGGATAAGAAAATTCCATATGGCCGGAATCCTGGTTCCTCTGCTGTTTATATGGTTTCTTAGCGCCGCCGCTTTAAACACCCAGCCGATAATAACGCACTCTAGTAGACCGCCTAATACGAGTCCATAGTTTGTTATGAAATGATCGGCTATGTCCAGAAGGTACAGACCTGCACGTGTGGTAAAGACAAGACTGCCCAGAAAACCCGTAATACAGATCATTGTTACAACCAGTTTCCTGGGCCATTCAAACTTATCAGTTACAGAGCAAGTGAACGCCTCTACGAGTGAGACTCCGGAGGTAATTCCAGCAATTACAAGCATTAGAAAGAAGAGCACACCAAACAGAGTGTTAAAGCTTGGAAGCATGGTTATGGCCTTTGGATAGACGACAAAAGCGAGTTGCGGGCCACCCTTTATTGCTTCCTCAAACGGTACTCCTTGGCTTTGGGCCATGAAACCCACAATACCAAAGACAGCAAAACCTGCAATAAATGAGTAGAGGCAGTTAATAATGGATGTAATATAGGCGTTTTTGCTTATATTGCTTTCTGTCGGAAGATAGCTTGCGTAAGTGATCATTATTCCAAACCCAAGTGAAAGGGTAAAGAATATCTGGCCAAATGCGGCTGTCCAGACCTTTCCAGCTTCGCTTCGGACAGAAACATCAGTCGAGAAAATATTTATTTTTGACCAATCTGCGTGCAGGTAATGCTTTAAAATGGCATCTGATGCTCCCTCCAAAGAGAAGGTCCAAAGGACGATTATAAGAGTAAGCAGAAACATGATAGGCATAAAGATCATGCTCGCCTTTTCAATGCCGTGGCGAATGTCTCTAAAACAGATCATCCAGCAAAGCACCCAGACCAGCAGGGTGGAGCAGGCTATGGGAATCCTTATGCCTCCGAAATCAGCCGCTGAGTCCGAAAGTTGAAGAAATTCTTTAAAGAAGAAACCTTGAGTGTCAGTTCCCCAGGAAAGTTGAAACGCGTAAAATAAGTAGTTCACGCACCATCCGATTACCACAGAATAGTAGAGCATTATTCCGAACATAGCCACGACCGGCATCCACCAGCCAAGCCACTCAAACCGACCGCCTATTCTGGCGAAGCTGAGCGGGGAGGAACCTTTCTCTCGGTGCCCAAGGCCGTACTCCAGCATCATTATAGGTATGCCTGCGATAATCAACGCTACCAGGTACGGAACCAAAAATGCGCCGCCGCCGTACTGGTGCGCCATATAGCTGAAGCGCCATACGTTGCCCAGACCAATAGCCGAGCCAACAGCGGCAAAAAGAAAGCCTGCATTCGACTTCCAACTACTTCTGCTCTGGCTCATAGCCCTCCCCTTCAGAATGATTTCAGGTGTTATGAAGAAACAGAATTATAGCAGAAGTTCAGCGCATCTCCCAAACGTCATAACTTATATAGGAGAGACAGGAACCTTCAAGTGGATACTGCATCTTTGATGAATCAGTTTATTGCCAAATCGTGCTTTTAACTGATAGATGCCATGACATCGTAGACACAAAAATGTGCCACAGCACTTTGAGGTTTGGATAGAGTTTGGATAGAACTAGCTATAAATTAAGGATTTTTAGGTTTATTTTACGAGCTTATTGGATAACTTATTTCTATTTTGGCTTGACACTACACAATGCTTTACTTGACATCTACAGTAGATAGTGTTAATTCTGGAGTATAAAAATGCTGATTCAGCAGGGCGGCTATATTGACTATGCCGCCTTTTTTGTATGGAAGTCTTCCATGCAGAGAAAAAATGATATGAGCAGACATCTTCGTATTACTCTGATTAGCCAGATCATGGAGTTGACAGGAAAAAAGATATGAAAATTCTAATTGTCGATGACAATGAAGATTCAAGAATGATTCTCAAAAAAACTCTTGAGCATGATAAACACATAGTTGAAGCTGCCTGCAACGGTGAAGACGCTTTGAATAAGGCTAAGGTCTCTCTGTCTGACATGCCCGATATGATTATCTCAGACATTCTAATGCCCGGTTTGGACGGTTTCAGACTCTGTCAAGAACTTAAACAACATGAACAATTAAAAAAGATACCTCTTGTTTTGTACACTGCAAGCTATTTGAACCCTAAGGATGAAAAATTGGCCATGAGACTGGGTGCATCCCGTTATATACTTAAACCGATTGAAACAGATGCATTTCTTAAGATAATCCATGACGTATTTAAGGAGTATAACGATAAAAAAATGCTCGTACCTGAAAAGCCGGGTGAAGAAAACCATGAACTTTCCAAAATGTATGGGGAGAGTCTTGTAAGAAAGCTTGATGAAAAAGTACAGGAGTTAAAACTCTACAGACAAATTTTTGAATCTTCAAAAGATGCAATTGCAATTATTGACTCTGAAGGTCTTTATATTGAACAGAATTACGCTCATGAAAAGCTTGCCGGCTACTCAATCAAGGATCTAAAAGGCAAGACACCTGCAATTTATTTTGGGGACAAAGTATTTTATGAAATTTTGAAAGACCTGTCTGTCAAAGGAGTATACCGAGGTGAGTTAATAAGTCGTACAAAATTAGGAGCAGAACTTAATATTGAGTTTTCAGCATTCTCTATATTTGATTCAAAAGGAAAAGTACTGGGTTATATCGGAACCCAGAGGGATATAACGGAACGTAAACAGGCAGAGGTAGAGAAACAAAAACTTCACGATCAACTTATTCAAGCACAAAAACTTGAGTCTATCGGAAGGTTGGCAGGTGGAATTGCACACGACTTTAATAACATGTTGACATCAATCTTAGGCTATAGTGAGTTGTCCATTATGGCGCTTCCCAAGGATTCCCATATAAGGGGACATATCAACGTGATACATGATGCAGGACTTAAAGCAGAAATGCTTATAAGGCAACTTTTGGCTTTTAGCCGAAAACAGGTGTTGGAGGTAAAAGTAGTTAATCTAAACACAATAGTCGAAAGCCTGGGCAAAATGCTTAAGCGAATGATTGGTGAAGATATAATGCTTGAATTGAATATAGAATCTCCTGTTAGTAATGTTATGGCTGATCCGGTTCAGGTAGAACAGATCTTGATGAACATGGCGGTAAACGCTAAAGACGCCATGCCCTGTGGTGGTAGACTGACGATAGAAACGACAGATGTGTTTCTGGATGAGGAATATATACCCCTTCATGAAGGGGTGCAGGCAGGACCTTATGTAATGCTTTCAGTAACTGATACAGGAACTGGAATGACCGAGGAAGTTTTGCAAAAATTATTTGAACCATTCTTCACCACAAAAAAAGCCGGAAAGGGTACTGGTCTTGGATTGTCCACGGTTTACGGTATTGTAAAACAGCACAAGGGACATATTTCTATTGATAGTCAAAAGGAGAAGGGAACAACATTTAAGGTATACCTACCTGCAACCGGTAAAAGAGAGGACGGGATTGATGCAGGGGATCAGAAGGTTATGTCGTATGGAACTGAAACCGTTTTGGTCGTAGATGATGAGCCATCTATTCGAAGATTGGTCTCTGATTCGCTTCAACCTTTAGGATACAACATTATTGAAGCATCTTGTAGCGAAGAAGCATTACAGATATGTAAACAAGAAAAGAAGGTTGATTTACTATTGGCTGATGTAATTATGCCTGGCATAAATGGCAAGGAGTTGGCCGATAAGTGTAAGTCCATCCGGCCGGGGATCAAGATTGTTTTTATGTCCGGGTACAGTGGCGAAGAAATCAGCATTCACAAAATTACCGGAGAGGATGTAGCTTTTATCAAAAAACCTCTTATGCCAACCAGTCTGGCGAAGAAATTGAGAGAGATTTTAGAACATTGAATAAACGGAGAGATAGATTACATTTAGATAACATTTTTTGATGAAATACATAAATAACCAAAAGATGAAATACATGGACGGTATAACAAAACATATGCTCAATATCAAGAGAGTTGGAATTAGCGCATTTTTTATAATTATTCTGTTTACCAAAATCACACCGTCTTATTTATATGCAGCTACAACCCATACAAGCCATCTGGCTGTGTCTGAAATAGAGAGTAAATCACTGGAAGCTTCAGGAGAAATAGAAGATACTGAAAAAGCACCTGTCTTTCGGATGTCGCTGGCTGAATTACTGGAAATGGAAATTGTGACAGCTTCAAAGGTTCCAGAGCAACTGGCTAAGACCATATCTTCTGTTTCTGTCATAACGGCCGATGACCTTAAGAGGATGGGGGCAAGAACGATCTACGATGCCCTGCGTCATCTGCCGGGCATCAGCGTGGGTATCGGTAATATTGGAGCTAACTTCATTTCTGTCCGAGGCATATACACTGCTAGTTCTGAAAAAATACTTATTATGCTCAATAGTCACATGCTGAACGATGTGCGTTTTGGCAGTGCTACATCTCAATTTCTGGACAATCTACCTGTAGAAAATATTCAGCGTATAGAAGTGGTTAAAGGGCCGGGTTCAGCCCTTTACGGAGCCAATGCTTTTCTTGGAGTTATAAATATAATAACCAAAAGGCCCGATGAAATAAATGGTGTTGAATTATACGTTAATACCGAGCTTGAGAGTGGAAACTCCATTGGCCAGGGCTACAATTTTTTGTATGGCAATAAGTTTCAGAACGATTTAGGTTTTACTTTTAACGCAAACATTATAGATCATTCTGGGCCTAACCTGAGGGTTGAGACTGATGTTTTTGGTAAAAGCGGTCAAGCTAATACCAAAGATGAGCATGTCGACATACAGACATCTTTAGAGAAGGGACAGTTGAGTATTAAGGGACGATATCTTAACAGAGAGGCAGGTGATTATTTCGGAATTGTAAACGTGATGGGCGGCGACTCAAAACAGGCTGTACAGTCAGGATTTATCGAAGCCCGTATCGAGTCAGACATTACGAATCATCTGCAACTTACATTTATTTCATACATTGATCATCAGAAAACTAACAATTATTACGAGGCTTACCCGGCAGGTTCAATTCCTTCAGGACACCCTTTTAGCACTTGGAATAGTACTGGACTTATAGGCAACAGTCGAGCAAAAGAAACCAGCTACGGTGGCGAAGTTAAATTATTGCAGAGAGAGATAAATGGGCATACAGTTATCTGGGGTATTTCCGGCAGACACGAAAAATTGTACGATGTGAAGTTTTTTGCTAATTCCAACCCGTATTTTTTGCCTGAAGTCCGGGATGTATCTGATGAATTTAACTGGATTGATAATGCCGATCGTAATATTTGGGCTATTTATATTCAGGATATTTGGGATATAACGGATGACATCCGATTACTGGCTGGCGCCCGGGATGATTATTACTCTGATTTTGGAAATACTCTTAATCCACGCATAGGACTTTCATGGGATATATCCGAACGATTTGACATTAAATTATCGTATGGAACAGCGTTTCGTGCCCCTGATTTTTACAGCCAGTTTGTGAAAAATAATCCGGTCGCCCAGGGAAATAATGATTTGGAACCTGAAAAAATTCAGACATTTGAAGCCAGCATGGGGGTCGAACTGAACGAGCGTCTACTCATCCGAACAACGCTGTTTCATAACAAACTTAACGACCTGATCGACAAAGCACCTGGATCAATAATGTTTGATAATCTAGGAAATGTTACAAGCAACGGTATAGAGATTGAAGCCCGATCCAACTTACAAATGGGTGGTTACATTATGGCAAATTATTCATATACAGACTCTAAATACGATAATGGAGATCCATTTCCACGTGTTCCATTACACAGCGGTAGTGTTCTGCTTGACCTACCTCTGAGCAAATACTTTAGCTGGAACTTAAACGCCTATTGGCAGAACGATTCATCAAGGGACAGGTTGGATACCAGAAGCAAAATGGATGGCTATATAGTAGTCAATACTACATTGTTGGCAAAAGAAATCCAGAAGGGTCTAGAACTCAGATTTTCAGTATTTAATCTCTTTGATAAAGAATACACATATCCGTCTGCTCCTAAGAGCATTCCCGGAGATTATCCTGCACAGGGACGGAGTTTTGTATTGTATGCAAAGTATGGATTCTGAGACAGGCAAACATATGAAAAATGTTATTATTTCATGCCTAATTATACTGGAGTTTATATTTTCAACAACCTGTTTTGCTGTTGAACCTGTCAGTGAGTATCAGGTTAAAGCCGGATTTATATACAAACTTCTTTTTTTTGCCGAATGGCCGAGTGAAGCGTTCAACGATAATAAAACCACTGTTATGATT
>VAPH01070058.1_pt1 | contig 10538 bp, 8 predicted proteins | sample 3393861 | NCBI WGS metagenome assembly VAPH01 (sample SAMN08290439, study PRJNA428436) | hydrothermal vent metagenome | isolation source: Deep-sea hydrothermal vent chimney | place: Atlantic Ocean: South-mid Altantic Ridge | reverse complement strand
CTAAAATGGAATTACAAAAATGGTTTCTTGCTATTTGGATAGTAACTTCTCATAAAAAAGGAATTTCTTCTTTACAGTTAGGACGTGATTTAAACATTACTCAAAAATCAGCTTGGTTTATGTTGCAACGGATTAGAAATTGTTTTGGTTTAAATAATAATAGCGATTTAGAGGGAGAAGTTGAAATTGATGAAACCTACGTGGGTGGAGTTTCTAAAAATAGAAAAGCATCTATAAGAAAGGATAAATCAGAAGAAACTTTAGAGCATTATAAAAAAGCAACTGTGTTTGGAATGATACAAAGAAATGGCGAAGTAAGAGCTATGCACGTTGAAAATGCTTCTGTTGTTTCGTTAATACCAGTTATTTTTGAAAATATTAATCAAGAAGCTAAAATATATTCTGATCAACACAAATCATATTCTAAATTGAACCGTGTTTATGACCACAAAGTTGTAAAGCATGGTCAAGGTGAGTATGTAAGAGGTAGAGTAAGCACTAATACAATTGAGAGCTTTTGGGCTATATTAAAGCGTGGTATTTATGGTATCTATCATTTTACTTCTAAAAAACATTTGCAATTATATGTTGATGAATTTGTATTCAGATATAATACTAGAAAAGGAACTGAAAGTAATAGATTTAATTTGTTGCTTTCAAATATTGAAAATAGAATAACTTATAAAGAATTGATAAATGAATAAAAATGAATTAAAATCACTTTATGATGGTCCGCTAGAAATAGGCGAAAATTATTTAATTGATAGTGCAGTCTTAAATGATGAAGATAGAACACGTGTGCTAAGTCAAACAGAAGTTGTAAAAGCACTAGGAAGATCTCAAGGAGGGTCTAAAAGAGGCTCGGCCAATTTACCACGTTGGATAAGCGCAAAGAATCTAAGCCCTTATATATCAACAGATTTGCGTAAGGCCATTTTAAATCCTATAAAATACAAAACAACAACAGGAAATATAGCTCATGGAATTGAAGCAACTAAGCTAGTTGATATTTGTGAAGTATGGCTTGATTTAGAAAAAAGCGGTAAAATTCATGAAAGCCAAAAAGAAGTAGCAAGAAGATCATATATACTAATTAAAAGTCTTGCTAAAACAAGCATAATAGCATTAGTTGATGAAGCAACAGGGTATCAATTTGCTAAAGAACGTGCAAAAGACACATTACAGAAGTTTCTAAATAAAGCATTGCAAGAAGACGCTGTGAAGTGGGTTAAGACATTCCAAGATGAATTTTTTGAAATGATATTTAAAATGAAAGGTTGGAGTTGGGGGAGTACAGTAAAAAGGCCTGGTGTAGTTGGTCATTATATAAATGATTTAGTTTATTCTAGAATTTCTCCTAGTTTAGTTGATGAATTAAGAAAGAAAAACCCAAAAATTAATGGGTTAAGAAAAAAAAGACATCATCAACACTTAACAAGGGATTTTGGTCACCCAATATTAAAAGATCATTTAGCAGGGCTCATTGCTTTAGGTAGAGCAAGCTCTTTTGATTGGGATATATTTATGCAATTAGTTAATAAATCATACCCAATGTATGGGCAAACAATACAAATGAATTTTCCTGAAACTTTAGAAGAATTAAAAAAAGAAGAAACAAAAAAGCTTTCAGATTTCAATAAAAAATTAAAAAAAGGATTAGAATACAATCCTAAAAAAGATTAATACCGCATCGGTTTTGACCGTTTAGTTAGGGTTAAGCTCTAAGAGATAACATTAACGAGTGCAATATGTTCTTTTCCATTAAAGATTTGCTTTGATAGGTTTTACTATCGGCAATAGCTCACGTTCAAAAGAGACGTGAAGTAAATACTTTATTAGAAAATACCCCAAAACCCTTGGGCTTCTTTTTATTACTCTTTTGGTGTAAACTTATATATAGTTCCCTAAATATACACAAAATATCTGATTACAAACGACTACATTCAATTACATACGAAAGTAACTATTTAGTAACCGAATCCAACTAGAGATCTGTTTCATCTTTGCAGTGTTAAATCAAATCGGTGATTTTCAAATTAAAAAGAATATTAACCAGCTTGTATAATCACACAAGCTTTAAATTTAATTATTATGAACAATTTAAGAAACAGAGTACAGTTAATTGGAAATTTAGGAATGAATCCTGAAATTAAAACTTTAGATTCCGGTAAAAAATTGGCAAAATTTTCCATTGCAACAAATGAGACCTACAAAAATGCGAAAGGCGAAAAAGTTACAGAGACAGAATGGCATAATGTAATTGCCTGGAATAAAACCGCCGAACTTGCGGAAATGTTTTTAGAAAAGGGTAAAGAAGTAGCAATTGAAGGTAAATTAACTACCCGATCCTGGGATGATGAAAAGGGGGTTAAAAAATACATGACTGAAATAGTTTGTAACGAAATTCTTTTTTTAGGAAGTAAAGGATAATCCTTCAACTTATTGCTTTTAGGATGACTGAATCATAACAGATTTTAGTCATCCTATAAGTTTTAAAGATCATAATCAATTTTTAAAATGAATAAAGATATTACAATTTCCACCAAGTTAATTATTAATAAGATATTCTTGATTAGAGGACAAAAAATAATTTTAGATAGATATCTTGCGGAACTTTATCAAGTAGAAACTAAATATTTAAAAAGACAGGTTCGTAGGAACATAGAACGTTTTCCTAAGGATTTTATGTTTGAGTTAACTAAGGAAGAGTTTGAAAACTTGAGGTACCAAATTGGCACCTCAAAAAGGGGAGGTATTAGATATCTTCCTATGGCTTTTACTGAACAGGGAGTTGCAATGCTTTCAAGTGTTTTAAATAGTGCAACAGCGATAAAAGTAAATATTCAAATCATAAGAGTATTCAGTAAAATACGTGAGACGCTAATTGATAATTTGAGTATAAAATTAGAGATAGAAGAAATTAAGCGAAAACTGTTGGGTCAGAATAAAAATATTGAACTTGTCTTTTCTTATTTAGATCAATTATTAGTACAAAATAATAATAGTAAAATAAGACAAAAAATTGGATATAAGAAATAGAAATCAATAACTTTGATAGATGATTACTTATCAAAAACAAATAAAATTACGGCCTTATTCACGAGGTTTTCATATCATTACGGATGATATTATAAAAAGTATTCCGGAAATTAAGCAGATAAAAATTGGAATGCTTCAGGTTTTTATTAAACATACTTCTGCAAGTTTAACCATTAATGAAAATGCAGATCCTACAGTGAGAACAGATTTTGAAAGCCACCTGAATAAAATGGTTCCTGAAAATGAACCCTACTATAAGCATAACTACGAAGGATCAGATGATATGCCGGCTCATATAAAAACTTCTTTAATGGGTTCCTCAGTTCAGATCCCAATTACAAACGGGAATTTAAATCTTGGTATTTGGCAAGGAATTTTTCTTTGTGAACATCGCAATCAAGGAGGTTCGCGATCCCTGGTTATTACAGCCTTTGGGAATTAATGATAAAATGGGATAATGATTGAATGATAGAATTTTTAATTAAACGGCAGTTAACTTTGCATCTAATTTTGCTTTCCCTTTTTTTATTTCCACATTATGCTCGGATAATTGATTATTAACCTGATCAAGAAGTTTTTCATAAGCCTTTTTACGGATAAGTTCTCTTCGAAATCGACTCAATGTGCTAGGCCCGGGGACATTATCTTCGATAGTTAAACCGCAAAATTTTATGGCTGATAGACTGTCATTCACCATAGATTCTGTTTGTATATCAGATAGGTCATACCATATGGACATCAATTGCATTTTAAATAATAACAAGGGCGAATAGGCTTTTGCACCCCTCTCTTTTAATCCTTTTTTATATACTTTCTTTAAATCGCTATCAATAGTTTCCCAATTGATTATTTTGTTTAGGTCCTTAAAAAATTGATTTTTTTGACTGTGTTTTTCAACATATGCTGTTACAAAACTTCTTTGGGGATCGTTTATATTTTTATAAGATTTCATCACTCTAATATACAACTTATTGCGCTGCTAAACAAGATTATAAGTAAATTAGAAGGATATTGTTTGAATTGAGCTCAATCAAGAAATTGCATATCAATTTATAAATGAATTTACATTTTAATTATTACATTAGCCCAGAGTTAAATTAATCTTTACAATGATGAAAAACATTTTTTTTAAATTTAGTATTGTACTAATTCTTTTTATAATTCCTTTCAATTTTCATGCACAAAAGAAAAAGAAATCTAAAAATCAATCAACTGAAGTAGTATATAGCGAAGATCTATACAAAGGGCTTGAATACAGATTGATAGGCCCGTTTAGAGGTGGGCGATCAGCTGCTGTAACCGGTGTGCCGGGCGAACCTAATCTTTATTATTTCGGTTCAACCGGAGGTGGAATATGGAAAACTGTTGATGGAGGAAGAACATGGGAAAATATTTCAGATGGTTTTTTTGGAGGAAGTATCGGAGCAATTGCCGTTTCTAAATATGACAACAATGTGATCTATGTTGGTGGAGGTGAAAAAACAGTGCGAGGAAATGTATCGTCCGGATATGGTTTATGGAAAAGTGTTGATGCCGGTAAAACATGGAAATCATCGGGCTTGAAAAAATCAAGACATGTTTCCCGAATTACAATTCACCCCAAAGACAATAATATTGTTTATGCAGCTGTTTTAGGGAATATATATAAGCCCACAAAAGAAAGGGGAGTTTATAAAAGTGTTGATGGTGGACAAACCTGGAAAAAAACACTTTTTACTAATGATCAGGCTGGAGCAGTTGACCTGATAATGGACCCTAATAATCCCAGAATATTATATGCATCTACCTGGAGGGTACAACGAACACCGTATAGTTTGAGTAGTGGTGGCGAAGGTTCAGCCTTGTGGAAAAGTACTGATAGTGGAGAAACCTGGAAAGAGATCTCAAAAAATGAAGGATTTCCTACCGGTACATTAGGAATTATTGGCGTAACGGTTTCACCAAAAAATTCACAAAGAGTGTGGGCTATTGTCGAAAATGAGAAAAAGGGTGGTTTGTACAGAAGTGATGATGGAGGTGAAGAGTGGAAAAGAGTTAACGAAGAAAGAAAATTAAGACAAAGAGCTTGGTATTATACCAGAATTTATGCGGATACTGAAGATGAAAATGTAGTTTATGTGCTCAATGTTAGGTATCATAAATCAACCGATGGAGGTAAATCATTTACAACCTATAATGCACCTCATGGTGATCATCACGATCTATGGATTTCACCTGAAAATTCAAAACGAATGATCATTGGTGATGATGGTGGTGCTCAGATCACCTACGATGGCGGTGAAACATGGACAACCTATCACAACCAACCCACTTCTCAATTTTACAGAGTTACCACCGATAATCATTTTCCGTATAGAATTTATGCGGCACAGCAAGATAATTCTGCTATAAGAATCAAATACAGAAGTGATGGAGGAAGTATAAGTGAAAAGGACTGGGAATCAACAGCAGGAGGAGAATCGGCTCATATTACTGTTGATCCAACGAATGACGATATTGTTTATGGAGGAAGTTATGGTGGATTTTTAACTCGAAAAAATCACAAAACAGGAACGGTTAGAGCCATCAATGTATGGCCTGATAATCCTATGGGTTATGGAGCAGAAGGTATGAAATATCGTTTTCAATGGAATTTTCCGATTATATTTAGTAAGCATGACCCTAAAAAATTATATGCCTTTTCCAATCATGTTCATCTAACAGAAAATGAAGGTCAGAGCTGGAAATTATTAAGTGGTGATCTAACCAGAAACGATACCCTAAAATTGGTTTCCAGTGGGGGGCCTATTACACAAGATAATACAGGGGTAGAATATTATAGTACCATTTTTGCTGCAAATGAAAGCCCTTTAAAAGAAGGTTTGCTTTGGGTTGGAAGCGATGATGGTATGGTACACATTACCAAAGATGGGGGTAAATCATGGGAAAATATTACGCCTAAGAACCTACCGGAATGGAGTATGATTAACAGTATTGAACCATCTATTTTTGATGAGGGAACTTGTTACATTGCAGCGACAAGATATAAATCAGGTGATTTTAATCCGTATTTATACAAAACAACTGATTACGGTAAAACCTGGATCAAAATAACCAATGGCATTAATAATGAGCATTTTACTAGAGTTATTAGAGAAGATCCGAAACAAAAAGGATTATTATATGCCGGTACAGAAACAGGAATGTATGTTTCTTTTAATGATGGTAGCAACTGGCAAAAATTTCAATTGAATTTACCCATTGTTCCTATTACTGATTTGACCATAAAGGATGATAATTTAATTGTAGCTACTCAAGGCAGAAGTTTATGGATAATTGATGATCTTACTGTTTTACATCAATTAAATAAAGAAATTGAATCAAAAGACAATATTCTTTTTAAACCTAAAAATTCGTACCGAACCAAAGGAAGAGGAGGCAAGGAGTCAAAAACAGCCGGAACAAATCTTGAAAATGGTGTGATAACTTATTTTAATATTAAAAATTACGATGCAAAAAAAGATAGTATCAGTTTGACCTATCTGTCTCAAAATGGAGATACCTTAGCCAGTTTTAACAATAAGGCAAAGAAAAAAGAGAAAAAGCTAAAACTGGAAAAGGGAGCAAATAAATTTGTTTGGAATTCACGAACTCAAGGGGCAGAAAAATTAAAAGGAATGATCTTGTGGTGGGCGAATTTGAGTGGTGCAAAAGTTGTACCGGGTACTTACAATGTGAGTTTGATGGTTAATAATGATGAGCAATCAAGACATTTTAAAATATTAGCTGACCCAAGATCAGAAGCTAGTTTGGAAGATATGCAAAAGCAATTTGATTTTGTATCAGATATTAATAAGACTATTGATCAAGCGCATCAATCCATAAAAAAGATAAGAAAGATAAATAAACAGTTAGATGCGTTTACTAAGCAATATAAGAATGATAAGAAAATAAAGGACTTGGTGAAAAAAGCGGAAGAGTTGAAAAAATCATTTTCCGAAATTGAAAAAGCTTTGTATCAAACAAAAAATAAAAGTGGACAAGACCCATTGAATTTTCCCATTCGATTGACCAATAAACTTGGCCATATAAATAGTTTGGTTACCTTAGATGATTTTCCACCTACTGATCAAGATATAGCAGTTAAAAATGAATTAACTACCAAAATAAATAAACAGTTAAAAACATTTGATACTTTGATCTCAGATGAAATTAAAGGCTTTAATGAAGCATTTAACAGTTTAAAATTGGATTATTTATTTGTGGAATAGATTAGTTTACGCAATGTTCATAATTGAATTAATTATTTATTAAGGATATTATCAATAACTAATCGTAGACCTTTTCTTCTTCTTTATCGGCATTGGGTGAATCATTTTCAACATTCCGTACGTTTGTGGTTGCATGTATTTTTTTATATTCTTTGTACCACTCAGTTTGAATGATAAGCTGCATAATTTCATTAGTCCCTACCCAGATCATTGAGAGTCTAATATCTCGAAGGATGCGTTCCAATGGATAAACGTTGGTGTATCCTATTCCACCCACTACTTGCATGCATTTATTTGCGACATCCCATGCTGCTTCACTCGCAACCTTTTTTGATTGTGAAATCATCCGTCTAATACGCCCGGGATCGGTATTCCCGGAATCAATCGCGAGGCATGTACTATAAACAATAGACCTTGCCGTATCAAGCAATGTTACACAATCAGCAATATTAAAACCAACAGCCTGAAAATTCATAATAGGTTGTCCGAATGATTTGCGTCGTGAGCTATATCGCGTAGCGATTTCAAGGGCAGGTCTTACCGCTCCAATTGTCATAGCTGCAGTTCCTAAACGTTCAGGAATCATCATCTGTTGAAAAACATCAATCCCACCGTCAATTCTATTGAGAACAAACCGTTCAGGAACCTTTACATTTTTCAAGGATAATCGACCGGCACCGCCACCACGAACACCCAAAAGACCATAAATATATTGAGTTTCCAATCCTTTAGTATTTCTTGGAACCATAAAGGCAGATAAACGCTTTCCAGCGGAAGCGTTGGGATTGGTAACGGCATAGATTAAAAACCAGTCAGCTCCTTCAGCACCAACTATAAATCGTTTCTGTCCATTAATAATCCAATCATCTCCTTTTTTAACAGCTCTGGTGGTGGTTCCAAAAAAATCGGATCCCCCTCGAGGCTCTGTTAAACCTTCTGCCGCATAAACTTCACCTTTGAGTAACGGAACTACAATCTCTTGTTTCAGTTCCTCAGAACCGAATTTTACAATTGCTTCACATACTATATCGGCACCAACCCCCCAAAGACATGCTAGAGAATAGCTCGCCACTGCAATTTCTTCTGCTACAATGGCATTATCCACCCAGTTGAGTCCGCGACCTCCATATTTTTTTGGAATTCGAAGGCCCAGTAAATTTCTTTTACCTGCTTCTTTGAGATACTCATGTGGAAATTGAATCTTTTCTGAATCCATATCCAGTATCATTTCTTTGGGAACCCAGTTTGTAAATTCTCTGGCTTCATCTCGCAGTCTTTTCTGTTTTTCGGTCATTATGAAATCAAACATGCCATTTCAATTTAAAGATTAATCATCTATTTTGTGTAACTATTTATCTGATTATTAGATCTTTTCACAACATTAATTCATTAACCAGGTCTCATGCAAATGCAACCAATAAATTTTGTCACTATTTACAGTTTTTCTAAAAATCACAGTACTTAAACGTCCTGTTTTTTCTACCCCGGTTTGCCACTCTTCATAATTCATTATGCAGATATTATTAGATAGGTATCGAACTTTGATATTTTGAATTTCAATGGCAAAGCTATCAGGATGAACTCCATACGCTTTCCAGAAAACATCAATGATTTCTAATTTACTTTGAAGTTTACCATCAGGATGAATAATGGTGAAATCTTTATCGAGTGCATTTTCAAAATACTGAAACTCCAACTTCGCTCTCTCTATCGCACCTTTCAACCAAGACTCAATAAATATATGCAGGTCTATTATTTTTCTATGACATTCTATTTCCATATACTTTATTTATCCTTTTGGGTCTAAACCTATTTACTATGAGTTAAAGTTAGGCATAATACGTGTATTTTAAAAGAATACATAGAAAAATTGTAATTGAACAAATTGATATATGAATATGGGAAAAATTAAAATTATAAGTCAATAGAATTATCTGCCATTTCGTATAAAACTAAATGGCAAACAATTTATATTTGTACAGATCAAAGGTAAATTTCAAAGATTTAAGGATAGAATTTAAATCGAGAATTTTTGAGTAGATCTATAAAAGGACATCAAATATAATTGCAATATTATTTGATAAATGCATCAAATAACTTTTGATAGAATTTTAAGATTACAGGATCCCAGGGTGTTTCTGATATTCTACTGCTTCTTAAAGCGATCAGGTTTTCGGATGGAATAATCAGTGCCCAGGTCATTCCTGCTCCACCTATCATAAAAGCATCATCGGGATAACCCTCAACAACTGCATGGACCCCAGGGCCCTCCAGTTTATCGGTTTGACTCCACCAGCCCTTCATATTTCTTTTTATGTTCGGATAATCTGTAGATAATCTGAAATGATCAACCCATCCAACCTGAGTAATTTGGAGATCCTCCCATTTACCCATGTTTAACAAAAGATAGGCAAACCGGGCATATTCTCTAGGTGTTAGTGACAATCCACCAGTGCCGGATGCAAGCCACTTAATATTGTCTTGTAACCATGGAATGTATACTTGTTCAACTTCAGTATAATAACCATGCTGAGAAATACCGATTGGACTAAGTATTTTTTCTTCCAGATATTTCCATGCAGGTTTATCAATTAGATTTCGAAAGAACAAGGTAAGATGATTATATCCAACACTTGAATAAGGCGACTTAGGCATGATCTGATCGGGGTATCCAGGATCAAAAAATAAAGTCGCAGCATCTTTGTATTCTTCATGTGTTCCAAGGGTATAGGCCGCTGAACTTCTTCCACCACCTCGTTCTATTCCCATACTCTCGGGTTTTAGACCTGAAGTGTGCTTAAAAATCATATCAAAAGTTATCAATGCTTTTCTTGGATCGGATAATGGAAACCCTTCCGGCAACCACCTTTTATCGTAAACCTTGCTTTCCAAGGAAAGATCGGAGGGTATTTTGCCTTTTCCCAGATCTTTAATTGTAGCTCCGAAAAGCATAATGGCAACTGCTTTATTATTTGATGCAATCCAGTTTAACTTGTTCTTAGAAGTTTCAATTGGTTGCAAATTTCCATCTTTATCAGAATACCATTCACCAATGATCCAGCCATCTTTGATTACAATACAAGCTTTATCACCAATTGATTTACCACCAAAATTATCCTGAACATTCCATAGTCCGAATTCTTTAATTTTTACTGAATCAATACCGAGAGATAAAGCAAATTTGCTAGAGGTATCTTTGCGCCAGGATCCCTGATTTTCGGAAGGCGGAAAATATTGGGATCTTCCACT
>VAPH01062303.1_pt1 | contig 10548 bp, 8 predicted proteins | sample 3393861 | NCBI WGS metagenome assembly VAPH01 (sample SAMN08290439, study PRJNA428436) | hydrothermal vent metagenome | isolation source: Deep-sea hydrothermal vent chimney | place: Atlantic Ocean: South-mid Altantic Ridge | reverse complement strand
AGGTAAATTCGCCTGCCTTCCAATTTCAATAGCTTCTTTAACTGCTTCAATAAGACCTATGCTAAATGAACTTTCATCTCTTAAATGCGTATCGTAAATCCCATCATTATCAGCAACAACTTTTGCCAGAGCAATCACTTCTTCTGTATTTGAATAACTTCCGGGGGCATAAAACAAACCGGTTGACAAACCAAATGCTCCATCGTCCATTTCTTGTTGAACTAAAATTTTCATTTTAGCCATATCTTCTTTAGTCGCTTTAGAATCACTTTCGCCCATTACTTCTTTACGAATAGTTCCGTGACCGGCTAACATTACAACATTTGCACCAACACCGTGTTTTTTAATTTGTATTATATTTTGCTTAGTTGGGAAATAGCTCCTACCATCATTGCCCACAACCACGGTAGTAACTCCTTGCAATAAATTAGATATAATATCAGATCTACTCGAATCAACAAGGTCGCTATTAACATGAGTATGTGGATCAATAAATCCGGGTGAAACTACCAAACCCATTGCATCAATAATTTTTTTTGCATTTATCAATACCTCAGTATCTTCACCTATATAAACTATTTTATCTTGTTTAATAGCTATACTCACCATTTTAGGGATCGTATCAATCCCATTGTAAACAATTCCGTTTTTTATAAGAATATCAGCGGTTATTTCTTTATTACCGCATGAGAGAAAACCTCCGATAAGTAGAAAAAATAAAAAGTTATACAATACTCTCATAAAGTGAAAATAATATCTTTTATTATTAATAATTGAATAAAAATATTCAAATATATTTTTATTTTAATCATTTTAATTCCCCGTCTGCATACATTTTACGTAAACGTTTTTTATCAAATTTACCAACACTCGTTTTAGGAACTTCATCTATAAATATAAATTGATCCGGTATTTGGTATTTTGCAAAGGCATGACTCATGGTATCAATTAATTCTTCAATATCCGGTTTTTCATCTCCACGGGTAACAATAGTAGCAAGAGGACGTTCTGACCATTTTTTATCAGGTATTGCAATAACTGCTGCCTCTTTTATCAATGGATGTGCCATAATAGCATTCTCTATTTCCAGGCTTGAGATCCATTCACCTCCACTTTTAATTAAGTCTTTAGTTCTATCGGTAATGGTCATATAACCTTCTTTATTTAAATGCCCAACATCACCTGTTTTAAACCAGCTATCTTCGGTAAAATTATCAGATTCTGCTTTGTAATACTCGCTAATTACCCAGTTGCCTCTTACTTGAATTTCTCCAACGGTTTTTCCGTCTCTGGGAGCGACGTTTCCATTTTCTTCAACTATTCTAACTTCTATACCAACAATTTCTACTCCCTGTTTTGCCAATATTCTAAATTGTTCCTCTTCCGGAAGATTTAAATGTTGCGATTGTAACTGAGATGCTGTTCCTAATGGTGAAGTTTCTGTCATACCCCAGGCGTGCAATACTTCAATACCTAATTCTTTCATATAACCTACAATTAGAGAATGTGGCATGGCAGAACCACCAACCGCTAACTTTTTAAATGCCGGAAGTTTACGCGGATTAGATTTTAACTCATCGTATACTCCCATCCAAATCGTTGGTACCCCATTAGCTAAAGTAACATTTGTAGTATCCAAAATTTCTACCAAAGCCTTGGGATTTAAATGAGGACCGGGAAGCACCATATTGGCACCTGCCATCATGCAACAAAAAGGGAAACCCCATGCCATAACATGAAATTGAGGGACAATTAGCAATACTGTATCATTAGAACTCATGCCTATGGCATTGGGTACTGTTAAGGCCTGGGCATGTAAATAGGTAGAACGATGACTGTAAAGTGCTCCTTTCGGATCGCCGGTTGTACCACTGGTATAACACATACCCATTGCAGAGTTTTCTTCAACATCAGGATAATTAAAAGAAATACTTTCATCTGCGATAAGATCTTCATAGAAAATATAATTCTCTAAAGTAGTTTTAACATCACGGGGCGCATTTAACAGAATATACTTTTCAACCTTGTTCACATTATGAGCTACTTTTTCAAATAAAGGAAGCAAAGTTGCATCAACAAAAACCACTTTATCCTCAGCATGATTGACAATAAAAGTAATTTGATCGACCGATAATCTTAAATTTAACGGGTGGCAAACTCCGCCCATAGCGGGAATACCATAATACAACTCCATATGTTGATAATGATTCCATGCAAAAGTGGCTACTCTATCTCCCGGTTTGATTTTCAGCTTATTAACCAAAGAATTGGCCAATTGCATAGTACGATTGTACATATCATGGTAAGAATATTCATACATGGATCCATCTGGATTTTTTGTGATTATTTTCTTATAAGGAAAAACTCGATTTCCGTATTCTAAGATAGAATTAGTAGTTAAGGGGATATTCATCATTAAACCATCCATAGTATTGATTTTATATTAATATTTATCTTTAATTTCTATTTTACTCATCACTCTTTCTGTCATAGCAGTAATTGTAAGCGAAGGATTTACACCGGGATTTGCCGACATGGCAGATCCGTCACACACGTACATATTTTTATACCCAAACACTTTTTGATCGGTGTCAATTACGCCTGTTGATATACTTTTTCCGATTACAGATCCTCCCAAAATATGAGCGGTTGATGGTGCTCCGGTTATAATATCGGTAGCCATCATAAATGCATTACCATTAATTTCGTTTGCTACTTTATCTGCAATTGTTTTAGCCATTGGAATAAATGGTGTTGGTCTTAAACCAGATGTAACTTTTGATCGTAAGTTAAACCTGCCTCTTTTAAATTTTATAGTACTATCTAAATGCTGCATAAACAATAAAATTACAGTTTTCTGGGCATAATTCTTAGTAAAATACATACCAATCCAATTTATGGGATGAAGTATAAGTTCTTTTAATAAATTAAAAATTCTGATAAACATATTTTTTCCGTATACCATAGGCATTATTGGTATTTTCCAAAAACCGGAACCTTTCCCATAACGTACTGCTTCGACATGGCCATCAGAATTTGGAGGAAATATCGACCCAATGGCTACTCCTTTTGACATATCGATATCCTTATTTTTAGAAGTGATCAACGATAAATTTTCATTATTCGTTCGAATATGATTACCTACCTCGTTGGATAATTTTGGCAAATGTTGTTTAACTTTCATATCTAACAACAATCTAACCGTTCCCAGAACTCCTCCGGCGAATACGACTCCCATCGTTTTTATGGATTGTTTTTCTTTTCGGAAATAAGAAGTTGAATTTTCAAAATGAATTTCATATCCACCGCTACCGTCTTCATTATTTAATGTTTCAACTCGAGTAACTTTTTTTTCGGCTAGTATTTCAGCTCCTTTATTTTGAGCCAGAAATAAATAGTTTTTATCCAGCGTGTTTTTTGCGTTATGGGGGCAACCGGTCATACATTGTCCGCAAAATTGGCAACCTTTTCTAGGAGGTCCATCTCCATTAAAAAATGGGTCAGTTACCTCATTTTCAGGGTCGCCAAAAAAAACGGATACATTAGGGGCTTCAAACTCTTTCTCTTTGCCTAAGCTTGTAGCAACTTTTTGCAGGATCAGGTCTGCATCAAAATATTCAGGGTTTTTAGTTGCGCCTAACATTTTTTCGGCTATAGGATAGTAGGGTTTTAATTCATTTTTCCAATCTGCTAATCCTGCCCAATTACCACTTGTATAAAATTCGTCTTTCGGGCGAGGTAAAGTATTGGCATAAACCAGCGATCCACCTCCTACTCCAACACCACTTAATACGCCTACATGCTTAAAAAAAGTTAACTTTAATATGCCAAAGAATTTTAATGATGGCAACCATAGCCATTTTTTCAGCTCCCAGTTATTCTTAGGGAAATCTGTTGCCTTATACCATTTTCCTTTTTCAATTACCAAAACTTTGTATCCTTTTTCGGATAAGCGTAATGCAGATACGGAACCACCAAAACCTGATCCAATAATTACATAGTCATAATCAAGTTGATTGTTTTTAATATCCATACAGATCAACCTTTTAATGCTGAATAAAATATTCCTGGTAATTTAAATATATTTGGTTTTAATGCAAAATTGGTTATGCGTTCCATAGTTTTATTTGCTGTTTTGTTGGTAACAAACCATGGTGGTTTAGGTGGAGCTAAATTCAAGGCTCTGGGTAAAGTTCTGAATGGTCCGTACAATACTGTTTTCTCCGGTTTATCAAACATCAAACTATTGTGTACCACTCCAATACCACTTTGTATATCATCATAAGTATGACCGGGAAAAGCACCCCATGTACATTGAGGCAATAAAAATACCACACCGTTCCATATGTTTATTCCAATAGCACCATATTGCAGATCTGCTATACAATTTTCTAATTCATCACCTAATTCTTTCATTGTCTTTGGGTGAATTAAGATTGTTGCGCCGAGTGTACCATGTAAGGAGCTGTTGCAGAATTTTACTGCATTTTGCAGAAACTGCAAAGGTGTATCACCATCTATACTGGTTTCGGCATAAATAGCACCGAAGAATTCGGTTTGAAATGCGTATTCTTTTTTGTTATCAGAATCTAAATTAGTGATTAAAGTTCTCGGAATTTTCCCAATTAATTCTTCCGAATCAGGATATGCTTGCACTGCGGATCTTTGTCGGTTTTGTGAACCGGGATAATAGGCAGTTCGGTAAGGTATTTCGTTTAAATATTTTCGAACACTTGCCAATAACTTTTTTGAATGTTCCCATTTTTTTGGTAAAATCAATACTTGTGAAGCCACACAATTATGCCCTCCGTTATGTAATTTGGCGGTAGCTATATTTTGTGATTGAAAATCGATATCTTTCTCATTCCAGGGACCCGGAACAACGATCATTGGACCTATTCCACCCAGTTCACTTCTTATAGGTTTAGAAGCATCTAATTTTGGGTTATTTTCTTTTTTCCTTTTTAAGCCTTCTTCGCCTGAACCGTATACTATGGCATCGTGTGTTTTTTCACTTCCTGTAATATGTATGGTTTCAATATCAGGATGTGTAGTAAGGTACTTTCCTTCATCTATACCTCCATTTACTATTTTTACGTAGTCATCTTTGATAAAAGATTCGAATATTACTTCAAAAACAGGGCTCAGATAATCGTTAATCGGATTCATTTTTAATAAAACAACTTCTCCTTTTACCAACAAATTATAAAGAACATCCAGGGGTGGAATTGAATTAATATTTCCTGCTCCTAAAACCAAACTAACTTTTCCCTGAGGTTCTTTTTGCCGATAAAAAACAGCCATATTCTGCAAAAGATTATCCGAGGTGACTTCTTTTTGCATCCATATTTCACCCTTTATTTGATTGAACAACAGAGTTTCATAAAAATTAGAGGGGAATACTTTTACCTTTAATTGCCCGTCTTGTCTCTTTTTAATACCATTAATTAAACGATTTAGATTTCCATTTTCTATTTCGTTTAAGGTTTGCATATAAGCATTAACAGATGATATTACAGCCCATGGACCCGTACTCCATTCTTCCCCCGCAAGGGTAGAATTCTCATCAATTTGCTTATGTTTTACCGACAGGTCAACCCATTGTTGTGCATTTTCGCCAATTTTTTTATTTAGATTTTTAAGTTTCTCAATCTTATTTGAAATAGGTAAAAGCGCCCATTTATTTTTTGCTGTTTGTAATTTTTCTATGGAAGCATCTATTTTTTCAAATGATTTACTTTTGTCTGTTTTTTTTATTTCCTGAGTTATCATATCTGTACAATTGATTTAATTATTAATCATAATCAATATTATTTAAAGATAATCAAAAAAATAAAAACAATATGTATAATCCGGGTTAAACATAAAAAGCTGCCTAAAATTAAGTAGACAGCTTTTTATAATATTTATTCTGTTCAGTATTACAAGGTTCCCCTACGTTCTTGTTCTGCTTCAATAGATTCGAACAAGGCTTTAAAGTTACCTTTACCAAAGGATTGCGCACCTTTTCGCTGAATAATTTCAAAAAACAAGGTAGGTCTATCAGTTAAAGGTTTAGTAAATATTTGTAATAAATAGCCCTCATCATCCCTGTCGACCATTATTCCATGTTTTTTTAAAATGTTCATATCTTCGGCTATTTCTCCTACTCTATCTCCAACAGTATCGTAATAAGATCCCGGAACATACAAAAATTCAACACCGCGTTTATTCATTTCACTAACGGTAAAAACAATATCGTCGGTTGCTACGGCAATATGCTGACATCCGGCTCCTTTATAAAAATCGACGTATTCTTCTATTTGCGATTTCTTTTTACCTTTTGCCGGTTCATTGATAGGGAATTTTATTCTACCATTTCCATTGGTCATTACTTTACTCATCAAAGCTGTGAATTCTGTAGAAATATCTTTGTCGTCAAATGTTATCAAATTTGCGAAACCCATTACTTCATTATAAAATTTCGCCCAGGTATTCATTTGCCCCCAATCTACATTACCTACCATATGATCGATATATTTTAATCCGACCGGTGTTGGATTATAATGGGATTCCCATTTTTCAAACTTTGGCATAAAAACACCGTTGTAATTTTTTCTTTCAACAAAAACATGAACGGTATCACCATAGGTATGGATCCCTGATCTTACAACCTTACCATCCTTATCTTTTTCAACTCTTGGCTCAAAGTAAGATTTGGCTCCCCTTTTAGTAGTTTCTTCCCACGCTTTAGTTGCATCATCAACCCAAAGTGCAATAACTTTTACACCATCGCCATGCTTTAAAATATGATCAAATATTTCTGTGTTTTCAGTCCCAGGCATGGGCGTTGTTAAAACCAGTCTGATTTTATCCTGAACAACTACATAAGATGTCCTGTCTGTTAATCCTGTTTCTAATCCTGCATAGGCTAAAGATTGAAAACCCAGGGCAGTTTTATAAAAATGGGCAGCTTGTTTGGCATTTCCCACATAAAACTCAACATAGTCTGTTCCTAATAAGGGTAAAAAATCTTTTGCTTCCGGAAAGATCTTTTCTAATCCGTAATTAAAGTTATCGATGTTTTTTAAGTTGCTCATATCTTCTTTTTTTGGACAAAAGATATAGGACATAAGATAAAAGATAGAATCACTGATCTTTTATTTTAGTCTTAAATCTAAATATCATATTTTGAATTTCTTTTACTCTTTTCTCAAGTTCATTAAATTTTTCTTGTTCAATATAACCTAATTTTAATGCAATCATAATTTGTGTTTCCCATTCGAATGCAGAACCTAAACTATGTTCGAGAAAGGTTATAAAATGCTTTTCCGAACTTTTACTGGTTCCTTCTGCGATATTAGACGGGATTGATACACTACACCTGTTTAATTGACTTGCCAATCCATATTTTTCTTCATTTGGAAAAATTTTAGTCATTTCATAAGATTCATAGACCAAATCCATACTTTTCTGCCAAATTTTTAGTTTTTTATAATTATGCATATTGGTTTTGTTATTTGTCTTATGTCTTTTATCTTAAAAGCGAAGCAGTCTTACATCTTTTTACAAAATCCACGACTTATAATAATCATCCACTTCCAACTTCAGTGCTTCTTCGGTTATCATAACCGGCTTGAACGGATCGATCATCACGGCTAATTCACCAGTTTCTTTTTTGCCAATACTACGTTCTATGGTTCCCGGATGCGGACCATGAGGAATTCCACCGGGATGAAGGGTAATTTGCCCCTTTTCAATATTGTTTCTACTCATAAAATCTCCATCTACATAATACAATATTTCTTCTGAATCAATATTACTGTGATGGTATGGAGACGGAATAGAATTGGGGTGGTAATCGTACATTCTAGGCACGAACGAACATACTACAAAACCGGCAGCCTCCCATTGTTGATGAATTGGTGGGGGCATATGAATTCTACCAGTAATCGGTTCAAAATCATGAATAGAAAAAGCATAAGGATAATTAAATCCATCCCAACCCACTACATCGAATGGATGATATGTGTGTGTGTATTCCCAAAGCAATCCTTGTTTTTTAGATAATATTTTAAACTCACCTTTTTCATCATATGTTCTTAAATTTTTTGGTAGTCTAAAATCGCGTTCACAAAATGGAGAATGCTCTAAGAACTGGCCAAAATTATTTCGATATCTATTGGGAGACATTATCGGATCAAAAGATTCGATGTACAAGATTCGATTTTCACTGTCATTAAAATCTATTTGATAGGTAGTTCCTTTGGGAATGATGAGATAATCGCCATATTTAAAATCTAAATTTCCATACATTGTTTTAAGGGTACCCGATCCCACATGTATAAAAAGCATTTCATCTGCATCACTATTCCTATAAAAATAATCTTTTGAAAATGATTTAGGAGCTGCCAGACCTATATGTAAATCATTATTAGCAAATATAGTTTTTCTGCTTTCTAAAAAGTCATCAACCGGATTCAAGGAAAATCCTTTAAAACTCAATGCTTTCATATTTTTTTCAATTGCAATTTTAGGCGTAAGGTCTTTAATCTGTTTAACTTCCGAAACCACTGTTGGTGGATGTAAATGATAAATTAAAGATGACATACCGGCAAATCCGGCAGTTCCAAAAAGTTCTTCCTGAAACAATCCTCCTTTTGGATTCTTAAATACAGTATGTCGTTTAGGTGGAATCTTACCTAAAGTATAATATCTTGGCATAATAAAAGGTTTAAATTAATAATAAAAAGAGTATAAATTGCTGGTTATAAATTAATTATCTATTCGGGATTTCTTTTAATCAAGAATTTTAAAAGCAGTAATAATTCAGTAAAAAAAAGAGTCATTTTACACTTATATTTATGAGTTTCTCAAAAAGTTTAAAAAAGTTAACCATTTGAAATGTTTAATCAAATACATCTCAGTAATAACAAATATAAATAATATTTATTAAGTATTGATAAGAAAAGTAATGGAGAAATAATAAAGTTATTTTACTTCAATTACGCGTTTAATTTGTGGCGCGTATTTTTTTATGGTGGCTTCAACACCATTTTTTAAAGTCATTTGATTTACTTTACAACCTATACAAGCGCCTTCTAATTTTACTTTTACCGTATCATTATCTACCTCAACCAGAGCAATATTTCCACCATCCTCAATTAAATAGGGCCTTATCTCTTCGAGTGCTTTTTCTATATTATCCAATAATTCTGTTTCTGTCATTTTAATCAAATAAAATCTCTAGCAAAGAAAAAACTTTGGAAGAGAGATAGCATTATTTAGTACTACAACCAGACATTGTAGTAATTCTTACTATTTCAGTAGGTGGCAAATTTTCATTTCTTTTTACCAACTGTGACAGCATATTTTTAGTTGTTTGGGTGAAAGCTTCTTCCAATGGCGTATTTTCTTGTAAAGCAACAGGATGTCCTGCATCACCGGATTCTCTGATACTCTGCACCAATGGAATTTCACCTAACAAGGCTGTGTCTAAATCTTTAGCCAAATTTTTTGCTCCGTCTTTACCAAATATGTAATATTTATTCTCCGGTAATTCATCAGGTGTAAAATAACTCATGTTTTCTACTATTCCTAAAACCGGGACGTTAATGTTTTCTTGTTGAAACATGGCCACTCCTCTTTTTGCATCCGCCAAGGCAATTTTTTGAGGCGTACTAACTATTACAGCACCTGTAATCGGTACCGCCTGTACCATCGATAAATGGATATCACCGGTACCCGGAGGAAGATCTACCAATAAAAAATCCAATTCACCCCAGTTTGCATCAAATATCATCTGATTTAATGCTTTTGAAGCCATTGCTCCTCTCCATATCACAGCTTGATTCGGATCAGTAAAAAATCCTAATGATAACATCTTTACACCATAGTTTTCAATTGGTTGCATTTTAGATTTACCATCAACCTCGATCGATAAAGGTCTTTCCTTTACTACATCAAACATGATAGGCATTGACGGTCCGTAAACATCAGCGTCAAGAACACCAACGCTAAATCCCATATTTACAAGAGAAACTGCAATGTTTGCTGCAATAGTTGATTTTCCAACACCTCCTTTACCGGAAGCTATTGCAATTATATTTTTTATTCCTGGAATTTCATTCCCTCTTATAGCATTCGTTTTTTCCGGAACTTCAACCTTTACATTAACTTTTACATCTATTTTTTGATCAACATGATCATGAATGGCCTTCATGACATCCACTTCTGTTTTTTTCTTTGCTTGCAACGAAGGGTTTCTGATTGTAACATCCACAATAACCTCTTTACCAAATATTACAACATTTGTAACAGAATTACTGTCAACTAAGTTTTTGCCTTCTCCCGGTGCTGTTATTTTCTCTAAAGAAGCATATATATCTTGTTTTTTATAACTCATTTTTTTCTTAATTATAATCATTCTAAACAACAAATATACTAACTTAATCTTACAAAAAAAGAAAAGTTGATTTAGCTTAGTTATAAATTCAAAAATAATTACAACTAATTAAATATCAGATAAATAAAAAATGTGTTATTTTATTGTAAAGACCTCGATGGCTT
>VAPH01043777.1_pt1 | contig 10576 bp, 7 predicted proteins | sample 3393861 | NCBI WGS metagenome assembly VAPH01 (sample SAMN08290439, study PRJNA428436) | hydrothermal vent metagenome | isolation source: Deep-sea hydrothermal vent chimney | place: Atlantic Ocean: South-mid Altantic Ridge | reverse complement strand
GCCATGGACCAGCACCTGGACGAGGTCATCGATATCATTATCGATATGATGCAGCAGCACGGCATATTTCATACCAAGATCCATTTTTCCAGTTCCCGCGCCTCCTTCTGGTCCATGGATGATCCCTACATCTACCATATTCATACCGTGGACGAACTGATCAACCTGGATCGCTGTCTGGCCTATCCCCGTCAGCCACTCAGCGAGCGCGCTCAGGTCAGCAGTGAGGACATCGCCCGCGTACTGAACCTGTTCAAACAACTGCGCAATGCCGATGAAACAATATACCTGCGCTCATCTTCGTTTAACATCATCAACGGCATGGTCGGCCTGACATTTTCCTGCGACGGCTCACATTATATCCACTACCGGGAATTTCTAAGCAAAAATATTGAATTCTGGTTTGGTGGCAACAGGCGGGTTGAGAATAGCTGATGCAGAAATCAAAACGACAGCATAGTGAAAATTTTCACTTGATTCGTTCCAACATCCAGCGATGCCCACCGCGTAAGTCTATTTTCTACACAAGGATATATTTTGTCATGATATACATACATTAGACGAAACGACGGTAAGAGAGTATAACTGGAAACAGGAAAAACATGATTTATTTCATGCTTCAAATCAAGCCTGAACTATGAGCCGCATAGACGTGATTAAAACTCTTTGAACGCGTCTAAATCTAAAGCTCGTTGAGGACGCCAGCCAATAAACCTCGGACTTTAGTGGAGATTATTTAACTTATCGGGAGGATTCAATATGAAAATTGCAGAGCACGATCCATCCCTCGCGGATCTTATCCACTGGCACAAAATGAAGATACTTGCTGCTGTATTTGATGATACTCACCATGCTCACGAGGTGGCGGGGCAACTGGTAGAACATGATTTCCCTATGGACCAGATCTCCGTATTACACCTGGCTGGTGGGCAGGGCGATGATTTCCTCGGTGTAGCCTATGAGAATGAACGAGAGCGCACCAAAATATGGGCTGAGAATGGCGCACTTTGGGGGGCGCTGATGGGATTGGCTGTGGGCGCTTCGGGTTTACTCTTTGTCCCAGGTGTCGGTCTTCTGTTAGCCCTCGGACCAGTGATTAGTGTCATTGCCGGATCGGCAGTTGGTTCAGGCATCATGGCGGGTGCGGCGGCGGTTACCCGCCTTACTGCGGCATTACATCGGATGGGTATTCCTGAAGATAAAACGGAAGAACTGCATCAGGAAATTATGGAGGGCAAGACCCTGTTAATTTTACATTACGACAAAAATGACCCCACGGACTGGCAACAAATCATTGATTGGTCCAGGGCTGAATCTGTGCAGGTGTTCCCGTAAAAAACGATAACTGTTAGCATGCCCTGCCATCCGCCTAAGTCGAAGGGGATGGAGGGATTTTTTATTAACCACTTCATTCATCATTTTTTCTCGCCTTCATCTTTCAAAACTCCACAGCCTTCGTTTATCTGAAACAACCCCATTCACCCCTTATTGCTACTGTTACCCTTACTATTGGTTAAAATTAAATCCCTCCGTCCCCTCTATTGAAAAGGCGGGGGATTACCTGCCGCATTTTTTTGGCGGCAGTAGCTATGTGGTGATTCGTAAACCTTAGGAGTTGCCTCGGGGATTCCCCCTGCTCTATGCGCATCTGATGAGTTGATGATATCTGTTTGCCGTTTCCGTTAAGGCGATTTTTTATGAAGCTTATAGCGGAGATTATTGTGCTGTAGACGTCGTTGGCATGCTTAATGTTAGAGTGAATATAATTACGTTGCCGTGAATTATTACTTGAAATAATAACCCTAAAAGACATAAAGTTTAGATGTTAAGGGACGATACATCATTTGCTAATCACATAGCATGAGTAAGGGACAACTGCAGTACATGCTTTGCCTCAATTTATACTTACTTTAAATAGTATCGATTCTTATGACACTAACCGAGATCCGCATTCATGGTCGAGGCGGGCAAGGCAATGTTGTTGCCGCCAACCTGCTGGCCATGTCTGCTTTTGAAACCGGCCGCTATGGGCAGGCCTTTCCCAACTTTGGCGCCGAACGGCGCGGCGCGCCTGTCGTCGCCTTTGTTCGCATTGCCGATCAAACCATTTTGCGACGTTGCCAGATACAAACACCGGCGTTTCTGATCATTCAGGATGAAGCTCTGTTGCATATTCCCGGGGTCACCGATGGCCTGTTGCCCGGTGGAAAGATTCTGGTGAATTCATCCCGATCCGTGGCTGAACTGCCTGTGCCAGAAGAGGCTGAAATGATCTCGTTGTCGGCGTCCAGCATCGCCAAACAATATCTTGGCCGTCCGGTGCCGAATACGGCATTGCTGGCGGCTTTTTTGAGTCTTACCGGCCTGTTTCCGATTGATGCGCTGATCAAAGTCCTCGCGCATAAATTTTCTGGCGAGATACTTGAACACAATACCCAGTTAATTCAAGCCGCTGCACAGGAAGTTCCCGCAGGTAAATGGCAGGAGGAAAAGCATGCAACAGGCCATTGAAGGATCGCTGGCGATTGCGCGAGCAGTTGCGCTGTGTAAACCACAGGTAGTCGCCGCTTATCCGATTACCCCACAAACCCATATCGTTGAGAACATTGCCAAACTGGTTGCCGATGGTGTGCTTGACTGTAATCTGGTCAGTGTCGAAAGTGAATTTTCCGCCGCCTCCGTGGTGCTCGGTGCGGCGGCCGCCGGTTCTCGCACGTATACCGCCAGCGCTTCACAGGGCATCCTGTTAATGAGTGAAGTGCTGTATAACATTGCCGGTCTGCGAATTCCTACTGTCTTAACTTGCGCCAATCGTGCCGTATCTTCTCCTCTGTCTATATGGAATGATCAACAGGACTCGATGGCGGTGCGCGATGCGGGCTGGATTCAGCTTTACTGTGCCGATAATCAGGATGCGATCGATACCACCATTCAGGCTTTTCGCATTGCTGAACGTTGCGAATTACCCGTGATGGTGTGTGTCGATGGTTTTACCCTCACCCATACACTGGAGCCAATGGAGATTCCTGAGGCAGAACAGGTTGAACAGTTCCTGCCGCCTTACCAGTTTTCCCGCAGCCTTGATCCGCAAAACCCGATCAGTGTTGGCACCCTGGTGTCACCGGATTTATTTTCTGAGGCGCGTCACTCCCATCATCAGGCGCTGTTAAACGCCGAAGAGGAAATTATCGCGGCCGCCGAGGACTGGGAAAAAATCAGTGGTCGAGAAAGTCCCGGACTGCTGCAGGCCGATGGCCCGGAGGGAGCACGTATCGGCATCCTGATTATGGGATCGGTCTATGGCACGTTGGCGGATGCACGCAGTCATTACACTGATCTTGAGCCGGTGCGATTAATTAAATTACGTTCCTTCCGTCCTTTTCCGGTTAAAGCCCTGCAACAGGCCTGCGCGGGACTGGATGAACTGATTGTGCTTGATCGCGCCATGTCACCCGGTAGTGGCGGCATTCTGGGCAATGAAGTCCGCGCCGCCCTGCATCAGATGGAGCATGTACCACGCATTCATAATTTTGCCATTGGTCTGGGTGGACGGGATGTGCCCATGGATACCTTGCCGAAACTGCTTGCGGCGATAGAGCAGGATCAACCTGAACACTTCAGCGTCTTCGATGTGGTGCTGAACAGATTACCTGAACAGGATCGTTAACACGTTACCCCCGTTACTCTTATTTAAAGTAGAGAGACTATGAGCAAACAAGCTGAATACCCAGACATTAATATCCCGTTGCTGCGACAACAGCAACAACGCTTTCAGGCGCTGACACCGGGACATCGCGCCTGTCTCGGTTGCGGTGAGGCGTTGGCCGCGCGTCTGGTGACCGAAGCCGCCGGCCCCGATGTGATCATTGCCAATGCCACTGGTTGCCTGGAGATCTTTACCACGCCTTATCCCGAATCCGCCTGGCGAGTTCCATGGATGCATTCGCTGTTTGAAAATGCGGGCGCAATAGCATCCGGTATGGAAGCCGCACTCAAGGCGCAGGGCAAACTCACCAAAGTTCTTGCTTTCGGTGGTGATGGCAGCACCTTTGATATTGGTTTTCAGGCCTTATCCGGAATGTTTGAACGCGGCCATAACGTACTCTATGTCTGCTTTGATAATGAAGCCTATATGAATACGGGTGTGCAGCGTTCCAGCTCCACGCCTCATGCGGCGATGACGACTACCTCACCGCCGGGCAAAATACGCATGGGTAAACGGCATCTAAAAAAAGACATTCTTTCCATTATTGCCGCACATCATATTCCTTATGCCGCCTCGGCCTCGGTGGCCTATCCTTCCGATATTCGTAAAAAAGTACGTCGCGCCATGTCGATTGAAGGCTCCACTTTTTTACTAGTGCATTCTCCCTGTCCCCTGGGCTGGGGACATGAAGGCGACATGACCATCGATGTTGCGCGACTGGCGGTACAAACCGGCATGTTTCCCATTATCGAACTGGAACGAGGTGAGCTGACCGGTACCATGCCCATTCGTCATTCTCGCCCGGTGAAGGATTATCTGAAACAGCAAAAACGTTTCCGGCATTTATTTAGCGGCAAGCAACAGGCCGAGGAAGAACTCGAACATTTACAGGCCCTGGCTAATTACAACATGGAGCGTTATGGACTCAAGGGCAATGATCCTGATGCACTCGACAGTGAGGGTGCGGACACGGTGGGTCGAGGCAAGATACGTTGGGCCTGAATGAGGGCGCGAGAGGCAGGAAATAAATATGATTACCTATAATCGAGGCGGCTATGCTAATCCCGGCACTGCCACACAGTTTAAAACCGGCACCTGGCGGGTGCAAAAACCTTATCATCTGCATCAGGCCGCGCCCTGTCACACAGCCTGTCCGGCAGGTGAAGATGCTCAGGCCTATCTGGCCAAACTGGAAATGGGACAACCGCAGCAAGCCTGGGAAACCCTGGTTCAGGTCAACCCGATACCGGCGATCACCGGACGGGTCTGTAACCACCCCTGTGAAGGTGGCTGTAATCGTGGTCAGTATGATGAAGCTATCGCCATTCATTCGGTTGAACGCTGGCTGGGTGATGAAGCGATTCGTCAGGGCTGGGCCTATCCGTTGAACAAACTCGACAAAAACGCCCCGGCTGTTGCCGTGGTCGGGGCAGGCCCGGCGGGACTCTCGGCAGCCTATCATTTATTACGACAGGGTTATCAGGTGACCCTGTTTGAAATGCTGTCACAGGCAGGCGGCACCTGTCGTTCAGGTATCCCGCCCTATCGTTTGCCTCGACAGGTGATGGATGAAGAGCTGGAACGATTACTCGCCTGCGGCATGGAATTTCTGCCCCATCATCGTCTTGGCCGCGACATCTCGATCGATGAATTACAACAACAGTACCGCAGTGTATTTTTAGGCCCCGGTACGCAAAAAAGTCATGACTGGGATGTTGATGGCGTCACTCCCCGGGATCTGCATTCAGGATTAAATATCCTCAAAGAATGGATCCATGTCGATGCCATCCCCCAATATAATAGTGTCGCGGTTGTGGGTGGCGGTAACACCGCTGTTGATCTGGCTCGTGTTCTAAAACGTGAAGGCACCGCCGAAGTCCATATTATTACTCATAATGCCCTGCCCGATGGTAAGCCGGCAATGCCTGACAGCATGCCGGCCCTGCCCCGTGAGATCGAACAGGCACTGGAGGAAGGCGTACAGATCCATGAGCATCGTGGCATTCGTCGATTGATCCTGCGGGGTGAAAAAGTCATCGGCATTGAAATGGTGCATATGAAAAATATTCAGCAGGCCAATGGCCAAATGCGTCGCACTGCATTTGAAGGCACCGAAACAGTTCTGCATGTTGACCAGGTGATCCCGGCGATTGGTCAGCAGGTTGATGACGAAGATTTCAGTAACCTGTTACAGCAGCAGACCCTGTTCACGCATGATGCCTGGGGACAAATCAAACAACATCCCGGCATTTTCGCTGGTGGTGATGCCTGTTCCAACCGAGGAACAGTGGCCATGGCCATCGGTGATGGCCGTCGCGCCGCAGAAGCCATGCACGCTTATATCCAGCAAGATCCTATGCCTGAGCAGGATCCGGGCAAACCGATCCCCTACGAAGGATTGAATCTGAACTATCATGAACATGGTGCACGACAGAACAACCCGGTTCTGCCAGTAGAAGAACGCAGTCGTGATGTAGAAATAGAAGGTAGCCTGACAGAAGAGCAGGTGCGCCATGAAACCCGGCGCTGTTTGTCCTGTGGCAATTGTATGGCCTGTGATAACTGCTGGACTCTGTGTCCGGACAGCGCCGTGCTGAAAACCCGAGAGCAGGCGATGGACGGGACGCATTATATTTTTGATTATGATTATTGCAAGGGTTGCGGCCTGTGTGCGCATGAATGTCCTTGTGGATATATTTCAGTAAAAGAAGATCTGTAACGAATGACGAGGGTTTAGTTTATTATTTTCTTAACTAAGCGCCATTCGGATCTGTAACCACTTTTGTCTGCTAACAAACTGATATTAGAGAAAAGGTATATGAATATGGATACCAAAGTGAATAAGACTCAATACGTTTTTTCTTTTCATGATGGAGATGGAAAGAATAAAAAACAGCTTGGCGGTAAAGGTGCCAATCTCTGTGAAATGACCCAGATGGGACTCAATGTTCCACCGGGTTTTGTCATCAGTACGGAAGCCTGCCTTGCTTATCTTAATTCCAGTAAGCAACAGTTGCCGGATGGGCTAATGGCGACGGTACAGCAGCAGATGCAGGCGCTGGAAAAAGAAACCGGCAAGGGTTTTGGCGATGCCGAACACCCTTTACTGGTATCAGTGCGCTCCGGTTCCGCCATGTCCATGCCCGGCATGATGGACACCATCCTTAACCTTGGTCTCAATGCCAGCACGCTGGATGGCGTGATTAAACAAACTGGCGATGCGCGTTTTGCCTATGATGCCTATCGTCGTTTTATCCAGTTGTTCGGCAAGGTGGCGCTGAATATTCCTGATGAAGCTTTTGATAGCCAGTTTAAAGAAGTCAAAAAACAGGTCGGCATCAAGGATGATGTTAGCCTCAGAGCCGATCATCTTAAAGACATCAGCGAACGCTTCCTCGATGTGGTGAAGCAGCATACCGGTCAGGTGTTCCCGGAAGATCCCTATGAGCAACTTGAGATCGCGGTGCAGGCGGTATTTAAATCATGGATGGGTAAACGTGCCGTGGATTATCGCCGGGAATTCAATATCACCGAGGACATGGCTAATGGTACTGCGGTCAACATCGTGACCATGGTCTTTGGTAACCGGGGCAATGACAGCGCTACTGGCGTGGCCTTTACCCGTAACCCGGCGACAGGTGAAAATAAACTCTTTGGTGAATATCTGCTTAACGCCCAGGGTGAAGACGTGGTCGCCGGTATTCGCACGCCCAAACCAATCCAGAACATGGCCGATGAAATGCCCAATCTTTATCAGCAACTGGAAGCCCTGCGCGCCAGGCTGGAAAACCACTACCGGGAAATTCAGGATTTCGAGTTTACCATTGAAAAAGGCAAACTCTATTGTCTGCAAACCCGCAATGGTAAAATGAATACTACCGCCATGGTGCGAACCTCGGTCGAAATGGAACAGGCCGGGATAATCGATCGCAAGCAGGCCTTGTTGCGTATCGATCCACATTCACTGGAACAAATGCTGTATCCACGGCTGGATAACAGCGAACTCAAAACGACGGCCTTAGCGCAGGGCTTGCCTGCCTCACCCGGCTCGGCCTGTGGACACATTGTCTTTGATGCGGATCGGGCTGAAATGCTGGGCAAGCAGGGACAGCGGGTGATTCTGGTTCGTGATGAAACCAAACCAGAAGACATCCACGGCTTTTTTGCTTCGCAGGGTATTCTTACCAGTCGTGGTGGTAAAACATCTCATGCGGCCGTGGTCGCTCGCGGCATGGGTAAACCCTGTGTGGCCGGTGCGGAAGGTATTCATGTCGATGTGCAGATACGGGAAGCCCATATCGGTGAGACTGTTCTCAAGGAAGGCGATCTGATTACCATTGACGGCAGCAGCGGTAAAGTTTATCTCGGTGAACTGGCGATGATGGAAGCTGAGTTTACTCCGGATCTGGACACTCTGTTGCAATGGGCCGATGAAGCCGCACGTTTGAAAGTAATGGCCAATGCCGATACGGTTGAAGATGCACAACGTGCGTTGAAATATGGCGCGATGGGCATTGGTCTGTGTCGCACCGAGCGTATGTTTAACGCCGCCGAAAGATTACCACTGGTGATTGAGATGATTGTGGCGGAAAATAAAGAACAGCGCCAGCAGGCGCTGGATCGTCTATTACCGATTCAGCGTGGTGACTTCCTGGGATTGTTCGAAACCATGGCGCCACGTCAGGTAACCATTCGTCTTCTTGATCCACCTATTCATGAATTTCTGCCTTCCGAACAACAACTATTGAGCGATCTGGAAGAACTCAAACATTTATACAGCATTGTTCGTGGCATGGAAGTCATGGTGGATGCCGAACAACTGGTTAATCCTGCGGCCAGCAAAGCCAAAAGTGGTCTTCCCGAACGGCGTTTAACCGATAAAATATTTTCAGATCCAAAGAGTGTTGCCGATACGATCAGCAAAAAAGAAGCGATGTTGAAAAAGGTAAGGATGCTGCATGAAGTCAATCCCATGCTGGGGCATCGTGGTGTACGCCTGGGCATTACCTTTCCGGAAATCTATTGCATGCAGATCCGCGCCATCCTCGAAGCGACAGCGGAATGTGCCAAAAAGGGCATCAAAATAAATCCACAGATCATGGTGCCGCAGGTATGCACCGCCAGTGAATTAAAAAGAATACGCCGCCATGTGGATGAGGTGCAAAAAGAAGTTGAGCAACAACACAAGGTCAAACTTGAATTCAAGTTTGGCAGCATGATTGAAGTGGTGCGCGCCTGTATGCGTGCTGACACCCTCGCCGAAGTCGCCGACTTCTTCTCTTTTGGCACCAACGATTTGAGTCAGGCAACCTTCTCTTTCTCGCGCGAAGATGCGGAAAATAAATTCCTGCCTTTCTATAATGAAAATGGCATTCTGCTTGATAATCCCTTTGAAGTGCTGGATATCAAAGGACTGGGGAAACTGATGAAAATAGCCGTGGACTGGGGACGCAATACGCGTAAAGATTTGAGCGTTGGCATTTGTGGCGAACATGGCGGTCACCCACAATCAATTCGCTTCTGCCATGATATTGGTCTGGACTACGTGTCCTGCTCGGCTCCGCGCGTACCGATTGCGCGGTTGGCTGCCGCCCATGCGGTGTTGCTATAACTGAGCTGTTCTATTTACTCTGGTTCCCACGCAGGAGCGTGGGAACCAGAGAACGTATAACAATCAACCAACTTGCGAACCACCTTTTCAGCTCCTCTGTCTCCCTATTTAATTTTCTAATCCCGACTAATCCACGTGGTCAAATGGCAAAATAATTCACAGGCAATAATGATAACTTTTTTCGCCATTGGATCAACTGACAGGATTACACCATCAGCCGATTCCACCAAAAGAAAAACAAAATCACCAATTTTTGCGCAACACATTTGCGAATGTCATCGGAAGGTGATACGCCATGGTTCATAATCCCCGGATGTACCTGCTGCTGGCGTGTTTGAGGTAGTCAGGCAAACCAGCATTGTCATTAATACATCTTGCATGGCTATTTACCAGTTTTATTACCTTACATTAGTTAATGACTCAAAAAGCAGCCCATTAACCGATAACAATGCCTGGCTAATTTGTCAATGGATAGTTAATAAAATAAAAACTAAAAGAGTCAGGAAAATTTTCTGAAACTGTTCTATATTGTTCGCATGCCTTGTGTTGAGTTATTTACATCCAATTAAATTCTGGCCTTTGATGCGGGTCAAGGATAACAATAATCCTCATGAGAGAAAATCCTGCCCTGACAATGATCGAACCAGTCAGTATTCAACACATGAAACAAACATACCGGTATTTCTCTTTCTTTATAATCCTTTTTATGCTTGGCATTACTAACGTAATGGCAATAGATATCAAGATCAACACCGATAAAAAAGCACTCTTTTCCAGTTATTTTCCTGCTGCTGACAGCTTTAAAGCCGGCGAAGAAAAACCGGAAATATTCCGCGCCTACAAGGGCGACAAGCTACTCGGATATATTTTTCAGACCGGTGAGCTGGCCGCTATTCCAGCCTATTCCGGCAAGCCCATTGACTTGCTGATGGGGCTGGATCTAAACGGCGTAATGGTCGGCGCAAAGGTAACTGAACACCATGAACCTATTTTACTGGTTGGCATAGCCGAAACGTCCCTGGATACCTTTGCCAACCAATATATTGGCAAGTCGGTCACTGATCATATCAAGGTTGGCTCAGGTAAGCAGGAGGGCTATGTCAATATCGATGCGATTACCGGGGCGACGGTGTCGGCCATGGTTATCAACCAGACAATCAGCCGCGCAAGCCGCAAGGTTGCTATCAAAGAAGGGATCATCAAAGATAAGTCAGCCCGAATAATGCGGGCCAATATCCTGATGGATCAATTTGAAAAAG
>VAPH01037702.1_pt1 | contig 10590 bp, 7 predicted proteins | sample 3393861 | NCBI WGS metagenome assembly VAPH01 (sample SAMN08290439, study PRJNA428436) | hydrothermal vent metagenome | isolation source: Deep-sea hydrothermal vent chimney | place: Atlantic Ocean: South-mid Altantic Ridge | reverse complement strand
CTTGAGAGAGTTAACATTCTTATATTATCACCGTATGTTGTGTGTATATGCCATTTTCCGTGCGGAGTTAAACAGTTGAATATTTTTGCTTTTCCTTCTTTTAATGTTTCTCTAAGGTCGCCGTAAACTTCCGGTTTTGGTGACGGTTTATATGTCGGCAAATGTTCACCAAAAGCAATGTACATTTCGTGATCCAAATAAAGGTGCTGTCTGCCTGTGAGGGTTCTCCAAGGGACCAACCTTTCAACATTATAAGTATATGGCGAGTACGCTCTGCCGTTATTCATAAGTCCGGACCAAATTGGTGATGTGTTATACCTTCTCGGTTGTGCCTGTAAATCATGATAATTAATTCGTACATCTTTACTCCCTTCGGCAATATCGGCAAGGACTAATCCTGTTTTCTTTTCTATATTTTTATATGCACGTACAGTCAATTTACCGTTGGTTAATGAAGATAGTTTTAATACTGCGTTAGCAGCCCATTCATCTTCTTTTAAAGACGGATATTTTTTATCACCGATTTTTTCAACGTGGTTGTCCGGTGAGGTCAGCATACTGTCATATTCGTCCTCACAATTATAGTGATTACCGTGAGCACCCAATCCGTTATTTCTTACATTTTCTCCAAGTGCAATAAATTTATCATAAAGTTTGGTATAGTCTCTTTTAACTACTGCTAATTTGTGCATTGTCTTTCCGGGAATTGCGTCGCATTCGTCTTCATACCAATCTTTTACGGTAGTTTGGGAAATCTCATCAGCGGAATCGTGACCCAACGGTGCAGCCACAATATCTTTCTGTGGTTCCGAAAGATGTTTTTTTGCAAGTTCGCTAGTAGCCTTTGCAATCGCTTTGAAAATCTGCCAATCGGTTTTTGATTCCCAAACAGGTGCAATTGCAGCGGACAACGGATGAATAAATGAATGCAAATCCGTACTGTTCAAATCAGCCTTTTCGTACCACGAAGCTGCAGGTAAAACTATATCGGAATAAAGAGCAGAAGAATCCATTCTGAAATTAAGATCAACAACCAAGTCCATTTTTCCTTTCGGAGCTACTTCGTGCCATTTAACTTCTTCTGTTTTTTCATCTTCTATATCTTTAGCAATTGCATTTGAATGTGTTCCCAAATAGTGCTTTAGCAAATATTCGTGTCCTTTCATCCTTCCCGAAATAGCATTTCCTCTCCAGATATACCAGGTCCTCGGGAAATTTTCTTCAGCGTCGGGATCCGAAATAGAATATTTTAGTTCTTTTGATTTTAATTTATCTAATACATATTGTTTTATTTCATCATCGTTTTTAGCACCGTTTTTAGTTGCTTCTTTGCAAAGCTCTAAAGGATTTTCATTGAATTGCGGGTAAAACGGCATCCAGCCCATTCTTACAGCTTTAAATATTTTATCAGCGTGATGTCCTCTGGTCCACTTGTTATCGGGTACTTTGTTATAGTTTGAAAAATTACCGTCGTGTCGATATTGGCAGGTATTTATATAGTGCCAAATAGGTGCTTGTTGAAGACGAACTGCATTAACCCAATCTTTAGCAAATGCTATAGCACCCCAGGAGTCTGCCGGTGCTAATTTTTCCTGACCGACATAATGGTTAAGTCCGCCGCCGTTTTTGCCTACGCAGCCTGTGAGCATAAGAGCCATAATTCCGGCTCGATAAATTAGATTATTATGATACCAGTGATTTATTCCGGCACCGATAATTATCATACATTTACCTTCGGTTGCTTCTGCAGTTTTTGCCCATTCTCTTGCAAATTGTATTACTGATTTACTGTCAACTCCCGTAAATATTTCCTGCCAAGCAGGGGTATAAGAAGCATCTTTATCAGTATAATCTTTTGGATAATCACCACCAATTCCTCTGTCTACGCCGTATTGTCCCATAGTAATATCATAAACAGTAGCAACGGGAATTTTTTTGCCTTCAACTGTTTCTATATATTTAACGGGTACACCTCTCAGACTTTTGTTATCCAAACCAAATTCTGTAAACTCTACTTGAATAACTTCGTCATTATTATCAATTAAAGTAAGCAGGGGATTGAATTTAGAATTACCGTCTGCGTTTTCCATTTTCAAATTCCAATTCCCACCTTTTTTATCCCAACGATGACCGACACTTCCTTTAGGTATTACAAGGTCCCCGGACTTTTCATCAATATTTAAAAATTTCCAATCTCCATTTTCAACATCTTTATATTTTGCAATTTGATTTGCGTGAAGTAATTTTCCCGGTGTGTATTTACCTCCGTCTTTTACTAATTCCACTAAGTATGGTGAATCGGTATATTTTTTAGTATACTCTAAGAAATAGGGAGTTTGTTTTTCGTGGTGAAATTCTTTCAAAATTACGTGAGTAACAGCCATCCAAAAGGCGCCGTCACTTCCGGCGTGTAAAGGCATCCATTGATCGGCATATTTTGATACTTGGCTGAAGTCAGGTGCAAACACAACAGCTTTAGTTCCGTTGTGCCTGGCTTCTGCAAAAAAGTGTGTGTCAGGAGTTCTGGTCATATTTAAATTTGCACCCATAACAGCAATAAATTTTGAGTTGAACCAATCTGCGCTTTCACAAACGTCTGTTTGTTCGCCCCAAATTTCGGGTGAAGCATTCGGCAGATCGCAATACCAATCATAAAAACTTAAATTCACACCGCCAAAGAGTTGAAGAAATCTTCCGCCTGCAGCATAACTAAGCATAGACATTGCAGGAATAGGGGAGAAACCGATTACGCGGTCAGGTCCATATTTTTTTGCAGTATAAATATTAGCTGCAGCCATTATTTCAAGAACTTCGTCCCAGGTTGTTCTTCTAAAGCCACCTTTACCCCTGGCTTTTTGATATTCTGCTCTTTTGTCTTTGTTGTTTTGAAGATTTTCCCACGCTTGTAGTGAGTCACCCGTTTTTTCTTTTTCTTCACGGTATAAGTCTAAAAGTGCACCTCTTACCAATGGGTATTTTATACGAAGCGGACTGTACAAATACCACGAAAATGAAATTCCTCTCTGGCATCCTCTCGGTTCGTAAGGGGGAAGACTGTCTTCAAGCAGGGGATAGTCTAATTGCTGAGTTTCCCAAACAACAATACCGTCTTTTACGTGTATCTGCCATGAGCATCCGCCCGTGCAGTTAACACCGTGGGTACTTCTAACGATTTTATCGTGTTGAAATCTGTTTCTGTAAAACTCTTCCCATTGACGGGTTTCGGGTGAAATTAAATCTTGAATCCAACTCATAATAATATTCTTATATTTTAATTGATAATTATTTTGATTTTAGCTGTCTCTTGAAAATATCTTTTTTTACAGTACCTTTTTTTCTGCGGAACCAAACAAGTCCGAAAACTCCAAAAAGTAAAATTACACCCACAATACCGCTGTATATAAATCGTTTACTATAGTTAACGGGATGTTGATATATAGAATCGTAATCGACTTGTTTTAAAAATGCGAGTAAATAATATCTTTCGTTTTTGGTTAGTTGTTTATTTTCAAAAGCTGTTTTCATAACCGGGAATGGAGGGTTGGAAATTATAGCATCAATACCGGCAGCATTTAACCTGGAGTATGCGTTTGTTAAATCTTTAGCTAACAAACCGCCGCTAGCCACATTATCATTAACTACATTGTGGCAGGATAAACAAGAAGGTCCATCGTTTGCAAAACGTTTTTCGCCTGTAAAATATTGCTGACCAAGTTTGTATTCATCTCTTCCTGCTTCATCTAAATTAAAGCCTAAACTGTTCTTCAATGTAAATTTAGGAGTTTTAACTTCTTGTGTTGTTGTTTCTTTCGGGCTTTTTTCTTTAATATAATTTATAACGCTTATTATTTGCGGATCGGTTAGTGACTGATCTGGCATAATAATTTTATTAAATTCGTTAAAAATTTTAACTGCATCAGGGTCACCGCTTTTTACCATTGTTTGCGATGATTTAATAAATTTTATTATCCATCCTTCTTGAAGTCTTTTGTGAACGTTTGCTAAATCAGGTCCCACCAATCTGCCTTGTCCGATTGTGTGACAGGCGCGGCAAGTAGTTAAAAATATCTTTTCTCCAATAGTTTGTGAGGATAATGGTATGGTAAAAAGAAGAATGAGTAAAAATATTGTGGTTAAAGATCTTTTAAAAGAGATACCTGTAAAAAAATTCATTTTCATTTAGCCTCTTAAAATAAAAAACATATTGAGTTTATAATCAGATATTTTACTCTTGTTAAGATATAATTTTTTTGATATTTTAACAAGAGTAAAAAAGTTTTTTTTTCAAAAATATTTTATAATCTTTTATTTCCGACTAAAATAGTACAATTATTGCCTAAATTTTATTATTTATCCACTATAATATGGAGTACTAAAAATGAAAAGATTCTTACTGATGGTTCTAATTATAATGTTTTTTTCTATCAATTCTTATACGCAAAAGTTAGGAAAAGGATGGAAACTTTCCGGTCAAATACAAATACGCAGCGAACTTGACGGCAGAGATTTTTCAAATAATACACATCCACTCACATTTTCAAGCATGAGGACAAGGCTCGGTATTAATAAGAGCTTTGAAGACAAACTGTCATTTTTTGTTCAAATATCAGATTCAAGAATTTTTGGTGAAGAACAGAATTCGTTAAAAAGCATAAACAGGATTGATCTTCATCAAGGGTATGTAAAATTAAATAATCTATTTGATTGGAAGTGGTCTTTACAAGTTGGTAGGTTCGAGGTCTCTTATGGTACTCAAAGATTTTTTGGTGCTGTAGGGTGGCATTTTGTAGGTCGTTCATTTGATGGAATTAGATTTAATATTGCCCCTAAAAAGCTAAATCTTGATTTATTCGCATTAACCGTTAAAGAATCAAACAAATATATAGGAAACGCAAAACCAAGTATTTATCCTAATACGCACATAGTATCTCCCTCAAATAGTATTTATGGGTTTTGGCAAAAAAATGTTTTTGGAAATGGAGCTAAATTAGATTTATTTGGGTATTATGATGTTAACCGGACTGAAGTAGCGAAAGACACAAAAAAATTAAGTTTATTTACAGTTGGATCAACTTTCTGGGGAAAAATCGGCAAAATATCTACAATTATTGAAGGCGGTTTTCAGTTCGGATCAAATATGGGGAAAGATGTTTCAGCTTATCTTGTTAGTGCAAAAGGGGCATATAATTTAGGAGATACAAAATTGGGGTTTGGTGTTGATATACTTTCAGGCACTAACCCTTCAAAAACGAACAATATAAATACATTTAGTCCTTCATACGGTACAAATCATAAATTCTATGGATTTATGGACTATTTTATAAATGTTCCGGTAAATTCTAATAATTTGGGCTTAAATGATTTTTATGTTTCAAGTACATTTACACCGAGAGATAGTAAGTTTTTATTTAAAGTTGTTTTACATCATTTTATGTCAAATAAATCAGCAAATATTTTAGTTGGTTCAGCTGCATTTCCAACTAATGAAAATATTTTTGGACAAGAAGCTGATTTAATAGTTAAGTATAAATTTATAAAAGGCACAACTCTTACTTGGGGAGGAAGTTTTTTTCTACCGGGGAATTTAATGAAATTTAAATTTAACAATAGAGATGATGTAGCTTTTTGGTCTTACTTTATGTTAACTGCAAGTTTGTAATGTTATTATGGCTGTCACTGCCTGTCCCGGTTTTTTTATCGGGGTCACAGCGTGACAGCCAAAAAAACTCACACAAATAGATTTCATTATTTAGATTTTTTATTTGTTTTAGTTCGCTCTAACAAAGTTGTATAAATCGGTTGGTTGCCAAGCTGTGCCGTAACCAACGATGCTGTTACGGTGGTGATTATCAAAGGTAATATTAGTTCAAAGTTTGATGTCATTTCAACTGCAAGCACCAATCCTGTAAGAGGTGCTCTTACTGTTGATGCAAATATGCCCGCCATTCCTGCTACGGCAAAAACACCGGAATGTGAAATAAGCCCTGGAAAATAGTACTGCATAACACTTCCGTACAGCATTCCGAAAACAATACCAAGGGCAAGCAAGGGTGCAAAAATACCCCCCGGCACACCGGTACTATAGCTGAAGATTGTCAGCAGCAACCTGCCGATAAATAAAATTATTAAAAATTGTAAGGTAAATGAATGGTCAAGCACTGTTCTAATTGTGTTGTAACCGCCTCCAATCATCTTTGGATAAAATATTCCGATTATTACTATAAACAGTCCCGCAATAATTACACTAAGTACCGTGGCAATTTTCGATAAATCACGGAAGGAATCCAATGATAATATTAATAGTTTATTAAATAGATACCCCACTAAGCTGAATAAAAAGCCGAGAATTATAAATAACCAAATTGCTGATAAAGGCGGGCTTGGGAAAATCATCATTTTGATTACGGGATCAGCCCCGACTAAAACTCTCACCACATAATCTGCCGTACCCGATGCAACCATAATAGCCGCCACGGAAAAAAAAGTATATCTGAAATGCCCGTGCATTTCTTCAATAACAAAAATCACCCCTGAAAGTGGTGCATTAAAAGCACTTGCAAGTCCGGCGGCTGCTCCCGCTGAAACCAAAGAATTGGTTTTACTATCAGGATGCTTGAAAATATCCTTAATCATTTTACCAATGTTAGCGCCAATCTGAATGGTTGGTCCTTCACGACCTAATAATAAACCGCTTCCCAATGAAAACAATGAAGCAATAAATTTTATAGGCAATACCCGCTTCCAACGCAATGGTCTTAATTCATCCAAAGCACCTTCAATTTCCTGAACCCCGCTCCCCGAAGTTTCGGGAGCAAATTTTCTCACTAAAAATAATGCAATACTAATTCCGATAACTCCAAACAATAGAGGCAATACCCAACCGGTAAGTCCCGAATTGCCTGTACCTGAATACAACTTGTCCCTGAAAACATCAATGTAGGTAAGAGTAAGTCGGAAAATTGCGCCTATTGCTCCTGCAATTGCTCCAACTACAAAAGCAAAAAATATTAAGCTGAAGTCTTTTGTATCGGCATCCATAAATCTTTGATCCGACGTCCACGATTTTTTATGTTTCATTTCAGATAACATCATTCAACATTAAGCTTTTTCAGGTTATTTTGGTATAGCATTATGGCTAACGTTCCGTTTAACAAAATTGCGTTTAGCATGAGTATAGATTTATTTGTTATTACGTTTTAAAAACAAAACACAGGTTTTTCAGAATATTCCAAAACTTTGATCCGATATATTACTAAGTACACAACACATTAATAAGCTGCAAGTATAATTAATATATCAACTTTATATCTTACAGTTATATAATCAACATAAGTTTATAAAATTACATTCGCAAGATTTCTCTTAATCTGCAACAAATATCATTCACTTATTGTTTACAAGATAATGTGACAACTTTCTAATCCCAAATCTTTCTTTTACTTTTTCTTTTTTAGTTCCGATATTTTTTTCTGCTCATTATACTGCCGGAGGTCAGTTATACAACACAACCTGTTTATCAGAGTAAATTATAAATATATTTATGATCAAAAATTAGCCACATTTTATTTATATATGGTTAAAATTTGATTCAAAAATTAGCCGTAAAATAGTATATTGTAGATAGAATTTGGTAGTGGAAATGAAAAAAGCAGAAATAGAAAAAAATATAGTTGTACATTTTAGAGAACAAGAATACTTTAGAAGAAAAGAACTACTTGAGTTTTACAAAGTATTTGAACCTGAACTAAACAATCGTACATTCGGGTGGCGTGTATTTGAATTGAAAAAAAAGAAAATTATTAGATCGGTTGGAAGGGGAATTTATACAACCAATTACAAACCCGAATATAAACCACAAATAGATGAAAAACTTAGAAAGATAAATAACGTTATCAACAGATCTTTTGCAATTATTGATAAAAATTTTAACCCGAAAGATTATTTAAGTGTTTGGACTACTGTTTGGTTAAATAGATTTGTTAACCATCAAATATTTTTTCCAATAAGAATAATTGAAATTGAAGCTGATACCCTTACCGGCTATTATTATAAATTAATAGATGAAGGTTTTAAGAATGTTTATATTGAGTCTGATTTCAAGAAAATGGATAGGTATGCATTTGAGGGGAAAGATTGTATAGTATTAAGAAAGATGGTTAAAAGAGCACCCTACCAAATAATAAATAAAATTAACATCCCCAGAATTGAAAAAATATTAGTGGATTTATTTTGTGATAATAAACTTTTTTATTTTGTACAGGGAAAGGAACTCGAAAATATTTATAGAAATGCAATCAAGAAGTACAGTGTAGATTTTTCAAAACTACTAAATTATTCAGAAAGAAGAAAAAGGCAAAAAGATATAAAAGATTTTCTATTAAAGTTTATAAGCGAAGAATTAAGGGAGCTACTCTTGTGATATTAGAAAGTACTTTTACCAAAGAATGGATATTAAGTGTTAAAACTCAAAAAAGTTATAGGAAAATAAATCCGGAAATACTGGAGAAAATGATTTATGCTTTCTATTTATTAGAAGCTTTACAGAAGGAAAAACTTGATTTTATTTTCAAAGGTGGTACTTGTCTTGCTTTATTATTCGATAAGCCCAAAAGATTTTCAGTTGATATTGATATTCTTACTCAACAAGAAAAAAATAATATAGAAAAAATTCTGGATTCCATAATAGTTAATTTTAACTTCAAGAGATATGAACTAGACGAAAGAAGAAGTTATAAAGAAGAGGGGATTCCAAAAGCACATTACGAACTTTTCTATGATTCACAAATCATCAATGAAGAGTCATCAATCATGCTTGATATTCTTTTTGATGAAAACTTCTACCCTGTAACCGTTAAATCTAAGATTAAGAGTTCATTCTTGGAAACTGATAATGAACCTACAATAGTAATAATTCCCAACATCAATAATATGACAGGTGATAAACTTACAGCATTTGCTCCAAATACAAGTGGATATATTTACGGCAAAAGAATGGAACTCCAGATTATTAAACAATTATTTGACCTTGGTTTCTTAATAGATGAAATAGATAATTTTGAGGAAATTTTTGAAACTTATGTATCTAAAAAAGCAAGATTAGATTTTCACTTCAATAATATTTGGGGAGATAATGAAATCCTGGATGATATTATAAACACTTCATTGTTGCTTTCAAAAAGAGGGAAAAACTTAGCCGCAGATGAAGTAACAAAATATGAAGAACTTAATACCGGCATAAAAAGGTTGGAAACATTTTTGATAAAAAGACCTTTTTATATTGACCTTGCGATTGAGTCTGCTGCAAAAGTTGCTTTGTGTGCAGCTAAAATCAAATCAAAAGATCTTAAACCGATAGAAAAATTTGAAAAAGGAATGGAATTAAAATCCTTTCTTATTAAGGACAAAAATTATCTATTCCTAAATGACCTGCTTAGAAATGGAACCTTAGCCCTTTTTTACTTTCACCAAATGGTAAAAGTACTCAATGGATAATTACTATATTTTTCTATAATTAATGAATTCCTCTTTTTTATCTAATTCAAAATATAACAAACCAAAAAATCAATAAATTTATCCATTGAAACTCAAAGAGTGTCGAGGCTGTCTGAAAAGGTCAAATTTTGATTAACTCACGATTTCAACCGGAATTAACAGCAGAAAAAAAGATTTATTTTAACCGTTTTACTTATGCACCTTAATTTTCACGAAGTGATCCCTTTTCAGGAAACACAGGATTATACCTCAGTCCGGCTATCGCCGGATTCGGTATGAATCCTTTATAACGTTATGTCTTATTTTTTAACATTTTTATTATGTGATTGGCTAAGTAATCCTTAATTTCTCTATGCCGGGGAATAGGTTGAGATGCTTTAGTTTTAGGATTATGATACCAATCATGGTTCCCTCCATGACGTAAAAACACACAACCCATCTTTTCGATTCTTTTAATTAAATCCCTTCTTTTCATGCGACTTCAAGTTCTGCAACTTTACGAACACAAGGTATATTTCCACTAGTTAATTCTTTATAAACATCTTTCAAGTTTTCTTTTAATTCTTCTAATGATTTACCTTGTGTTATGTAGTCAGGATATTCTTGTAAATATCCAAGCCACATATCTTCATCTTGCCAGTAAGTGAATTTTATTCGTTCCATAACATCCTCCATTAAGACATAACGGCGTGACTTTTTACCCGTTTGTCCCTATGCTTTTTATAGGGATCTGCTCCGACAACAATATTTAATAAAAAGCAACCGTCAACCTGTCCGCCTAAGTTGTTCTAACGTAGGCGGATAATTATTTATAAATTTTATTTAATATAATACTGTTTAGCAGCAATGTAAATTTTTTTATAGAACCATTAAATTAGAAGAATACCTCATATGTATCGCGGTCGGGCGTAAAAGATTACTGAATGTATGGAAAAGAATAAACCAACCGCAATGGTTTCATTAAAACCTCAAACACTTCACGACGTGCTACTTTGCACCTTAATTTTCACGAAGTGATTCCTTTTCGGGAAACACAGAATTATACCTCACTCCGGCTATCGCCGGATTCGGTATGAATCCTTTATAACGTTATGCTTT
>VAPH01055254.1_pt1 | contig 10612 bp, 8 predicted proteins | sample 3393861 | NCBI WGS metagenome assembly VAPH01 (sample SAMN08290439, study PRJNA428436) | hydrothermal vent metagenome | isolation source: Deep-sea hydrothermal vent chimney | place: Atlantic Ocean: South-mid Altantic Ridge | reverse complement strand
TTTTATCCCTGTTCTCTCTGGCCGTTATTATAATCTTGCCCTCCACACCCTCATCGGGAATCGCATCGACTGCATTTCTCAGGAGATTGAGAAAAACGTGCTGAATCTTCTGTTTATCAGCAAAAATCACTAAATCTTCCGGTATATCGATGGCAATCGTTATATACGTCGGCATATCGGTCCGAATAAATCTCAGGGTCTCCCTCAATGCATCCAGGAGGTTTATCTCTTCCTTTTTAAAGTCCCTGTCCCTTGTGAACTCGAGCACTGACTTAACGATGTCACGCGCCCTGTCAGTCTCCTGAATAATCTGCTCGATCAACTCTTCCCTGAATTCACGGTCTTCATTGCTGTCTATCTCCTCAGAGAGTATCTGGGCAGAAGTAGATATGTTCGAGAGGGGGTTGTTTATCTCGTGCGCGATCCCTGCAAGCATTGTCCCAAGGGAGGTCAGCTTTTCCGAACGAATAATGTCCCTCTGGGAGAATATCTCGTTTATCATGCGATTAAAGGCTTTATTCAGCGAGACTATCTCTTTATCCTGAAAGTTCAGGGAGAGCATTTCAAATTTTCCGGAGGCAATCTTTCTCATGCTCGATTCCAATTCCCGTAAAGGCTGTATAGCCACCCTCGATATCGTTCTTGCAATCAACACAGTCCCGATTAGAAAAACTGCCACGGATACGACAAGGCTTTTCCTTGTTGTGGAAAGCATTCGCTGGATCTTTATACGTTCAGCCTCTGAAAGCCTCTCGGCTATCTCCGTAATTTCCCGTCCCTTCCGCCGTATTTCCACCTCAGGCTTCTTTGCAGGATCCTGCTCTGCAAAGTCCTTTTTTAACAGATCCCTGTACTCACGAAGAACGCTAAGGCTTCGATCGGACGTCTTCTCGGAAAGAGGTAAAGTCACCTTCTCCTTCCTGAATATGCCCAGAGGCCAGTCACCATAAAAGGACGACAGCAGTCCGTCAAATTTTTCCCTGTTATTCTGTATTAATTCTTCGGCAACCCTTATGTAAGAAAGTGTTTCAGCGAAATCCTCTTTTTTTCTATACAGAAAATAGTTTTTTTCGAATCTCCTCATCTCAAGGGTTGTGTCAAGAAACCTCGATATCACCGCATAAAAACTGATTCTCTCGTCTATTACTATCAAATTGACGAAGATGATTGAGGCGATGACAAGTATAAGCAGAAAGCTTACTACATACCCAAGCTTTATCTTCTGAAGAATGCTCTTGTTCTTCACAAACATATAATATTGTAACATTCAATATTGCAAATTGCAACTATAGCACTGCATTCAATGCTTCAGATATGATACAATATATACAGTTTTTGCAAGGCTTCAAACACGGCAAAAATGAATTATATCTACATTAAAAGGAACTTTACAGGTCCGTGTCGATAAAAAAGAAAATAATTCTCAGTTTCTTTATCAGTTTTTCAATCATTGCAACACTTGCCATAGCAGCTTATCTGGACTTTCGCGAGACCAGAAACGAGTTTAAATATCTTGAACTTGCAGAAAGCATCAGGGGCAAGACCTTACAGTTAAGGAGGCACGAAAAAAACTTCCTTCTCTACGGAGACAAGAAGGAAGTCGACTTTATTCACAGATATATCAGGGAAATTGAAACACTTATCAAAGATGCCAAGCCTTACACCCGCAGTGACAACCTTGACAGGCTGGACGTTGAACTGAAGGAATTCAGCCTGAAGTTTGAAAGAATTACCTCCATGGCTTCCGGCTTCCATGAAGAATTGGCCAGCTTAAAGCCGAAAGAACCATCGTATCTCTTTCTAATACCCATAATTAAAGCCACTTTTCTGGAACACCCACAGCAAAATGCGCAACTCCTGAAGCGTTTTTTCAGGATATCCAAAAAAGATGGCTACATCTCATTCCTTAAAAAACTGGGAGATGAGATCAAGGACCTGAGAAAGACCGGCGAGAAGATTACCGGGATATCAAAAGAACTGGACAGGGGGGCCAGAGAAAGGGTACAGAATATTATCGATGTGACCAAGGTGGCTGTTCTGGTATTTTTACCTCTATCCTTCCTGATCGGGTTTGTATCGCTCTTTTATATCAGCCAGAGCATAGTTAACAGGTTAAAGAAACTGATGCTGACGATTGAAAAGAGCGGTGGCGGTTTCTTTTCTCCCATGCCTTTTCCGGCAGGCCATGACGAGGTCAGCACATTAATAAGGACATATAACAATATGGCAGAGGCATTACAGACGCGGGAGGAACTACTCAGAAAAAAAGAAGAAGAGTTGATTCAGAGCAAAAAGCTTGCAGCCATAGGCACTCTTGCATCAGGAGTGGCCCACGAATTAAACAATCCCCTGAATAACATTCATATATCGGCACAGATATTGGCAAAGGAGATGGGTGAGGACTGTACAGGTATTATCGAGGAGACGGTTGATGATATTCTGAGTCAAACATTCAGGGTAAAGAAGATAGTAGGAAACCTGCTGGATTTTGCAAGGTCAAAGGAGCCGGACTTTCAAAAAGTAAATATCGTTGATATTATAAAAAAGACATACGCGCAGGCACAGAAAATAACGGCTTTCAAGGATATAGAGTTTTTATTTGATTCTCCGCCCGAAGTCTTCCTCCAGGCAGACCCGGTCCAGATAGAACGGGTATTCGTCAATCTCTTCACAAACGCAGCTGATGCGATGGAGGGCAAAGGAGAACTTCATGTGAAGGTCTTTCCCGAAGAAGATGTGGTTAAAATAGAGGTGTCGGATACAGGTAACGGGATTCCTCCCGAGGTTAAAGACAAGATATTCGACCCCTTCTTTACAACCAGGGACAGGGGAACCGGTCTCGGCCTCTCCATAGTATATAACATCGTCAAAAACCATGGCGGCAGTGTCAACGTGGAGAGCACGGTAGGCGCTGGGACCACATTCAGAATCTTCTTACCGAGGAATAAAGAGGTATAAATGAGCATTAAAATCTTCATTGCAGAAGACGAAGAGATAACCCTGAAACATCTGATGTATGCCCTTAGGAACGAGGGATATACTGTTTCCGGCGCAAAAAATGGTCTTGAGGCAAGGCAGGCAATTGAGAAAGAGCACTTTGATATCGTTATTACGGATATAAAGATGCCCGGTCTTGACGGCCTGAGCCTGCTCGAGGGGATTAAGGAGAAAGGGATGGAGACGGACGTGATCGTTATCACGGGGTTCGGGAGCATTGATTCAGCGGTGGAGGCCATGAAAAAAGGGGCATATGATTATATTACAAAACCCTTTAATCTGGATGAATTACTATTAAGGGTCAGAAAAATATGTGAAAAAAAAAGCCTTGAAAAAGAAAACATAGCACTGAAGATTTCACTCGGTATAGATAAAGACCTCCCCACTTTTATCGCAAAAAGTAAAAAGATGAAAGCGGTGATTAATGTTATCAGGAGCATAACGGCGTCTGATTGCAATGTTATCATCACAGGAGAAAGCGGGGTCGGCAAGGGGCTTGTTGCAAAGCTTATTCATTATACAGGGACAAGGGCAAACAGGCCTTTTCTTGCTATCAACTGTGCAATCTTTACAGAGGAACTCCTTGCCAGTGAACTTTTTGGCCATGAACGGGGGGCATTCACAGGGGCGGTTACCACCAAAAAAGGCCTTCTGGAGATTGCAGATACAGGAACACTCTTTCTCGATGAGATAGCCGAGATGACGCCATCCCTGCAGGCAAAACTCCTGAAGGTCATTGAGGACAGGGAGTTTTTCAGGGTGGGGGGAACAAGACCTATCAAGGTGGATGTCAGATTCATTGCTGCCACAAACCAGGACATAAACGGACTTGTCACCAAAGGCACTTTCAGAAAGGATCTCTTCTACAGGCTCAATGTAATGGATATCTACATACCCCCCTTGCGTGAAAGGAAAGAGGATATCCTGCCCCTGAGCAAATACTTCCTCGAAAAACACGCCAAAAAGGCCAGGAAAGACATAAAGGGTTTTACAAGGGAGACAACCGAGATATTGAAATCCTACAGCTACCCAGGAAATGTCAGGGAGCTGGAAAATATTATCGAAAGGGCTGTGATTCTGGAAAAATCATCGCTTATTCAGCCTGAAAACCTCCCGGTCACCATGCAGATGTTCCAGATTGAAACAATAGACCCGGGCAGATTAAAGACCATTGACGAGCTTAACAGGGAATATGCCTTAAAAATTCTCGACCACCTTGAAGGAAACAAGACACGGGCAGCTAAAATGCTGGGAATATCAAGAACCAGCCTCTGGCGGATTCTCAGAGAAAAAGAGTAAGCCCGATTACATTCTCCCCCCCCTCTTTACACACCCCCTGCCCCCTCTTTTTAGAGGGGAGTTATATGCCTTTTGCTTTCTTAAAACCATTTTTCTTAGTATCTTGCTCTCCGCCCTTATCTCGTTCCGTTCCTCCCGGTAAAAACAAGGTGGTCAAAGAGTTTCCCCTCTATCAAGAGGGGATTACGGGGTGTGTTCCTTCTCTTTTTTCCTTCTGTTAACCGGCAAACCCGATCAAAACGGGATATTCCCGGCCGACCCTCCCGAAACCGTTCACCACTGTCCAGATATGAAACACTGCACGCCACACCCCATCCTTAAAATATCCTTAAAAATCAAGCAGTTAACAGTTGGCATGAGATTTGATTATATGTTATGTAGAAATTGAATAAATCAGATGAAAGGAGAAGAGACATGAAAGGCAGGGTTTTATTTGTAACAAAGGAAGATGAGAACTACAGGGATGGGTTCTCATATGCAATGGAACTGTCAAAGATAGTGAACGGTGGTATATACATCCTGTTGTATCACGATACAAACATCCTGAAGAGATTTGAAGATGATATGGCAGCGGCTGCCCTTGCCGAGGCAGGCGAGTTTGAAACTGCGAATCAGATTCTTAACGAAGAGGAAGCCCTTATCAAGGCTGATGCAAGCAAGAAGATCGCTTTACTGGGGCAGGAATGCTCTGACCCTGCAATGCTTGTGGATTACCGCCTCGCTACAGGCGACCTCGTCTCTGCAATAAGGGGTGTCCTGCAGGATAAAGCAAGTATCGAGATGGTAATACTCAGCCCTTCATTAATGGACAATGGCAAGGCTATCAGCCTGAAGAAACTAAGAAAATATATAACAAGACCTATTGTGACTATGTCAAGAGCGGCAAGTGCTCAATAGGTATCAAAAAGGAGGAACAAAAATGAAAATCTTAAGAAAAATGTTAAGGAAATTCGAAGGTGAGATGGCGGCTGTAGCATTTGCAGAGGCCGGTGAATTTGAGACTGCAAGAGAAATTCTGAAGAGTTCTGTGAGTGAAGAAAGATCCAATGGCAGCATGGTCTTTGACAGTGAAGAGAGTCAGGGACTGAATATCTTAAAGCACGCTGAGAGCAAGTAAAAGGAGGCAGTGAAAAATGGGCATGTTCAATGTATTGTTAAGCCTTGGGGTTGTAGGCGGTTTCCTTTCAGGTCTGTTGGGACTTGGAGGGGCAATTATCATGATCCCTCTCATGTTAACTGTTCCGAAGATACTGGGGGTAGGTGCACTTTCGATGAAAGCAGTTGCAGGACTATCCATGATTCAGGTGGTATTTGCATCTTTATCCGGTGTTGCCCGACACAGAAAAAACAAGTTTGTCAGCATGAAACTGATATATACACTCGGAATAGCAATGGCGATTGGTTCGGGGTTTGGCTCCATAATCTCAAAGTATATGAGCAACCAGGTGTTGATGATTGTGTTTGGCTTTATAGCGGTGATAGCAGCCTTGATGATGTTCATACCACCAAAGTCAGAGGATTCTAAAAATATTACCAATCCTGATGACATTCAATTTAACAAACCACTTGCCGCTGTACTTGGAGTAGTAATCGGAAGCCTGGCAGGCATGGTTGGTGCCGGCGGCGGGTTTATATTGATACCGGTAATGATTTACGTCCTTAGAATCCCGATAAGAGTTACCATAGGTACCAGCCTTGGAGTAGTACTTATCGGTGCAGTTATAGGTGCTGTTGGCAAAATGGTGACAGGACAGGTAGATTGGCTACTCGCGTTGGCCCTCATTATCAGCTCGGTCCCATCTGCCCAGTTAGGCAGTCTTGTGAGCAAGAAAACACCGGCACTGATTCTGAGATACTCACTCACTCTCCTGATAGTTTTAACGAGTGTTGAAATATGGTATAAGATTATAGTGGCATAAGGCATACTTACCCCACTCCACCCCATTAAGAGAAACACACAGAGGTAAATACCCCTGTGTGTTTCTTACTTTTTATTTTTAGCTCTTAAGATTTATCCCAACCTTTTCAGGACTTCAACAGCGGAATCTCTCAAATTAGGTTATAATTTAACAATGAAAAAGCGCTCAAAGATACTGATCCTTGATAACTCAAAAAATACAGAAAACCTGTTGATTTTTGCAATCCAGTGGGCAGACCTGATAAATGCATCCATAAAGGTTATACGGGTTATAGATGAAAAGGTTATCAGGAACACCACCATGGCAGTTGATGCTATTGGCACTATTGCCCAAATGATCAAGGATGACTTTATAAAGGAAGCCAGGGAACAGATTAAAACCCTATCCGAAAGATACAGTCTTAACGACTTGATAAGCATAGAGGTTATAGTGGGTAATACCCGGGAGGAGATTACCCGGGCTATAGATAAATCTGAAGCTGATTTCCTGATATTAACCTCTACCCTCAAAGGACCCCTGGGAAGCATTGCATCAGAAGTTATTGGATACAGCAAGAACAACTGTATTGTGCTCCCCACAGAGGCTCGCCAGTTAAAGTGGGAGAGGGTTCTGCTCGCAACCGACTGTTCGGAGAAGGCGGAGAGTGCTACCGAGATGGCAATGGAGATTTCCGAAAGGTTCAAGGGCAGGCTTTTTATCCTGTCGGTTGTTACTTCCAATGAGGAAGTGCAGATACATGCACCTGCACTGCTCGATAAGATGGCCGACGAAAGGAAAGAGATGCTAAAAGAGATTGAGAATCAGGCCCGGAAGAGGGGAATACATGCAGAAGGCATAGTAAGGGAAGGCATAATTTCCAATATTTTAGTTGACCTCAACAGGACCATACACCCTGATGTTACCATTATGGGCAGCGAGAGCAGAACAGGGTTAAGCAGAATCTTTATGGGAAGTGTTGTCGGAAGCATAATCAACAAGGTTAACCATCCGATCCTTGTAATCAAAAAACCCTTTATCTTCAAAAACGATTAGAGAGAAAGACAAGACTAAAAGAATGTGACAAGCTGGTATAATATCTCACAGTGAAAAACAAATATACAACCAGAAAGCTATCCCCTCATCAACTCCTTGTCTTCGGTTTTACCGGCATGATACTGCTGGGAACCGCGCTCCTCATGCTTCCCTATTCGACGACAAATGGGATAACTCTAACTGATGCCCTTTTCACCTCCACTTCTGCTGTCTGTGTCACTGGACTGATAGTAAAAGATACGCTGGTTGATTTCACATCATTCGGCAAGGGTGTCATCCTTCTGCTTATCCAGATAGGGGGGCTGGGCTACATGTCCATGGCAACATTTCTGGCCCTGCTCATAGGCAGAAAAATCGGTCTCTCCGAGAGGATTTTAATAAAGGAATCCCTGAATATAGCAACGCTTGAAGGTATCATCAGGTTTATGAAGGGGATGCTCGTCTTTGTCTTTTTGGCAGAAGGCATCGGGGCCGTAATCTTATCCCTTAAGTTTCTGAAGGAATTTCCCTTAAAGGATGCCGTCTTTCAGGGTATATTCCATTCTGTCTCTGCCTTTAATAATGCTGGATTCAGCCTTTTTCCGGACAGCCTGATACGCTTCAGGGATGATGTTACCATAAATATTACCGTTATGAGCCTTATCGTCCTCGGAGGGATAGGGTTTCTGGTCGTTGATGATATTTACGGATGGATGAAGAAGAGACAGAAAAAGCTGATGCTTCACACGCTCATTGTCCTTACGTCAACAGCCTTCCTGATTATTGTTGGCGCCTTTCTCTTCTATTTTAATGAGAGGAAATACTTCTTTGCCCTCTCAGGTCTGAGCACCCTTGAAACCATCATAACCTCCCTCTTTGCCTCGGTTACTGCAAGAACAGCGGGATTCAATACAATCGATTACTCCGTTCTTCAGCCTGCAACCATCTTCCTCACCATCATCCTGATGCTCATAGGTGCCTCACCGGGAAGCACAGGCGGCGGCATAAAAACCACGACATTTACTGTTGTGATTATGAATCTATGGTGTACAATAAAGGGGAGGAAGGATACGGTTATGTTTAAGAGACGGGTGCCGGAGGCCCTGATATCGCGATCCTTTGTTGTCCTTGCCCTTGCGGTTATCTTTATAAATATCATAACACTGGTAATCATCGACATAGAGCACACAGGGTTTCAGCAGACCATGTTTGAGGTGGTCTCGGCCTTTGGAACAGTGGGGCTGTCAAGCGGTGACGGAGGGTCAAGGAGTTTTTGTGCAACATTTTCTGATCCCTCAAAGATTATAATAATATTTACAATGCTTGCCGGAAGACTTGGTCCCTTAACACTCTTTATGGCCCTGCTCGGACAGAAAGAGGAACGGATCCGTTATCCGGAAGGGAGGATCATGATAGGATGAAAAAACAATTTGCGGTAATCGGGCTTGGAAGGTTTGGCTCAGCAGTGGCACTGACACTCGCTGAAAGCAACTGTGACGTAATAGTAATAGACAGAAATGAGAACAAGATAAAGGCAATCGCAGACCATGTAACCCTTGCCATCCAGATGAATGCAATAGATGAGGATGCATTGAAGGAGGCAGGGGTGCAGAATGTGGATGTGGTTATTGTGAGTATAGGGGAAAACGTTGAGGCGAGTATCCTTGCGGTTATGATACTCAAGGAGATGGGCATAAAGGAGATAATAGCAAAGGCCGTAAATGATCTTCACGGAAGAGTCCTTGCCAACCTCGGAGTTGACAGGGTTGTACACCCTGAAAGGGATATGGCACAGAGGGTTGCCCGCAGTTTGATAAAACCCCAATTCCTCGAGCATATAGAACTCTCTCCTGAATACAGCATTGTTGAACTGCCGGCACCGAAGTCCCTGTGGGGCAAGAGTATAAAAGATACCAACCTCAGGGCGGAATACGGCATAAACATAATCGCAATAAAAAAAAGATACACTATTAACGAGACAGAGAAAGAGACCTGGAACATCAATCCCTTGCCAACAGATGTAATTAAGAAAGACGATGTCCTGGTCGTCCTTGGCGCAGACAGAGAGATAGAAAGGCTGAAGTAAAACAGCTTACGACCAGGTAAAGAAGCTTTAATCTACCAATGCTGACTCTCTTAAATGAAATCTGGCCTCATATTGCCGGAGGGCTTACCCTGCTTGTCACGGTTGTGGCTTCGGGTCATGCCGTCCTGCACAAGCGGGATGCACGTTCGGCAGTTGCATGGGTGGGGGTGATCTGGCTGGTTCCTGTAGTCGGTGCCCTGCTCTATCTCCTCCTGGGGATAAACCGCATCAGGCGTCGTGCCAGGGCCTTACGCAGTGATCAGAGCCATCTGCCCTGCCACTCTCAGTGCTCGAGTAAATATCAATGCAGGATTGACGCTGATCAGGCGCTCCAGCAGCACAGGCAGTTCCTTTCCCTGTCACGCTTGGTAGAAGGAATTGTACATAAACCTCTCCTGCAGGGTAACAGGATTACCCCTCTTGTCAATGGCGATACCGCCTATCCTGTAATGCTCAGGGCCATCGACGGGGCAGAGTCTTCCGTTACCCTTTCTACATATATCTTTGACAACGACAAGGCAGGCAGGCTGTTTCTCGACGCCCTCACCCGTGCCGTTAGCCGCGGGGTGGATGTGCGTGTGCTCGTCGATGACGTTGGAGCACGTTATTCATGGCCTCCGATGACACGTATACTGCAACGTGCAGGCATTACTGTTGCACGCTTTCTCCCAACCCTTCTCCCCTGGAGAATGCCGTATATCAATCTCAGGAACCACCGCAAGATACTTGTGGTAGATGGAAAAGCAGGATTTACAGGGGGCATGAATATACGGGTGGGGCATATGTTGAAGGCGAACCCCCGGTATCCTGTACAGGACCTGCACTTTCATGTGGAGGGACCTGTTGTTGCACATCTGCAGGAGATATTTGCCAAGGACTGGGCCTTCTGTACAGGGGAGACCATGGAGGGCGAACAGTGGTTTCCATGTATTGAACCAAAGGGCTCTGTAGTAGCACGCGGCATTCCGGATGGACCGGATGAGGATTATGAAAAGTTGCTCTGGACCGTTCATGGTGCGCTTACCTGCGCAAGAAAATCCGTGCGGATCGTGACCCCATACTTTATTCCTGATTCCACCCTGACAACATCGCTGAACCTTGCTGCAATGCGCGGGGTGGATGTGGATATTATTCTCCCGCAGAAAAACAACCTGAGGATAGTCAAGTGGGCATCCACAGATCTGCTTCTGGAGTGCCTGGAGCACGGCTGCCGTGTCTGGCTGACCACACCCCTGTTTGATCACACAAAGCTGATGCTCGTGGATGACGTCTGGGGCCTGTTTGGCTCTGCAAACATAGA
>VAPH01051288.1_pt1 | contig 10631 bp, 8 predicted proteins | sample 3393861 | NCBI WGS metagenome assembly VAPH01 (sample SAMN08290439, study PRJNA428436) | hydrothermal vent metagenome | isolation source: Deep-sea hydrothermal vent chimney | place: Atlantic Ocean: South-mid Altantic Ridge | reverse complement strand
CGGGACCCGGAACCCCCGATGGCCCTTGCCGCAATGGCGCGCCTTTCCCCCCTGGGGCGAAAGACCGAACTGATTTCCGGCGTCGTCGCGGTCGTCGGAGAGGCCAGCAAACACCCCCTGGTCCGCGAGTGCGTTTCGCTGATTACCGAGAACGCCTTCCGTCCCGACAGCATCGCCGAGGTTCGCAGCCAGGCTTCAAACGTCATCGTCCATAGCCGGGCCCGCTACACCGCCGCCTTAAGGCGGAATTTACGCGCCCTTATCGCCGGAACCATCGCGCCGCGCCAGTTCGTTCAGGAATTCTTCGCCCTCACCGAAGCGGGCAACATGCGCAGCGACATTCGCAAGAAACTGGTGCTCAGCCTGTTGCTTTCGGAAAATATCCGTCCCAGCATCAAGTTTCTATTGCTGGAGAATTTTCACCGGATGCCCGAACCGGTGCGCCACGGGATCGTTTCCGCGGTTCTCGACGCGCCGCCGTCCCATCATGTCGACATCATGAAGGATGAGCTTAAATGGATCATCCGCGGCATGAGCGCGAACGCTCACTAAATGGCGACCGTGTTCCTTTCGTTGTTGTCGTAGGTCAGGGTCGCGTCGGCGCTGCAATACAGGCCGTAAAGGGTTTCGATGACGGCGCTGGCTTCTTCGCCTTCCAAGGAATAGTAGATGGTTTGGGCCATGCGCCGCGTCCGGACCAGTCCGTCACGGCGCAGGCGGGCGAGATGCTGGGAAAGGGCCGATTGGCTCAACCCGATGATCTGCTCCAAATCTCCGACGCATTTTTCTCCGGGGACCAGTTGGCAGAGGATCATCAGGCGGTGCTGATTGCTCATGGCCTTTAGCAGCGTACTCGCGCGGCGGGCGTTCTCTTGAATTCGTTTTAGTTCCATGGCTCGAACTTACCCCCCCTGATAAACACGGCTCTTGGTTTGTGAGCCATGTCTTGGTCTGTGATACATGCCTGACATGTGCATTGCCGCCCTCGAAACAATGCATTCAATCCCCATTATATAATAGAAATGTAAATTAGAGCCAATAGAAATTCATCAATATAGTGTGCGCCGGTCCACAACACACCCTTATATCTGGTTTACACTCCCATGGAGTGTGCTTTTCCTAGGCCGGTTTTCCTGCTTTTCCGGAAACGAGGATGAGAAGCGGCGGGATGATGGCCAGCGTCAAGACGGCCGAAAGCGCAAGTCCGCCGACCACGACCGAACCCAGGCCCCGGTAAAGCTCCGACCCGGCGCCGGGGAAGACGACAAGGGGCAGCATTCCGAAGATGCTGGTCAGGGTGGACATGAAGATGGGGCGTATGCGGTTCCGCGTCGCGGCGATAACGGCGTCCTCGAAGTTCATGGCGTCGGTGCGGACGTGATAAAGGGTCTGGTGAACGAGCAAGATGGCGTTGTTGACGACGATTCCGATAAGGATGACGAAGCCGAGCAAGGTCAGCATATCCAATTGCTGGGAAACAAAGAGGTTGAGAAAGGCCAATCCGGCGACCCCCCCGGCGGTGGCCAGCGGGACCGAAAGCATGATGATGAGCGGATACCGGAAGCTTTCGAACAGGATGGCCATGACCAAATAGACGATGGCGACGGCGAGCAGCATGTTCACGACCATGAAATCCCAGGCCTGGGTCAATTTATCCGCCGTCCCCGAAAGCCCAAGCGTGACGCCCGGCGCCACGCCGTCGGCCTTCAACTTGGCGATGACTTTCTCGTTTAAAATGTCCATGGCCTCTTCGAGCGCCAGTTTCGGCGTGGGGCGGACCTGAAGGGTGACGGTGCGTTCCCGTTCAAGGTGGCGGATTTCGGTGGGGCCGGAGGTTATCTTAACCTTGGACAAGGAACTGACCGGCAGGATCTTGCCCTGGCGCGTCACCACCGGCAGGTTTCCTATGCCTTGGGTTTCGACGATTTTGCTTTGCGGCCCTTTCAGCGTTAAGTCGATGCGTTTGCCATCGACGGTGATTTCGGCGACGCGCAGGCCGTTGTTGAAAGCGTCCACCGTTTGGCTGAATTCGCGCGCCGTGACGCCGTTGTCGGCGAGTTTCACGGGGTCGGGAAAAACCCGCACCTCGGGCGCACCCAGCTCCAGGCCCGGTTTCGGGCGTATTTGGGTGCCTTCGGTTTCGGGCAGGACGCTCTTGATGGTTTGGTAGGCCCTAAGCGCGGTATCGAGGATCGTTTCCAAGTCCGGGCCGGAAACATCGAGGTCGATGGACCGCCCGCCGCCGGCGTGGCGTCCGAAAAGGGACGGTTGGGTGATAAAGCCCATGGTGCCCGGTTCGCTGAATATGGGTTTCCTCAGGATGGGGATCAGTTCCGCCACCCGGGACGGCTCTTCGCTGACCGCGCCGACGAAGGTCTGGGAACGCCGCGCGACATAAAAGAAGTTTTTGATTTTCGGCGGGCCGCCCGGCTCGGCGACGGGACCGGTTTCGGAAACCCACAGGGGCCTTATGGCGTCCTCGACCCGATTGGCGACTTCGGTCGCCGTTTTAAGGTTGTAGCCCGGCGGCGGTTGAAGGCGGCCCAGGATCAGGTTTCGGTTCCCTTCGGGAAGGTATTCTAGCTTCGGCAGGAAATTCCAACTGGCCGCCGCCGCCGCGCCGCAAAGGAGGAGCACGGTCAACAGGGCCGTCTTCTTGTTGCCGGTCGTTATCCGGGTCAGGGCGATCACCGCCTCGGTGAACTTTCCGGCCAATCCATCGATGACGGGAAGGCGGCGGGCCTTGTTCTTGGACGGGGATTTATGAAGCAAGCGGTTCGATAGCGCCGGTATGACGGTGATGGCGACGATAACCGACAGGCTGACGGCGACGGCGATGGCGACGGCGATATCCCGGAACAACTGGCCGATTTCGAGGTTCATGACCAGAATGGGCGTGAAAACGAGAACCGTCGTCAGGGCGGAAACGAGAACCGCGCCCCAGACCTGCTGCGCCCCGGTCCGGGCGGCGTCCTCGGGAGATTTCCCTTCCTGGCGAAGGCGGTAGATGTTTTCCAGGACGACGATGGCGGCGTCGACCACCATGCCGACGGCAAACGCGATGCCGGCCAGCGAGATCACGTTTATGGACCGCCCCATGAAGGCCATGGCGACGAACGATCCGACGACCGAAACGGGAATGGATAAGGAAACGATCAGCGTCGCCGCCCCGGACCTGAGGAAAAGGAAAAGAATCAGGGCCGCAAGCGCGCCGCCGACCCATATGTTCTGCTGAACCAGGTCGATTGCGGAATTGATGTAAACCGTTTCATCGTAGACCTGCTTCAGTTCCAGTCCCCGGGCCGGAAGGACTTTCGCGTTGAGTTCCTTGACGGCGGCATGGACGCCTTTCATGGTTTCGATGACGTTGGCCCCGGTTTCGCGCACGGTGTTCATGGCGATGGCCGGTTTTCCGAGAACCCTTATACGCGCCGTCGGGTCCTCGTATCCGAAACGGACCTTGGCGATGTCCCCGACCGTAACCCGGGCGACGCCGCCGGTCTGGGGGTCTTTCAGGCTCCTGAGAACCACGGCGCGAACCTGTTCCAGGGTCGTGAACTCGCCTTCGGTGCGGACCACGTAGCGGCGCTTTCCTTCCTCGACGCCGCCGGCGGTAAGCGATGAATTGGCGGCGCGAAGGGTCCCCAGGACATCCGGGACCGTCAGGCCGTAACGGGCCATGCGGGCGGGATCGACCACCACTTCCATGCGCCGTTTGGAGCCGCCGAAAACATTGGATCGCGATATGCCCGGAACCCGTTCCAGCCTGTCCTTGACCACGTCCTCGACGAAGTCTCCGTAGCTGTAAATGTCGCGGTCGTTGCCTTTTGTCCGGGTCAGGACGAGCCAGGCGATGGGCTTGTCCTCGCTTCCCGAGGTGTCGAGGACGGGCTCGTCGGCCTCGAAGGGATACCCGCTGACCCTGTTCAAACGGTTCGAAACCAGAAGAAGGGCCTTGTCCATGTTTTGATTGACGTTGAATTCCAGGGTGATGTCGCCGCGTCCGGTCTCCGACCGGCTGGTGATTTTCTCGAGTCCCTCCAGTCCCCGCAGCACGTCTTCCTGGCGGTTGATGATCTCGCGTTCGACCTCGACCGGGGCCGCGCCCGGCCAATTGGTTTTTACGGTGATGACCGGTTTTCGGACGTCCGGAGTCAACTGGATCGGAATGGTCTGAAGGGCGACCAGGCCGAACATGACCGTCATGATGACAGCCGCGATGACGGCGATGGGGCGCTCGATCGATAACCGGATCAGGTTCATCGGGCGCGGGCTTCCGGGGGCGCCGGACGGACGACCGTGCGAACCGTTTCTCCGGGACGGAGGCGCTCGTTTCCGCGCACGACGGCGACATCGCCTGCCCGCAGGCCTTCGAGAACCTCGAACCGGTCGCCGACGGTTTCGCCGAGGGTGACTTTCCTGAGTTCGACGGTCATATCGGGCCCTAGAATGAAGACCACCTTCCGCCCTTTGCGGACCAGCAGCGCGTCCTTGTGAACGCTGAGAACGTCACGCGCCTTGCCCACCGGAATGGACAGGGTGACGCTTTGTCCGGAAGCCGAATTTTCAGGCAGGGTTTGAAGGTCGGGGGTGAACCGGACCACGCGGGTTCTCGATTGGGGGTTTTCCTGGGGAACCACGGCGCGGACCGTCGCCCTCAACGCTTTTCCGCCCAAAACCCCGTTTTCCGAAACGGTGAAAGGGACAACCGTTCCGGGGAGAAGGCCGGAGATGCGTTCCGCCGGAACTTCCGCTTCTATTTCAAGGTGTTCGTTGTCGATCAAGCTCACGACCGGGTCGCCGAGGGCGACGAAGGCCCCCACCTCGGTATAGCGTTTGGTGACGACGCCGCCGTAAGGGGCCCGGATCTCGGTGACGTATAAATCGATTTCGGCCAGTTTCAGGTTCGCTTCCGCGCTGAGCACGGCGGCTTTCGCCTGGGCGGCGGCGCTTTCGGCCTGGACCACTTCCTGGCGCTTGTCCTCGAAGCGGGCTTGGCTGAAGGCCGCCGATCGTTGAAGTTTTTCGAGTCTTTTAAGTTCCTGTCTCTTGAATTTGATTTGGGCTTTCGCCGTTTTCAGGGCGGCTTTCGCCTCCAGGGCCTGGGCCTTGCGCAATTCGCGCTGCCAATAGTGGGTGTCGTTGACGAGAACGGCGATGACCTGGTCCTTTTCCACCCGGTCGCCCACGTCCACATTGATCGTCGCCACCGGGCCGCTCGTGCGCGCCGCCACCTCGCCGATTTGGCGGGCGATAAGGCTTCCGATCACCGGGAACCTTTGGTTTGAGGGCGCGCTCCGGACCGTATCGACTTTAACCAGCGGCGCGTCGTCGCCTTTTCCGGCGGCAAAAGCCGTCAAGGTAAGAAAATTGACGGCGGCAAGGATGCAAAGCGCCCACCCCATGGAGCGGAACAGGGGCCGTGCGTATCTTCGTTTCAAAAACATTATTGAATCCAAAAAATAATAAATCTTCTATGGTTGGCGTTAAAGGCGTTCCCCGCCGAAAGCAAAGATAGGATTTTCAAACCGCCGTCGCACGAACTCTTTTAACGGATCGGCCTCATGGCAACGCAAGTATTTTTCCACCCGGCCTGTATGGAGCATGACCCCGGCCCCCGTCATCCCGAATGTCCGGGCCGTTTAAAAGCGGTTCTCGACGCCTTGGAAGGAGAGGCGTTCCCGGCCCTGGAACGCCGCCTCGCCCCGAAAGCCCATAGGGCCGATCTGGAAAGGGTCCATGAAGCCTCGTATGTGATCTCTATCCTCGAGGGCGCGCCAGAGACGGGGGAGGTTTTCCTCGATCCCGACACCGTCATGTCGCCGGCCTCGTGCGAGGCGGCGTTTCGGGCAGCCGGGGCCGTGGCCGCCGCCGTCGACGCCGTTATCGATGGCGAGGCGGACAACGCTTTTTGCGCCGTCCGCCCGCCGGGTCATCACGCCGAGGCCGCCCGCGCCATGGGGTTCTGCCTGTTCAACAACGTCGCCGTCGGGGCCGCCAGGGCGCTCGACGTCTTTGGGCTGGAACGTGTCGCCATCGTCGATTTCGACGTTCATCACGGCAACGGCACCCAATCGTTCGCCGAAAGGAATCCCTGCGTTTTCTATGCCTCGACCCACCAATCCCCGGCCTATCCGGGAACGGGAAGGGAGGAGGAAACGGGAAAGTACGGCAATATCGTCAATGTGGAACTGGCGCCGGGTTCGGGCGGGGCCGAATTCAGGCTCGCCTATGAACGGACGATCCTGCCCCGACTGCGCGATTTCAAGGCGGACCTGATCCTGGTTTCGGCGGGGTTCGACGCCCATGTCCGCGATCCTTTGTGCCAACTGCGTTTGGCGACGGAGGATTTTGCCGCGATAACCCGCGAATTGGTAAAGGCGGCCGAGGCCTGTTGCGCCGGAAGACTGGTTTCCACCCTTGAAGGCGGATATGATCTAGAGGCTCTTGCGATGAGCGTTTCCGTTCACGTTCTGGAATTGATGGAATCTTGTCCTGACCCTAGATTTAGCGCCGCAGTAGTGGGAAAACGCCATGAATGAAATCCCGGCCGATATCGCCGAAATGAGCTTCGAGGCGGCGCTCGCCGAGTTGGAAGAAATCGTGCGTGCCCTCGAAGACGGCAAGGGCGAACTGGACGAGGCCATTGCGGCTTATGAAAGGGGGGCCCTGTTGAAACGGCATTGCGAGTCCAAGCTTCAGGAGGCCCAGGCCAAGGTCGAGAAAATCGTTCTCGGCCCGGGTGGCGACGTCGCCGTGGAACCCGCCGAAGAACACCAATAATAGGGGCCCTTACGTGGACGAATTTAAAAAAAAGCTGGCTGAAAACGCCGCCGCGGTGGACGAGGTTCTCGACCGGTTGCTGAAACTGGACGACGAGGATCCCGGGATTCGGCTGATCGAAGCCATGCGTTATGCGGTCCTCGGGGGCGGCAAACGCATCCGTCCCTTTCTGGTGACGGCGAGCGCCGACATTTTCAATGTCGCCCGATCCGCTTCCCTGCGGGTGGCCGCGGCCGTGGAAATGGTGCACTGCTATTCCCTGGTTCACGACGACTTGCCGGCCATGGACGACGACGAACTGCGGCGCGGGCGGGCAACCTGTCATGTGAAGTATGACGAGGCGACGGCGATCTTGACCGGGGACGCCCTGCTGACCAAGGCTTTCGAGGTCCTGACCGATCCGGCGACCCATTCCGACCCCAGGGTGCGCAGCGATCTGGTCTTTGAGTTCGCCAAGGCCGCCGGGGCCGACGGCATGGTCGGGGGCCAGATGCTCGACCTGATGGCCGAGGAACGGGTCCTCGAAATGCCAGAAGTGGCGCGCCTGCAACGGCTTAAAACCGGCGCGCTGATTGCCGTATCCTGCGTCTCCGGGGCCGTGCTGGGCAAGACGTCCAGACAGTCCCGGCATGCTCTTTTCGCTTACGCCCACGATCTCGGCCTCGCCTTTCAGATCGTCGACGACCTTTTGGATGTGGAAGGGGACGAAAAAGTGGTCGGCAAAAAGACCGGAAAGGACACGGCGGCGGGCAAGGCGACCTTCGTTTCCCTTTTGGGATTGGAGCAAGCCCGCGGCCAGGCGGACATGTTGGCCCGCCAGGCGATACAACATCTTGATATCTTCGGGGAAAAAGCCGATCCTTTACGCCAACTTACGGAATTCGTGGTCAAACGCAGCGCTTGAGAACGCGTGGCCTTTTTTCATTACGGGATGTGTCCTTTGAGTGACGACGGTAAAACTCCGCTTTTGGACCGGATAGACCTTCCGGCGGACATCAGGGGCTTTTCGTCCGGGGAACTGGCCGAACTGGCGAACGAAGTCCGCGGGGAAACGGTAAGGACCGTTTCGTTTACCGGCGGGCATCTGGGCGCGAGCTTAGGCGTCGTCGAGTTGACCGTCGCCCTGCACCATGTTTTCAACACGCCTGAAGACCGGTTGATCTGGGACGTGGGCCACCAGGCCTATCCCCATAAGATATTGACCGGCAGGCGCGATAAGATGCTGACCCTTCGCCAGGGCGGTGGATTGTCCGGATTCACCAGGCGTTCCGAAAGCGGCTTCGACCCCTTCGGCGCGGGCCATAGCTCGACGTCCATATCGGCGGGGCTCGGCATGGCGGTGGCCCGTGACTTAAACGGCGCGAACAACCATGTGGTCGCCGTTATCGGCGACGGCTCCATGAGCGCCGGAATGGCCTATGAAGCCATGAACAACGCCGGGGCCATGGATGCGCGACTGGTCGTCGTGCTCAACGACAACGATATGTCCATCGCCCCGCCGGTCGGGGCCATGAGCGCCTATCTGTCGCGTTTGATCTCGTCGCGTCCCTACCGCTCCATCCGCCAGATGGCCAAGGAAATGAGCAAGAAGTTTCCGCGCGGTCTGGAAGAGGCCGCCCGCAAGGCCGAGGAATACGCCCGCGGCCTGATGACCGGCGGCACCTTGTTCGAGGAGTTGGGATTTTATTACGTCGGCCCCATCGACGGCCATAACTTAGACCACCTGTTGCCGGTGCTTAAAAACATCCGTGACGACGATACGGAAGCCGGGCCCGTTCTGCTCCACGTCGTAACGCGGAAGGGCCATGGCTACAAACCGGCCGAAGAGGCCGCCGATAAATTTCACGGCGTCGGCAAATTCGACCTGGTTACCGGAGAACAGGAAAAGAAAAAGGGCGCCGCGCCGTCTTACACCGACGTCTTCGCGCGAGCCCTGATCGCCGAGGCCGGGGACGACGAACGCATCGTCGCCATCACGGCCGCCATGCCTTCGGGCACGGGGCTGGACAAGTTCGAAGACCGATATCCTGAGCGCTGTTTCGATGTCGGCATCGCCGAACAGCATGCGGCGACGTTCTCCGCCGGTCTCGCCGCGGAAGGGTTCAAGCCCTTTTGCGCCATCTATTCCACCTTCCTGCAAAGGGCTTACGATCAGGTCGTTCACGATGTCGCCCTGCAAGGCCTGCCCGTGCGCTTCATCCTGGACCGGGCCGGATTGGTCGGGGCCGACGGGGCGACCCACGCCGGCGTCTTCGATCTGGTTTACTTGTGCTGCCTGCCCGGCATGGTGGTCATGGCCCCGTCCGACGAGGCCGAACTGACCCACATGGTGACGACCGCGGCGTCGATCGACGATAAGCCCTCGGCCATCCGTTTCCCGCGCGGCGCAGGCGCAGGCGTGGAATTGCCGCGATCGGGCGAGGTCCTGGAGATCGGCAAGGGCCGGATTTTGCGCGAGGGAACGGCGGTCGCCATCCTCAGCCTCGGAACCCGCTTGGCCGAAGCCTTGAGCGCGGCGGACGATCTGGCCGCGCGCGGGTTTTCCGTCACCGTCGCCGACGCGCGTTTCGCCAAGCCCTTGGACGAAGGCCTGATAAGCCGTTTGGCCATTGACCACCGAGTCCTTATCACCATTGAGGAAGGGGCGCCGGGCGGGTTTTCGGCCCATGTGATGGCTTTCCTGGCCGGCCAAGGACTCCTCGACGGCGGGCTCAAGTTCCGCCCCATGACCTTGCCCGACGCCTGGATCGATCACGACAGCCAGGAAGTCCAGCGCGAAGCGGCGGGCCTGACCGCCCCTTCAATCGTCGAGACGGCCTTGAGAGCGCTCGGCCGGGCGGACGAGTTGGCGCGCGCCTGAAGCCATGGGCGGCAAGGCGCGAAAAGTCCGCCTCGACCAGCTTCTTCTTTCCCGCGAACTGGCCGATAGCCGAGCCAAGGCCCAAGCCCTGATCATGGCCGGGGCCGTCTTTTCCGGAACCAAACGGCTCGACAAGCCGGGGCGCCAGGTAAAAGACGATATCGCCCTTGAACTCAAGGGGCGCGGCCATTCCTGGGTGTCGCGGGGCGGCTTGAAGCTTGCCCACGGCCTGGATCATTTTCAAATCGACCCGAAGGGACTGACCTGTCTCGACGTCGGCGCCTCGACGGGCGGGTTCACCGATGTCTTGCTGTCGCGCGGGGCGGAAAAGGTCTACGCGATCGATGTGGGATACGGGCAACTGGCCGACAAATTGCGCCGCGATGGGCGCGTTATCAATATGGAACGCACCAATGCGCGTTACCTGGGCCCGGACGATATCCCCGATCCCATCGATCTTGTCGTTTGCGACGCCAGTTTCATCGGCCTTGAAACCCTCTTGCCCGCGCCCTTGTCCCTGGCCCGTCCCGGCGCGTTTCTCGTCTCGTTGATTAAGCCCCAGTTCGAGGTCGGCAAGGGCCTGGTCGGAAAGGGCGGGGTGGTCCGCGACCCGGCCCTGCACGACCAGGTTTGTGCGCGGATCAAGGCCTGGCTCGGCGGGACGCCCGGCTGGACCGTCCTCGGGCTCGCCGAAAGCCCGATCACGGGACCGGAAGGAAACAAGGAATTCCTGATCGCCGCCAAGCTAAACAAAAAACCCTAACCCCCGCGACTGCGGGCCGCCGCCCCTGCGGCGTAAGCCAAGGGCCGAAGAGGCCCGCCCGGCGCTTGAGGGGCGACAAACGCCAACGCCCGCGACTGCGGGCCGCCGCCCCTGCGGCGTAAGCCAAGGGGCCGAACGGCCCCGCCCGGCGCTTGAGGGGCGAAACCCCCTAATTCGCTTGAGGGACGAAAAACCCTAAGCCGCTTTCAGCGGCGTGATTTCGCG
>VAPH01029781.1_pt1 | contig 10652 bp, 12 predicted proteins | sample 3393861 | NCBI WGS metagenome assembly VAPH01 (sample SAMN08290439, study PRJNA428436) | hydrothermal vent metagenome | isolation source: Deep-sea hydrothermal vent chimney | place: Atlantic Ocean: South-mid Altantic Ridge | reverse complement strand
GGATGAAAAAGATGCATTTTTCTAAATCATGGCTGAATCAACTCGTACCTTTTTCGATGATATTAATTGCAGGCAGCGCGACAATGCCGCTCTTTGCTCAAATGTCTACAGAGAACCCCTGGGCGGAATCCAGCAAACCATTGATCGACGAAAAGCCGATGGCTGTAGACAGTAACAGTTGGCGTGCCAGGGACAATGTCGAGTCCATAGATGGTTACGATGAATCAAAGTACCCGCCGCTGGATGAGAACGCAGCTTTAGGTACGGAGTATTCAGGATCGTCTTCTGAATACTCAGCGACAGGGGGTGCGTGGCCTGACAGCAGTCGGGCTGGCGATTATTACTATCCACAGATACCAAATTATGAGCAGATACCTGTCTACCGGGACAATTCGCGTAGTGACTATCCCGCTTATGGCTACCGGCAGGCCCCGGCATATCAGCGCAATTATCAGCCTGAATATCCGCCCAGGTATGGATATGGTTCAAATTCCCGGGGAGGATTCCCTTTTTTCGGAAACTCCGGGAGTGGTTTCCCCTTCTCAATGGGAAATGGCATGATGCCTTTTTCGGGTCAGGGTTTTTGGTGAAACAATTTTTAGATTGAGCAATGAGGACAGATTTCATGAAGTTTGTAATTACCCTGTTCCTGTCTCTGTTTCTTGTTGCGGCACCTGATTCTTTTGCGGGTGGACAGGCTTTTTCTGCGGAGGCCATTCAAAAAGCGCCTGGCATGGCCACTATTCGTATGAAAATGTATGTCTCGGGGGATAAGTCGGTTCGAATTGAAATGTCTACCCCGCAGGGTGAAATAGTCCAGCAATATATCTCCAGTAGTGGACTGATGAGGGTGCTGTATCCGGATAGAAAGGAATATCTTGAGCAGCTATCCCCCGCGCCACTCGTGATGCCCGGTACGGTTTCGCAAAATCCGTGTGACAATATGCCTGACTATAAATGTGAAAAGCTTGGTAATGAAAAGATAAATGACAGGGACGCGATTCACTGGACGATAACTCGGCAGGGGCGGAATACACCGGAATTTAAAATAGAGCAGTGGCTGGATATAAAACGTGGTATTACCCTGCGTGAACTATTGCCGAACGGCACTAGCATAAATGCGAGCATGGCCGGGAACGAGACCACAAATGGCAGAGATGCCGAACGCTGGGAAGTCGTAATGACCATGAAAGATGGAAAGACACAATCCGGCACTCGCTGGTATGACACCGAACTGGGGATCACAATTCGAGAAGCTTTCCCGAATGGATCAGTGAGGGAATTGCAGAATATCGTCGTTAAAGAACCAGATGCGAGCTTGTTTGCGTTGCCTAAGGATTATAAAAAACTGGATGTTCCAGCTCAGCCACAGAGGAGATAGTCGTGATCACACTGGTAGGTAACTTCAAAGGCGGTACCGGCAAAAGCACGGTCGCTTTCAACCTGGCAATCTGGCTAGCCATCCAGGGAAAAAAAACAGCCGTAGTCGATCTGGATCCTCAGGGCAGCATTACTGATGTAATGAATGTACGTGAAGAGATGGACTATTCGCCGCTGTTGCCAGTTTTTCAGGTGCTGAATAAAAAGATGAATAAAGACTGGGAAGAAATAGTAGTCGATGTGGGTACAGCTGATTTGCCGGCAATGGAGAAGGCATTAACTATCGCCGGGCGAGTTATCGTACCGGTGGCGCCATCTCAGGCAGATGTGTGGTCAACACAGAGATTTATGGATCTGGTTCGAAAAAACTGTAAGAAAGATGCCATCATTACCGGCTTGATAAACAGGGCTGATACGCATCCAAAAGTGACCGAGACAGAAGAGGCGATGGAGGCTTTGTCTATGATCAGTGGCTTAAAGATGCAGAAAAGCTACCTTTATCAGAGAACGGCCTACCGCCGGGCGTTCAGTGAAGGACTGGCAGTATTTGAAATGATGCCGGCCAATAAAGCTGCTGGAGAAGTCTGGCGTCTTTCACGAAGTTTGTTTAAAACGGGTAAGGATAAAAAGAAGAAAAGCAAAGCGGCTAAGGACAGAAAGTAACAGGGTATCTAACTAATGGGTATTATTCGTTGGCTTTTCTGCCATTTACTGGCTATTGTTTTTCTGCTCTCGCTGGTTTTCATTTATTCCATTCGAGATGACATAAATAACGGTTATATAAATCTCGTCGGAGTGTCATCACAAGTCCAGGTTAATAACCTGAAGACACAGGATGACAGTTCAGTAGAACTGAAAAAGAAAGAGGAAAAGAGTCTTACTAAAGATTCATCTAAAGCAATTGCTATAGAAGCTCCGACCACAATGCCAGATCAAATCGCCAATGATCCATGGGGAGAAGTACTCAATCGCACCACTATTTCTTCTGATGCTGTTCAGCCTGCTGTTGGCCCAGTAGCAGAATCAAGATTTCCTCCAGAAAATTACGATCCTGAATCCGGTGTTTCGGATAAAGGCACTATACAGCCGAAAGCGACGGTAGAATACGGCAGGCAATCAGCGCCGACGGCTAGCATGCCTGCGAAACGGTCATCACCGCTGAACAAACAATATCTCACTGCTCTCGAGGAGGCCAGGCGGCTTTACTGGCAAGGGCAGGCCGGACTTGCTCAGACAGCCTATGAGCGTTTGATGTTTGAATATCAGGATCTGCCTGAGGCAGCCGAAGAATTGGGTAATTTATTGTTGCAGCAGGGCAATACGAATGGCGCTACCTGGGCCTATAAAAATGCGGTTCCACGCTATTTAAATTTGCATCGCGAGCAAGAAGCTATTAGCATTATAAGACTGATATCACAGTACGACCCCGTGTTAGCAGAAAAACTACAAAAAAAATACTGGTAGCCTGTTACTTAGCAATGCGGCACCTGTCAGTCCCACCAAAAGAAAGGAGAAAATATGCTTTTAATCAGGCTATTACGTAATATTTTAGCGCTTGTTGGATTAGCCGCAGTGGTGATAGCGGGCATGATGTACCCACAGATTAAAAAGTTTCAATCCGAATTCGACCCGGGCGCATTTAACGCCTATAAGGAACTTGTCGGAAACGTGCTTGAAAAAGGAAATGCAGTAGAGGCGACAGTCTGGAAGTATAAGCTGGAAGAAGGTGTATCGATTGATGACGCCATCCAGAGCATGAAGATTGCCGCAAACGCCCACAATATTAAAAATGTGGGCGAGCTTCCTCTCTATAAGGAAGTCGAGTCTATGACGGGGAAACCATACCGGCATGCTCAGATATTTATGTTTTGCAATGCCGTTACCGCATCAAAAATGATGGATTACAATGATGCGTATTCGGCGTATTTACCGTGCCGAGTGGCACTAGTAGAAGATAAACAGGGTCAGGCATGGTTATACAGCCTGAACATGGACCTCATGATTTATGGGGGTGAACCATTGCCACCGGAACTCAAGGAAGAGGCGATGAATGTAAAGAAGATCATTCTTGACATAATGCAGAAGGGGGCAGCAGGGGATTTTTAAATATAAGGGTACCTCTATTAATCCATGAATATTCATGGATTAATAGAGGTGCCCATAAAAGGGGTTTTCAGGAATGGGCAATACAGTAGATCAAACAAAGGCAATCAGCGCTGACGCATTAGAGGGTGGCGCAGAATGCATGGGCAGGCTGGCAGACAGTTTTGAAGCAAGTGCCCGTAGATGGGAATTAATCGTGTATCCTTCACTGGTTGCCTTCATCCTTCTCGCCGCATACGGTTTCTTTCTTATCTACAATCTGACACACGATATCTCAAATGTGGCAAAAAGTGTGGATAAAATGACGGCTAGTGTCACTCGTGACCTGGGTCAAATTGCTGATGCAACAGCCTATATGCGTCCTATGTCAGAAGATATACGATCAGTTGCCGGGAATATCCACGACATGAATACCAACATCAGTCACATGCAATACAATATGTGGCAATTAAATCGCAATGTCTCCGCGCCGTTTAATATGTTTGAGAAATTAATGCCGTTTGGATCATCCAGGCCCTACGGAAGATCGTCCAGCCGCATAACCCCGCCTATGCAGCCACGCAGACCAACAGTCTATATACCTCAGCACATAAATATCACCCCATCTACTACAGTAATGCCGGACTACGCCGCGCCGACTGCAAAGGTGGCTTACCGCTATTACCCATATGGATATACCCTTCCGATAAGAAGATTCTAATACAGGAGTAACACAAACAATGTGGCCATTTTCGCTGCGCAGAACCAGGCGCCTGAAATCAATGCTGTCCAAACTGGAACAGCACATCAAAATGGAGAACTCGGTACTCTCTGACGCCCTGGCATCGTATAAGCAACTCGATCAGCTAGCCTATCGCATGGGCTTGCTAAGCCGGGATGAGTCGTTTGCGCTGCGTATCGCCTGGTGGCCAATGATCTCAATTCTGGGGACATTTTCTTCGGGTAAATCAACATTTATTAATGAATATCTCGGTCAGGATCTGCAATCTACCGGCAACCAGGCCGTAGACGATAAATTTACAGTAATTTGCTATGGTTCTGAAGGCGAGCCGCGCGTACTGCCGGGGATGGCATTAAACGGAGATGCACGATTTCCTTTTTATCAAATCAGTCGTGAGATCGAGAAAGTGGCTGAAGGCGAGGGTCGAAGAATTGATTCTTTTCTACAGCTTAAGACCTGTAATGCTGACCATATAAAACGCAAGATCATAATTGATTCACCGGGCTTTGATGCCGATGCTCAGCGCACTTCAATATTAAGGATTTCCTCCCATATTATCGATTTATCCGATCTGGTCTTATTGTTTTTTGATGCACGCCACCCGGAGCCGGGTGCGATGCAAGATACGCTAAACCACCTGGTCGAAGCAACCATCGGCCGACAGGATGCCAATAAATTCCTCTACATCCTGAATCAGATCGACACCGCAGCAAGGGAAGACAACCCCGAGGATGTCGTCGGAGCCTGGCAACGGGCACTGGCGCAAAAAGGGCTAACCGCAGGCCGCTTCTTTACTATCTACAATGAGAAGGCAGCAGTGCAAATTGATGATGAGACACGCAAAGCGCGTTTTCAGTCAAAACGTGATGCCGATATGGCCGATATCACTGCCCGCATGGCGGAAGTTGAGGTTGAGCGCTCATATCGAATTGTAGGTGGTATAGAAAAACTGGCTAAGTACATCGAGGAATCTATCGTTCCTGAGCTTAACGGGTACATCGCCCGTTGGCGAACTCGAGTACTCTGGGGTGATGCAGTGTTTGCAATTCTGGTAGCAGTAGTCATCGTCACCGTCCTCTCTAGCTTAGGCATGGGAGTCAGGGAAATACCTGATTGGGCATCGTCAAATATTTTTCTGTCAATATTTTCTGTCGCTTCTGTTTTTGCTGTTTATCTGTCGCTGCACTTCTGGTGGCGTAGAAAAGTTGCGGGTAATATCATGAAAAGAATCCCGGCGGCAAAAGGGCCAGGCGATCCAAACTTGCAGCTGTCATTCCGCAACAGCACTCAGTTCAGTCGCAGCGTCTTTCAGCCATCTCCGATTGGATGGGGTAAACGCACTTTAAGAAAACTGGAGTCCATAATACAGTCCGCAAACCAGCAGACTGAAAAGTTGAACGATCGCTATACCGATCCGTCAGGAAAGCGCACAGAACTTGCTGAACTCGATCGTCAGAATTTGAAGGTTTAGAGAAATACTCGAGTTTTTTCCTATGCAGGCCAGTAGCGATCTTCTCGTAGTAGAAACTGGCAAACAACCTGTTGCCAGTATTATCTGGGCTCACGGGCTGGGCGCAGATAAACACGACTTTGAATCCATCATACCCATGCTTGGCTTGCCAGACTCTCTGCCTGTACGATTCATCTTCCCGAATGCACCTGTCAGGCCGATAACGGTGAACGGCGGGGAGAAAATGCGGGCCTGGTATGACATTCGTAGCATGTCACTCAATGAACAGGAAGATTCTGAAGGCGTATTAGAATCTGCCAGCTTTCTCGCTGATCTGATAGACAAAGAGATTCAGCAGGGAATGTCCCCATCACGTATAGTACTTGCCGGGTTTTCACAGGGCGGTGCGATTGCGCTCTATGCAGGCCTGCAGTATCCCCGGCAGCTGGCCGGGATTATTGTGTTATCAAGTTATTTGCCCCTGCATAACACTTTTGATGACATAGCGTCAGAATTCTCAGCCAGTACACCCGTATTTATGGGGCAAGGTAACCAGGATCCCATAGTTCCTGTGGAACTTGGTTTGTTTACCCGTGATTTGTTGCTTGAAAAGAAGATGAAAGTTCAGTGGACTATTTATCCTATGGGGCATTCGGTTTCGGTTGAGGAGATTTCTGATCTTGGTGATTGGTTGATTGGAGTGCTTGGTCAGTAGGGTGGGGTTTTTGTTTGTGCTGGCGCACGGGTGGCGGCTACTTTTCGATAGGTGAATTTTTTAAATCTTTTGCTCGTACTTAGCTGATGGTTTCGCGCTTCAGTCTGAACCGGGTGCGGTGAACTCGCTATCGCTCAGACAGGCACCGCCCTATTCCGGTCCAGACTTCCAGTGCTCGAGATGGTAGATCAAAGTCAAAAGAAAGGATCAAACCATGTAGGAGCGCCGCTCGGCGCGATTGTTTTAGAAAAGAATCGCGCCGAGCGGCGCTCCTACAATGCTGCCTTTGATTTTTCTTTGGGTGTTGACCTCTAAACCCGTTCAGGCTTGCCGAGCATCGCAGGGAACCCGAAGGGCAAGCATGTCGGGTGTCCTTTCTTTAGACAAGTAAAGAAAGGTAACACGCCCATGAAGGGCGAAAAACACGATTCAATTCAAGAAAACGAATAAAAAAAGAGAAAAACTCACCCAAATATAAAAAAACTACTTCTTATAATTAGCAATAAAACCCTCAATAATATTCATCGGTACACCACCAGCCTGCGAAGCAACAATTTCCCCTTCTGGGGTATAGATGTAAAAGGTTGGTGTACCATGAAAATCACCTCCACCGAATTTTCCAATATATTTCATATCCGGTTCCACAATGAGATTAGGAAATGAAAGATCATGCCGTTTGGCGAAATCTCTTGCCAGGTCAATTTTATCCCAGCCATCTACTGATACCCCTAGAATTCGGGCATTTTTATCTTTGTATTCCTCGTGAAACATATCAATGCCGACAATTTCTGTATTACAAACGTGGCAGTCGTTTGCCCACATGACGACAACTGTCCATTGCCCATTTCCAATGTATTCACTAAGTTTTTGTTCTTTGCCAGAAAGGTCTTTCAGGCTGAGCTCAGGGGCCGCAGCTAAGGTCGAAAGAGGCAATATTGCGATCAGAAAAAAGAAAGTCAGTTTTTTCATTAGTATTCCTTGTTCACATCTTGATAAAGCCCTGTTTAATGAGGCGTTCAACTTCAGTCGGGCCATAGGGTACACGTTCCACAAAATCCGGCAGCTCAGAATCATCAATATTAAGCGCTCGTATCATTGTGTCGCAAACTTTGACATCAATTATGCCTTTTTTATCCAACGCAGCTGCACGATCAACCATTTTCATATACTGCGGGTAATTTTTACGTGTAAAAAACTCTATTTCCGGCCCATGTAATACCAGGGCAAGGCTGGGATCATTCTTATTTAGCTTTATGGTTGTAGCGAGCTGCTCAATTCTTCCGAGTAGTTTCTCCATTTCATCCGGTTTATGTATGACTACATCGAAAACATAGCGTTTTTCACTATAGCCCTGCTCTTGTTGCAGCGGACTAAGACTAATATTGGCTTCTGCGCTATCAGCCATCGCGGTTAGTATGGGTCCTGTGTTGCTGAACACTCCTGCAGAGAACAGGAGAATGGCAATCAGTGTGGCCTTAACATGTGACATAATTCAACCAGACAATATCGAAAGGAAAGATTTATGACAGAAAAAAACATCCATGGCAACAATAGCGGAACATTGATTTCAGCCTTAGGCCTGCCGAGATCACCATGGATACTGCAAGCACAGAAAAATGCAGATTTGCAGCAGCAGGATGGCCTGTTGAAAGTTAGTATGGTTTACAGTGCCTCTGAGCTAGAACAGCGAAGTAATGAGTTGTTCAAAAATGAAATGTCCTGGCAGAAAAAACTGTTTGAGAAGAAAGAACAACGAGTAGTACAAATTGCCACGGAGTGCTGTCCGCACATACTGGTGGATTTAACGCCGCCTGAAAAAAACTCAAAAGGTATGCTGGAGTGGGTCGGTGACTATGCTCTGGCACGTGATCTTATGGGTCAGCTGTACAAGAGGTTCAAGCAACAAATGCTTGAACAGATTGATATAGATTTTGGCGAATGTAGCCAGGCAAGTATTCGTGGAAGCCTCGCAGGGCTGGAAATGGCTGCGTATGATTATCGCTATCGCAGGGATGACAGAGATTCAAAGCAGACAATTCCAGGTTTACGGTTGAAGCTTCCACACGATGTCATTGAAATGGCGGCCGCTCAGGGGCATGCGGTAAATATCGCACGCCATCTGGTTAACCTTCCAGCCGCAGACCTGAACCCATCGACATATGCCGGGCTGGTAAAGGAAATGTTTGAGGGAAGTACGACGAGTACAGTGACTGTCTGGGATGCTGATCGCTTAAAAACAGAAAAAATGGGTTTAATGCTGGCGGTGGGTGAAGCCGCCGTTCATCCACCCTGCCTGATCCATATTCATTATCGGGGCAGCAACAGCACACGTAAGTCTGTCGCGCTGGTAGGCAAGGGGATTACCTTTGACACTGGGGGTCTCGACCTGAAGCCCTCGGCCTTTATGCGCATGATGAAGAAAGATATGGGCGGCTCTGCGACCCTGGTGGGTATAGCTGACTGGCTACAGCGTACTGGCTACGAGCACCCTGTAGATATCTGGCTGGCGGTGGCAGAGAACGCTGTCGGGCAGAAGGCATTTCGTCCCGGTGATGTGATCACGGCGCGCAATGGGAAGACAGTAGAAATAGATAATACTGATGCAGAAGGCCGTCTGGTGTTGGCTGATGCACTGACAGTTGCGGTTGCTGAAACAGATGAAAACCGACCGGGGCTGGTCATCGATGTTGCCACACTGACGGGTGCTGCAAGAGTCGCCCTCGGTCTACAGGTAGGCGCGATGTTTGCCACCGAGAAGAAATTATCTGATGCACTTTATGATGCTGGCGTAGAGTCCGGGGATCCCCTGTGGCCATTGCCGTTGGTGAGTGCGTATAAAAACGAATTGCAAAGTCATGTCGCTCAATTGGTTAACTCCTCAAGCAACCGTTTCGCTGGCGCAGTGACGGCCGCTATGTTTCTGGCTGAATTTACTGAGGATGTTCCCTGGGCACATATCGACGTTAATGCCTGGACCAATGTTACTTTGGGTCCAATCAAAGGGCCGGGCGCGAACGGACAGATAGTGCAATGCCTGATTAGTTTTCTGGAATCAGGATATGAGTGTTAGCGCTGAATATCAGGACTATATTACCGAACAGTTAGCCATTGTCGGCTATATCGTCGCTAAACGCATGTTTGGCGGTGTTGGCCTGTATGCTGACGGAATATTTTTTGCACTCATCGATGATGATACCTTGTATCTGAAAGTCGATGACACAAACAGGCAGGATTTTGAAACAGCGGGAATGGATGCCTTCAGGCCCTATGCGGACAAAACCCGGGTCATGCAGTACTACCCGGTGCCGGTAGACGTTATTGAAGATCGGGATGAGATATATAACTGGTCAATGAAATCTGTAGCGGCGGCGCTAAATGCAGGCAGGAAAAAATGATTTTTACTGCGGTAAGGAAGAGAAGGGCTCGAATTTAGTTTAAATAGGTCTATTATTAGAGTTCTAGCGATAATGAAGAAGGAGAAGATAGATGCCATCAACATACCAGTCAAATATCATAAATGCACCCATTGAAAAAGTGTGGCAGGCAATCAGTAATTTCCATGACATGTCCTGTGCTCCGAATGTTATCAGTTCATGTGAGGCAGTAGGCGACAAACCGGGAACAGAGGTCGGCGCAAAAAGGATACTCAATGGAGCCTTCCATGAAACTTTGTTAGAAGTCGATGATGGCAATCATCGTTTACGTTATGCGATAGATGATGGCCCGGAACCTGTTGCTGCCCCTGCAGTGACCAATTATATCGGTGAAATAAAACTGACTCCTGTGACTATGCAGGATGCAACACTCATTGAATGGTCATCATCCTGGATTTCGGATGAGGATGATGCGGTTTCTTTTTGTCAAAATATTTATGTGGCGATTATGGGGGATATGGCGGAGACGCTTGGTTAAGCTTTAACTTTTGTTTTTGTGCTGGCGCACGGCTTTGGGTTTCTTTTTTATTCTTGTTCAAGATCATGGCTGAAGGTTTCGCCACACAAGCTCAAACAATCACACCCCGAAATCCCCAGCTCATCCTGTGCTTCTCGGCAAGCCTGAACGGGACTGGAGGTCAACATCAACACCAACATCAAAGGCAGAAACGGTGGCACCTTTGTAGGTGTGAATTCATTCGCACAGGGATTGTCCGAATGAATTCGAACCTACAGAAGTCAAAATCGGCCTGGTTCGGTATGGCGAAAAATGGCATTGCCTTTCACCCATCAATCCTACGATCACCCATCAATCCTACGATACTTAATTCGATGCGGTTGATCCGCATC
>VAPH01068472.1_pt1 | contig 10655 bp, 9 predicted proteins | sample 3393861 | NCBI WGS metagenome assembly VAPH01 (sample SAMN08290439, study PRJNA428436) | hydrothermal vent metagenome | isolation source: Deep-sea hydrothermal vent chimney | place: Atlantic Ocean: South-mid Altantic Ridge | reverse complement strand
ACAGAATCTTTTTCTGATTTTTCCCAAATTTTCTTTTTCAACAATTCAAATAATAATAATCCGTCTTTATATTCCTTAAAGGTAATTGCAAATTCTTTATTTGTTTCTTCCAGATGCTCCTTGTAATAATTAATTATATTCTTATTTTTAAATTGTTCAAATAATTCTTCTATGTTCTTACTATTATTTTTTGATAGGAAAATGTAAAAATCATTTGCAGTAAATACATTATTTTCAATTACTAAAATCTGCTTATCCGACTTCATTACCGGTATATCCGAAGAATAAAAAGAAGATAGTACATCTTTGTTTTCATTTATCGTATAAGCTTTTGATAATTCTAAGGCAAAGGCTTTTTCTACATATTTAGATCTACTTCCATTCTTTATTTTACTTTCTAGATTATCGTGCAATTCGTTGAAACTTAGAACCGGATATATCTTTAACAATTTCAAAATGTGCCATCCATAGTTTGTTTTAAACGGCTCTGAAAAATCATTTTCTTTTTTTAGATTAAATGCTACAACCTCAAAAGATTTGATCATCATTCCTTTACCAAATTTTGGTAATTTTCCTCCTTTTTTTGAAGAGCTCAAATCATCAGAATGTTCTTGAGCTATTGTAGCAAAGTCGTCACCCTGTTCTAATTTTTTGTAAATATCAAATATCTTGACTTTAGAAGAAGTAGAATCCTTAATATTATGCTTTACCATAATATGTGCAACCTGAACTTTACCTAATGATTTTCTTTTATCTTTTACCTTTAATATATGGTATCCAAATTGTGTTCTAAAAGGTTGTGAGACCTCTCCAACATCAGTATTAAAAGCTACATTTTCAAATTCATATACCATTGAAAATGCAGAAAAATATCCAAGATCACCATTGTTGGTTTTTACAGAAGGGTCTTCAGAGTATTGTGTTGCTACTTGTTCAAACGGAATACCACTTAAAATTTTATTACGTGCACCAGATATTTTTTGAAAAAAAGCCAAAGTATCATTTGGTTTAGTATTCTGATTTACTTTAATTAAAATATGACTAACATTTACCTCAGTGACAGTGCGATCATATGCTTCTTTTATCAATGATTCAGTAACTTTAGGGTCTTGTAAATAAGGGCCTATTAATTGCTCCCTATATTTAACTAAATCATTTTTGTATGTGGATAAGGTATCGAATTGTAAATCTCTTGCTTGTCTTAATTTTAGCTTAAAATCAACAAAACGTTTAAAATAAGAATCAAAATCCTTTTCATCACTTTCAATAATAATATCCTTATTTTTTTTATAAACTCTTATAAATTCTGAAGTAAAAACTTTCTCATCATCAATGCTAAAAAGTGATTCATCAGTTTCTTGAGCACTTACACTTAATGTAAGTAAAAAAGTAACTAAAATAATAAGTTTGTTCAACATCATAAATTTTGTTTTAACCGGCAAAAATAAAAAGGTATAAAAAAGGTTCAAAAATATTTTATATTTTTTAATTCAACTGTTAAAAATATCACAAAGAAATTACACCTTCAACTTTCGATACTTCTTTATATTTAGCTATAATTTCATCTGGTGTTTTCATATTAACTAAAATTGTTAAACTAGTATATTTACCTGTTTTAGAGGGTTTTGATTTGATTACTGCTCCTAGGTTATTAAATACCCCTTCTATGAATGTAAATTTTTCTTTACAAGTAGGAATAATAAATTTATACATATAATCAGTCGGAAAACTCGTTGTTTCTTCTAAACTTAATTTTAATTTTTTATAAAAATCAGATTCTTTACTCATATTATAATTTGTTACTTTAAAGTTTACAAATTTACAATTATTATTTTCTTAATTTTGAATTTCTTATTTAAGAGTAATTTTATATTTTCATGCAAAAAAAAATTGTTATTACCGGTGGTCCAGGTACTGGAAAATCAACTGTAATTGATGAATTGATCAAGTTAAAATATGCTTGTATGCCTGAAATTTCTCGAAAAATAACATTAGAAGCTCAAAAAAAAGGTGTTGATCAACTTTTTTTGACAAAGCCATTATTATTTAGTCAACTTTTGCTGGATGGACGGGAAAATCAGTATTTACAAGCCGATTTAAAAAATAAAGACATTGTTTTTTTTGATAGAGGGATTCCGGATGTTCACGGATATATGAATTATCTTGGTGTTGACTATCCTAAAAATTATATTGAAAAAAGTTTAGAACACAGATACTCGAATGTTTTTATGATGCCTCCCTGGGAAGAAATATATACTACAGATAACGAACGATATGAAAGTTTTGAGCAATCTCTCGCTATTTATAATCATTTAAAAAAAACTTATCTTCAATTAAATTACGATATAATTGAAGTCCCTCTCGGAAATGTACACAAAAGAGTTAATTTTATTCTAAACACGATTAAATCATAAAATGGTTACAGCGAAAACACTTTTGCATAAATATTGGGGGTACAAAGCTTTTCGTCCCGCTCAGGAAGAAATTATCGATGAAGTAATTAATAATAAAAATATAATTGCGCTATTACCAACAGGAGCGGGAAAATCAATTTGTTTTCAAATACCAGCTTTGCTAAAAGACGGGATTTGTATAGTGGTGTCACCATTAATTGCCTTAATGGAAGATCAAATAAACAGTTTACAAGAAAAGGGAATAAAAGCAATTGCATTAACATCAAAATACAATGTTGAAGAAACTATTCAAGCTTTTGATAATTTGCGATATGGAAATTATAAGTTCCTTTATCTATCTCCCGAAAAATTACAATCAGAGTTTATCCAAGAAAAGATTAGTCAGTTAAAAGTAAATTTAATTGCTATTGATGAAGCGCATTGTATTTCACAATGGGGTCATGATTTCCGACCATCTTATTTAAAAATTTCTATAATTAAAAAAATTCATCCCGATACTAATATTATTGCACTTTCGGCATCTGCAACACCAACAGTTATGGAAGATATCAAGGATAAATTAAATCTTGAATCAGTTCGAATATTCAAACAATCATTTTACCGGGATAATCTTTCCATAAAACTCATTAAATCTGATAATGTATTAGAGCGATTAAAACAAATCTTATTAAAAATTAATGAACCGGTTATAGTTTATACCGGCACAAGAAAAAACTGCATTGATATATCTAACTTTTTAAATCATAACAGATTTAAAAGCACTTATTATCACGGTGGGTTACCAATTGAAAACAAAACAAAATCTCTTCATAATTGGATGAACCAAATTACACCCATAATAGTTGCAACAAATGCTTTTGGAATGGGTATTGATAAAAGTAATGTTAGAGCAATCATTCATTTAAACATACCTAATAGTATTGAAAGTTACATACAAGAAATTGGAAGAGCAGGTCGAGATGGCATAAATTCTTTCGCGTATTTAATCTATAATAATAGCATTATTTTTGATAGTGAAAACTATTTGAATAAGGGAATTGCTAATACCAAATTCAGCAAAGACGTTTACAGTAAATTACATGAGTATTACCAAATCGGTTTTGGTGAGATTCAAGAAAGGTATTTCCCTTTTAACTTACAAGACTTTTGTTCAAAGTTTAGATTACCAATTTTAAAAACATTTTCTTCGCTAAACAATTTTGAAAATGAATCAATCATCGAACTAAAACAACAAGTAAATAGTAAATCGAAAATAAAAATTATTGTAAGAAGCAATTACTTATTTGATTATGAAAAAAGAAATCCAAATTTAGATTCTCTTCTAAAGGTTATACTTAGAAACTATGGAGGTACTTTTGATCAATTTATTCCTATTTACGAAAGTTTCATTGCAAAAAAATTAAATGTCTCTAAAGCAAAAGTCATTGAACTGCTACAAAAATTACATGCTGATAATATTATAAGTTATCATAAAGCAGCGCAGAATGCTGAAATTAAATTTTTAAAACCAAGGGATGACAATTTTATAATAAATAGCATTTCAAAGAATTTAGAATTTAGAAATCGTAATAAAATTAAAAAAGCTAAAGCTGTACTTGATTATATTAACAATGACAAAACTTGTAGAAATATTCAGTTATTGCAGTACTTTGGAGAAGATATTAATTTCAAATGCGAAACTTGTGATGTTTGTTTAACAGAACAAAACAAAAGTTTTATAGTTGATTATGAATACATTGCAAATGAAATTATAAGGTTATTTAAAACAAATCAGCAATTAACCGCAAACGATATATTATATAAGCTCGATTTCGAAAAAGAAAACATCATAAAAACCTTGCAATTATTGATGGAGAAAAATGCTTTAATAGTAAATTTGCAGAATAAATTTGAAATAGTAAATGATGAATAATTTACGCATAATTTTTATGGGAACTCCTGAATTTGCAGTGGCATCCTTGAAAGCTTTAATTCACACTAAACATAAAATAGTTGGTATCATTACATCTCCTGATAAACCGGCAGGAAGAGGCCGAAAAATAAAACAATCAGCTGTCAAGCAATTTGCATTAAATCAAAAATTGAATATTTTACAACCTTCCAATTTAAAAGATCCTGACTTTTTGGAAACACTTAAAAATTTACAGGCAGATATTCAGATAGTTGTAGCTTTTAGAATGCTTCCAAAGGCAGTTTGGGCCATGCCAAAATTAGGGACTTTTAATCTTCATGCATCTTTATTACCTGATTATCGAGGTGCCGCACCAATTAATTGGGCTATAATAAATGGCGAAACTAAAACCGGTGTAAGTACATTTTTTATCAATCAAAAAATTGATACAGGTGCAATTTTACTTCAAAAAGAAATCGAAATTTCTCCTTCTTGTTCGGCAGGTGAATTGCATGACCATTTAATGGTAGTAGGTAGTGAATTAATACTTAAAACAATTGCATTAATTCAAAACAACAATTATAAAATCCATGAACAGCCAATCACCGACTTAAAACCAGCACCAAAATTAAATAAGGATAATTGTAAAATTTTCTGGACCGAGCCTATCAAAAATATATTCAACCTGATCAGAGGTCTAAGCCCCTACCCTGCTGCATGGTCATTTTTAAAAAACGATGACGAAATAATTGAAGTGAAAATTTATAAAGCTGAAATAATATTTGAATCTCATTCATTTGAGGTGGGAAAAGTTCTGTTTACAAAAAAAGAAATCCAAGTTGCAGTTAATAATGGATATATTAAAATTCTTGAGTTAAAATTTCCCGGAAAGCGTAAAATGGACACCAAAAGTTTGCTCAATGGATTTACATTTAGTGATAATTGCAAAATGATGTAAATACAATATCCATAAGGATTTAGGTTAATTTCATAAAAAAAACCTGTGTTATCAACAATTTAGCATTAATTATTAACAAAATGATACATTTTAGACTCTAAAACTTGTGCAAACCCTTATAAAATCTATATTTGTTATGCTATTGAAACGCAAAAATAAATATTTAACCAATTTTTTAAAAATTTAAATTATGAACAAATCAGATTTAATTGAAGCAATGGCTTCTGATTCAGGAATTTCAAAAGCTGCTGCTGGTAAAGCTTTAGATTCAATGATGGCTAATGTAAAAGGAGCACTTAAAAAAGGAGATAAACTTTCTTTAGTAGGTTTCGGTTCTTTTTCTGTTGCTAAAAGAGCAGCAAGACTAGGTAGAAATCCTCAAACCGGTGCAACTATTGATATTCCAGCAAGAAATGTTGTGAAGTTCAAACCTGGTTCTGAATTGAAAAATTCTGTTAACTAACCTAATATTTATTGAATGTTTTACGAAAATCCTCTTTATTCGAAGAGGATTTTTTTATTAACTTATTTTTTGTACATTTAACCTGTATATATGCTGATTATGACTACTGCAAAACTAACTAAAGGAAAATTATTAATTGCTGAACCTTCAATTTTAAGTGACAGCTCTTTCAATCGTTCTATTGTGTTGTTGACAGAACACAATGATGATGGTTCTGTTGGTTTTATATTTAATAAACCTGCTCCTTATACAATTAAAGATTTAATTCCGGAAGTAAATTCAACACTAAAAATATATTTCGGTGGTCCGGTATCAGAAGATAATTTATATTTTGTTCATAAAATTCCAGAGCTTATTCCTGAAAGTATTGAAATAGGAAACGGTATTTACTGGGGAGGTGATTTTGATACTGTTCATTCGCTTTTAAAAGATGATATCATTTCTAAACACGATATTCGGTTCTTTTTAGGCTATTCAGGTTGGAGTAAAAAACAACTGGAAGAAGAATTATTGACCACCTCCTGGTTAATAGTAGAAAACAAATTTAAAAACTTATTTGAGATCAATCATAATAATTTTTGGAAAAATGAATTATTAAAATTTGGGGGTATTTATAAAATATGGGCGAATGCACCAAAAGACCCAAGCTTAAATTAATCGAACTTCATTTTAAACATGCTTATAATTTTTTCTGTTTTTCGTGTATTAAAGACTTTTTTTCTGTATTTATTAACCGATTGAATTTCTGTAATTGAATTAGTTAAAAATATTTCGTCTGCTTGTAGCAATTCAAATGGTGAGATTGTAGTTTCCTTTATTTTAAAAAATTCGGTTTTAGATAAAAGTTCAATAATTTTTTTTCTTATAATTCCGTTAATACAACCTTCTGATAAAGGTGGAGTAAAAACCTCATTACCTCTAATTAAGAATATATTGGCATCAATAGCTTCAACAACACTCTTTTTTTCATTAATTAAAATACAATTTTGATAATCATTTTCTGAAGCAAAAATATTTGCAAGAACATTTAACAATCTATTATTTGTTTTGATCGTTGAAAGCAGTCCCGAAAATATATAAAAATCTTTGTACAATTCTATTTCATAATTCTCTGTTGAAGTGGTAAGTAATTGATTTGCTTCAATTATAAAATTAATATCATTGGCAACCGGATTGCACAGTTCTTCTCCTCTTCTATATACTGTTACTCTAATTTGATATATTATATTTGAATTGTTACTTTTTACAATATTAAAAATTTGATTTTCATAATATTTCAATGTAAAATTCATAGGAATATTCATTCGAAGCATCCTTATGGAAGACATTAATCTAAAGTAATGATCTTCAATAAAATGAACCTTATTATTTTTATATTTTAAGATGTCAAAAACTGCATCTCCATATGTAAAGCCTCTATTTTTGTAGCTAATATTAAACTCTCTCTTTGGTATTATTTTTCCATTAAAATTGATCATCTTAAACTTTCTTTGTTCAAAGTATAAAAATAAAAAAAGCCTTGAATTTTCAAGGCTTTTTTTCTGATATAAAATATGTGTTTATCCGCCAATAACATGCTTTAATTCTGCAACTTGATTTTCCCAAAACATTTTTGATTCTTCTACTTCATCTTCGTCTGCAAAATCAACTACCAATAAAGAAACATCTTTGGTTAAAGCATCAACTTGAATACGAAACTCAAAATAAGTATCCGGATCTTCATCTTCTTCCCATTTATACTTGACAAATAAATCCTGTTTTTGTCCAATTTTTTCAGCAATTTCTTCTGAATCATCCCAAATAAAAATAAATTTTTTTCCTCTTGAATTCACATTATCTGCAAACCACTCACCTAAAGAATCAGGAGTAGATATGTATTGAAATAAAAAACTTGGCGACGCATGAATAGGAAATTCCAGATCTATTTTAACTTTGTTTGACATTATTGATTTATTTATGTAGGCAATATATATAATATCTCACTTTAAAAAAAATTTAAATTAAAAATATTTATAGTGGATAGTTTGTAGCAAATAAATTTGTTTTTATATTTGCAAACTCAAAAATGGCGAGGTATCCGCCAGCGGGCGGAGTAGGATTCATATTCGTTGATTGACGGACAATAGTTCTATAAACTGCATAACATATTAATAGCAATTATGGCGAGGTAGCTCAGATGGTTAGAGCGTCGGATTCATAACCCGGAGGTCACGAGTTCAATTCTCGTTCTCGCTACAGGTAAACAAAAGAAAGCTAAGAAATTGATCTTAGCTTTTTTAATTTAGGTACAACATAGGTACAACAATACTGGTTTCTATACTTCCTATTTTATTTGATATCAATTCAATTTCTTTCTCAATAAATATTATTGTAAAGCTCATTTTAGCTTAAATATAATTAAACAGATAATTTATATTGTTTTATCATAATCTCATTTTCTTTAGATAAATTTTAATTATAAATAGAATTAAATCAGTATGTATTTGTATTTCAGTTTTTGCGTATATCTTTTAATTATAAATCCTTAAACAGATGGTATGACCATGGAATAGGAAAAGGAGGGAATTGTATAGATTTGGTTTGTTTGATATGCTGCTGTTCTGTAAAAGAAACTTTAACGATTTTAGAAAATAAAAATTACTCTTTTTCTTTTCAACAGCAGCCTATCTTAGAAAGAAAAAAATTGGAATAAAAATCAATAAGATCAAAAACATTACACAACCAGCACTAATTAAATATCTACATGCTAGAAAAATACCTTTAGAAATTGCAAGGCTTTATTGTAAAGAAATCTGGTATAACCTTAATGATAAAACTTATTTTGTGGTAGGTCTTAAAGATCAGCCCGGGGATGGGAACTTACAAATTCATATTATAAATTCTCTATGAAAAGTGTGTTTACAAAACTAAGGGGGGAAAAGCAAGAGGGTAACACGCTACGCGATGTTACTTTTCATTATTTGTTTGATTATTAATAGTTTATATTTTTCGTGAAGTATCTTTTTCCGTGAATTTTAGTTAAAAAGCTCTGTAACCCAGTAAAATCTAGATTTTTTTAGTAAATAATCACGGAAATCTTAAAATTTAAACTGATTTGTTCCATTTTGAAATAATTTTTTAAGCGGAATATTGTGAAAACTACCGCCCCCGAGTACTCGGGGTTGGTTCATTTTTAAAGTAATAGATTCTCCTAGCTCAATGAAGAATTAATATAAAAGGTATCTTAATAGCAAATTTTGTAAAAGAATCATGGAAATTGCATTGCATAAAAAAACAGCAACCATCTCTGATTGCTGTTGAGAGTTTTATAGTATCGCTAATCTGGTTCCTGAAAGAAATCTTTATATTTCTCAAAAGCTCTAGAATTCATTATATTATCTACAATTGTTTGATAATCTATGGATAAAACATTTAAATCATTATCAACAATTAATAGATTATTTATCTCGCAAAACTCGATTATTTTATTCAAAAATGAGGAATAATCTGTTGTAAAATTAACTCTAAAAGACATTGATACAACAAAATTATTTTCAAAAAAAAGCTTTATACAATTGGTTTCATTATCTCCATATATTTTTAAATCCTCGGACCAGCTAACGTCTTCTTCAAAATTTTGCAGCAAGTAGTTATTGATTTTTCCTAACTCCAAAATTCTATTATTCCAAAATAAATCATCTTCAAATAACAAATCATCTTCTAAAAAAGATTTAAGATTTATTCCTTCAAATAAAGTATAATTACCTTTTCTTGGAACAATGAAATATGTGTTTTGATAAATTGACATATATAATCAAATTTTCACCATTTAATATGCTTCAAATAGCCTGGGTTTTTACCAGGTTGAACAATTTCCATACCAGCTTTATATGGTATTTCTTTTACAGGAATATTTTTTATACCAAGTCTTTTTGCTATATAAACTCGATGATGACCATTTTGAATATATTTTACACCATCCTTTACAGCAAACTCAACAGGTGTAGTTATTCCATTCATCTTTATTTTATTTGCTAATGATATAAATTCTCTATTAGAAAGATTTAAAAATTGAGTCATTTCTAAGTCAAAAGAGCTAAGCTTATCTATAGTTGTAATTACTTGTTTTGTTCTTGTAGCCACTTTTAAACCCCAAATTGCTTGACCAAACTTACTTAACCAAGCTATCACAGCTTCTCCTGAAAACCATGTAAGTGCAAAATCAGTAACACTCATTCCAACAGCTTTTGGACCTTGTTTTTCTGTAAATTTAATTCCATTATCAACTAATTCTTTTGAAAAAGAGCCTTTTTCACCTGTTCGAGTAAATTTTCCATCTACAAATTCAACATCATAATCAAAATCATTCCTTTCGACAATTACTTCTCCGGTTTTTGTATTTTTCCTAATAACATCATTAGGATCTCCCTCACCTTCACCAGTACCAAATCCATTTTGCCTAGAATTTTCTAAGTCCATAGCTCCTCTAACAATAATACTTTTCCTTGGTGCCATTCCATCCGGATCAATAAATAATATTGGATTATCAAAAGCATAATTATAAGGACTATGACTTCTCATCATCTCAGCTAGAGGATCTAAGTTCATCCAGCGCCCAAGAGCAGGGTCATAATTCCTAGCCCCAAAATCATAAGTATTTAAAGTTTCATTAAAACTATCATCAAACTCTTTACCGTTAAACATATATTTTTGAGCCAAACTATTACCTAGAGAACTAACATTTGAGTTAAATCCACGTAATTTTAAACCGTAAGGATAGTAGTGATTTTCTTTGATAATTTCACTTTGAGATATACTTCCATTTCCATCTCCATCACTGTAACTTAATCGAACAGAACCCAAATGATCAACATAGTTATATACGTATTTAAAAGTGCCATTATCATTGTTTACATAACCTTCCGAGTGGTTAAAGAACTGCAAAGTATT
>VAPH01024069.1_pt1 | contig 10659 bp, 10 predicted proteins | sample 3393861 | NCBI WGS metagenome assembly VAPH01 (sample SAMN08290439, study PRJNA428436) | hydrothermal vent metagenome | isolation source: Deep-sea hydrothermal vent chimney | place: Atlantic Ocean: South-mid Altantic Ridge | reverse complement strand
TCATCATTTGAACCGGATGTTACACAACAAGCTGTAGGTGCAGTTCCCGGAACAGGTGAGGTAGGAGGAAATATTGATCTTTTTGCGAAAAATTTCAAATTGCCTCAGGTTGTTAAGTTTAATATAGCTATTGATCAAAAATTACCTTGGTGGGGTCTTACCGTATCGGGAGATTTTGCCTATAACAATGTTTTAAATCAGGTTTATTACCAAAACTTAAATTTAAAAGATCCTGTTAGAAGTTTGACCGGAACGGGTGATAACAGACCTATTTACAACAGACGAGACGAAATAGACGGTGTTTATGATAGAATAATTTTGGCAACTAATAGCCAAAAAGGAGAATCCTGGAACTTAGTAGGAACTGTAAGTAAGGCATATGACAACGGTTTTAGTGGAAGTATTTCTTATTCTTACGGTGATTCTTACCAAATTTTTGACGGTACATCTTCACAAAACAGTTCACAATGGAGAGGTCAACAAAACGTAAATGGTAAAAACTCGAATTTACCTTTAACCAGATCTGATTTTGCTGCTGGTGGCAGAATAGTGTCCAACATTTCTTATGATTTAGTATGGAACAAAAATTTAAAATCAACTTTTGGTTTGTTTTATGATGGTAGACAAAGCAGACCTTATTCTTATACTTATAGAAATAGTGATGATTTACAACAAGACGACTCAAGGGATTATACTTCTTTGATCTATGTTCCTAAAAATGAAAACGACATTATTTTAACTTCCAATAACTGGGAAGCTTTAGATGCATTTATTGAAAGTTATTCTTATTTAAGATCTCGCAGAGGAAAATATGTTGAAAGAAATGCTGTCCAAGGTCCATGGAGTCATGTGGTAGATTTAAAATTTATTCAAGAATTTAGAATGGACAAAAATGCATTACAATTGAGTTTTGATATTTTTAACTTTACCAACTTAATCAATAAAGATTGGGGTAAAATTAACTTTAGATCTAGAAATGTTCAAGTTTTGAAATTTGAAGATTTTTTAGCTGATGATACAACACCAACCTTTAGTTTTGACGAAAATGCAGCCAGTAAAATTGATCAAATTGATGATTCAGGTTTGCAAAGTTCAAGATGGCAAATGCAAATTGGTATCAGGTACTTGTTTAACTAGTATTAAATAAATTAAATTTATTTACCCCGCTTTTTATATTTAAAAGTGGGGTTTTTTTATGATTTTAATTGATTACTTTTGTTTTTTAACTAAAAAATATCATTATGATTAAAACGATTCATTCGCTATGGGCATATATTGTACTTATCCTGTTAATTTATGCAGTTTTTAATGCTCTAAAAGGTTTAACTTCTAAAAGAGAATTTGAAGATAAAGATCTACGAATTTCACTCTTCACTTTAATCGTTGTACATATTCAATTAATCATCGGGTTGATTGCTTATTTTACCTCTGAATATTTTTCTTCTTTAGTAGAAAATGGCATGGGTAATTCAATGAAAGATGTTGTTGTTCGCCTTTTTGTAATTGAACATCCTTTAATGATGATTTTGGCTATTATTTTAATTACAATTGGTTTCTCAAAGCATAAAAAGAAAACTTCTGATAAAGATAAATTTAAAACTATTGGCATTTATTATGGTATTGCCTTATTATTTGTGCTAAGTAAAATACCTTGGAGTCATTGGTTTTAAAATGGCGTTCCCACGTAAGTGGGAATCTTATTATTTTAACCTAAATAATCTTCATATAAATGAATTTCCTTAAAAAAATTCTATCTTATCCATTATCTGTATTACACTACTTCTTCTTTGGTATAACCTTGCTTATTTTTCACCCTGTACAATGGTTAGCGTTTAACCTGGGAGGTTATAATGCGCATAAAAAAGTAGTGGATTACATGAATTTATGTTTGGTTTGTTCCTTGTATTTTTTGGGTACTCGTGTGAAATTTACCAATAATCAGAATCTTCCGGAAAATGTGCCGTTAATCATAGTAACAAATCACCAAAGCACTTATGATATCCCTCCAATCTTTTGGTTTCTACGAAAGTGCCACCCGAAATTTGTGTCAAAAATTGAATTAGGTAAAGGAATACCAAGCGTTTCGTACAACTTACGTCATGGTGGGTCTGTATTGATCGATAGAAAAGATGCTCGGCAATCGCTAACAGCCTTAAATAATTTTGGAACATATATTGAGAAAAACAAACGATCAGCAGTTATTTTTCCTGAAGGTACTCGTAGTAGAAATGGAATACCTAAAAAATTCTCTGAGAGCGGTATAAAAATGCTGGTTAAAAAAATCCCTTCTTCCTATATTGTGCCTGTTACTATCAATAATTCATGGAAGCTAGTACAAAAGGGAGCTTTCCCGCTGGGTATTGGATTAAAGCTAACATTTCATGTCCACAAACCAATTAAAAGCGACTCTTTACAGTTTAAAGAACTGTTTGAAAAAGTTGAAAAATCAGTAAAAGATGCTGTTGTTGTTTAATTTTCATTCATTGGTGTCCCACTTATCTTAATGAAGAAAGTCACTCCCCGAGAAATTATATGATTTCAAATTCATCCTTATCGTCTAAAAATCGAAATTTATGTCGTAAATCAACTATATACTTTTTTTCTAAGGTGATACTTTTAATATTTTCCGTGTTTTCCCCGCAATTTAAAATTATTTCTCCAAAGGCGTTGTTCACAACGGAATGGCCTGTATAGACTAATTTGTTATTATCAATCCCTACCCTATTCAATCCTATAACGTAGCAGAGGTTTTCAATAGCCCGAGCTTTAAGAAGGGTGTCCCAAGCCAACATTCGGGCATTCGGCCAATTGGCTATATAAATTAAAAGATCAATTTCTTCCGTATTTCTGGCCCAAACCGGGAATCGTAGATCATAACAAATCAACGGGCAAATTTTAAATCCCTTATATTCAAAAATCAGCTTTTTACTTCCTGAAGTAAAAAGCTTGTCTTCCCCTGCAAAAGAAAATAGATGGCGCTTATCATAATATTTTAATGCCCCATTTGGAAAGGCAACAATAAGACGGTTGTAAAATTTATTGTTTTCTTTAATGATAATACTTCCTATGACCAAAGCATTTTTTTCATTAGCCTTTTGTAACATCCAGGCAATCGTTGAACCATTCATGGTTTCAGCTACCTTTTCAACATTCATAGTAAATCCGGTAGTAAACATTTCCTGTAAAACGATTAAATCCATCTCACTGGATATTTCTTTAATCTTTTTATCAAAATTGTTTCGATTTTCCTCGTGATTTTCCCAAACCAAATCTGACTGGAGTATCGCTATTTTAAGTTGGCTTTGCATAAACTAAAATTACATTATTTTCTGGAGTTTATTAAATAAAAATTGTAATTTTCTTGCTTAAACATCCTGATGACATGAAGAAACTATTAATTTTTATTGAATTATTTTTATTTCTTTTCTTAACTTCTCTATCTGCACAAAGAGTTGATTATTTCCCGGAACGAAATGAAAATTGGAAAAAAAAGAATCCTTCTGATTATCAAATTGATACTCAAAAATTAACCAAAGCTGTTGAATTTGCACAATCAAGTGAATACAAAGGGTCAAGAGATTTAAGGATCGCTATTTTAAAAGGGTTTGAAAAAGAACCGTTTCATGAGATCCTTGGGCCAACAAAAAAACGTGGAGGACCTGCGGGAATGATCTTAAAAAATGGTTATGTTATCACATCATGGGGAGATACCAAAGGGGTTGATATGACCTTTAGTGTTACTAAAAGTTTCTTATCAACCGTTGCCGGATTAGCCTATGATAATAAATTAATTGCAAGTGAAAATGATCTGGTTTTTAAATACATTTGGGATGGTACGTTTAGAGGAGAACACAACAATAAGATAACCTGGAAACATTTATTGCAACAAAATTCTGATTGGTCAGGTGAACTTTGGGGTGGTAAAGATTGGGCAGACAGACCCCCAAGTGAAGGTGGTTTGGATGATTGGAAATTCCGGGAACTGAAAGAGCCGGGAACTGTAATGGAATACAATGATGTACGCGTAAATGTTTTAGCCTATAGTTTAACTCATATTTGGCGAAAACCTTTACCTGTTGTTTTAAAGGAAAATATTATGGACAAAATTGGTGCCTCTACGACATGGAGGTGGTTTGGTTATGATAATGCCTGGACGGTTGTGGATGGTACAAAAGTGAAATCGGTAACAGGAGGAGGTCATTCAGGTGGTGGAATTTTTATTTCTACTGAAGATATGGCTCGATTTGGTTTATTATTTTTAAATAATGGTGTATGGAATAATGAAACTATTATTAGTAAAGAATGGATTTCAAAAGCGGTTACACCTTCAAAACCAAATGCAAATTATGGTTTTATGTGGTGGTTGAACACGAACGGAAAACGCCATTGGGAAGGGCTGTCAGAAAATATCTATTACGCAGCAGGTTTTGGCGGTAACTTTATAATTATAGATAAAGATAACGACCTAGTTATAGTTACCAGATGGTTAGATCCTTCAAAAATAAAGGAATTTATGCAAAAAGTAAATCAGGCGTTATAGTATCTCTTTTTATCATTCACCGAGTGACTCCAAGTCACCCGGTGAATGTGGGTATTGAGGCAACCTATTTAAATATATTCATCAAATTTTGTTTAAGATCTCTGCGGCTTTCAATAGGGTTTCATTACTTTTTGAAAAGCAAAAACGCAATACCTTGTTGTCTATTTTACTATTGTAAAAAACTGAAATTGGAATGGAGGCAATTTTCTTTTCTTTGGTTAACCGAACGGCAAAATCGAAATCATTTTCATCTGTAATATTTTCATATCCCAGCAATTGAAAATAAGTCCCTTTTGAAGGAACTATACTAAATTTTGAATCTTTGATCGCATTCAAAAAAAAATCTCTTTTCTTTTGATAAAACTCCGGTAAAACCAGAAAGTTTTCCGGTGTTTTAATGTAAGTTGCCAAAGCCTTTTGTACGGGGTGGTTAACCGAAAAAACATTGAATTGATGTGTTTTTCTAAACTCTACCATCAATTCCGCAGGAGCGAGACAATAACCCATTTTCCAGCCGGTACTGTGAAAAGTTTTTCCGAAAGATGCAACAATAAAACTTCGTTCTGCTAAACCCGGAAACAGAGCAACACTTTGGTGTTTTTCTTTATCAAAAATAATATGTTCATACACCTCGTCACTAAGAATTATTATGTTTGTGTCTTTTACCAGGGTTTCTAGTGTTTGCATATCTTTTTCTGATAAAACGGTACCGGAAGGATTGTGCGGTGTATTGATTATTATCATTTTAGTTTTATCAGAAATACTGGATTTGACCTTGACCCAGTCAACTTTAAAATAGGGTGCTTCTAATTCAATTTCAATGACTTTCCCTCCGTTTAATCTTACACTCGGATCGTAACAATCATAGGCAGGAGAAAATAGTATCACTTCATCATCTTTACGAATTAAAGCAGAAATAATAGTATAAATTGCCTGAGTTGCACCGGCTGTTACTGTTATCTCTGTATCGGGATGGTAGTTCATATTGTACAAACCCGCTACTTTTTGAGCAATAACTTCGCGGAGTTCAAAAATTCCGGGCATAGGTGCATATTGATTAAAGCCCTCTTTCATTGCCTTGAATACCAGATCAATTAACTCTTTAGAAATAGGAAAATCAGGATAACCCTGCGATAAATTAAGGGCATTTTCTTTTTGTGCCAAACCACTCATAATAGCAAAAATGCTGGTACTTGCGTCGGGTAATTTAGAACTTAGAGCGTGGGTATAACTAGGCATTATAAATTTAATTTATAGGTTTCATTCAATTATAAATCATTAATGTAACTAAACGCCTTTTTACGAATATTTAAATCATTTCCCTTTCAAGGGAATAATAAAGGTTTTTTTATAAGCTTAAACGCTTGCTTTTATATATTCTCTATTCATTCTTGCAATATTATCTAAAGAAATTCCTTTTGGGCATTCAACTTCACAAGCTCCTGTGTTGGTGCAGTTACCAAAACCTTCATCATCCATTTGATTTACCATATTCATTACTCTATCAGCGGCTTCTACTCTCCCTTGTGGCAATAAAGCAAACTGAGAAACTTTTGCAGCAACAAATAGCATTGCTGATGAGTTTTTACAGCTAGCCACACAAGCGCCACACCCAATACAAGCAGCAGCATCCATCGAAAGATCAGCATTGTGTTTTGAAATTGGAATTACATTTGCGTCCTGGGTATTACCCGATGTGTTTATTGAAATAAAGCCTCCTGCCTGTTGGATTCTTTCAAAAGAAGTTCTGTCAACTACTAAATCCTTAATTACAGGAAAAGCTTTTGCTCTAAAAGGTTCAATAAAAATGGTATCACCATCATTAAACGTTCGCATGTGTAACTGGCATGTTGTAATTTCTTTATCCGGCCCATGCGCTTCACCATTGATATATAAAGAACACGTTCCGCAAATACCTTCTCTACAGTCATGATCAAAGGCAACCGGCTCTTCGCCTTTTTCAACCAGATCTTCGTTTAGAACATCCATCATTTCTAAAAATGACATGTGCTCGGAAATTTCAGTTACTTTATATTCAACTAATTTCCCTTTATCTTGTGCGTTTTTTTGTCGCCAAATTTTTAGTGTCAGATTCATATGTATTAGTTCTTGGTTGTTGGTTAAAAACTCATAATCAACAACTATTAACGATCAACTATTTATAACTTCTTTGCTTCAATTCAATATCTTTAAACTCCAACTCTTCCTTGTGCATTACTGCATCGCCGGGTTCTCCCTTGTATTCCCAGGCTGCAACATAAGCATAATCTTTATCGTTGCGTTTTGCTTCTCCTTTTTGTAATCCTTCTTGTTCAACAGATTCTTCACGGAAATGACCTCCGCATGATTCATTTCTTTGCAGGGCATCTTTAGCAAAAAGTTCTCCTAATTCTAAGAAATCGGCAACGCGACCCGCTTTTTCCAGTTCAAGATTCATTTCATCAGCTTTACCGGGTACTTTTACTTCTTTCCAGAACTCTTCACGAATGGCTTTAATTTCGGCCATAGCCTCTTTTAGTGCTTTTTCATTTCGTGCCATACCAACTTTATCCCACATTACTTTACCCAATTTTTTGTGGAAGTGATCAACAGATTTTGATCCTTTGTTATTGATAAAAAAATCTATTCTTTCTTTTACTTCTTTTTCAGCTTCATCAAATTCTTTGGTATCCGTTTTTATTCCTCCTGTACGGATATCATCCGATAAATAATCACCAATAGTATACGGTAATACAAAATATCCATCGGCTAAACCTTGCATTAAGGCAGATGCTCCTAATCGATTTGCGCCATGATCAGAGAAGTTAGCCTCTCCAATACAATATAATCCTTCTACAGTGGTCATTAAATTATAGTCTACCCAAATGCCCCCCATGGTATAGTGTGTTGCAGGATAAATCATCATTGGTGTTATATAAGGATTTTCATCAATAATTTTCTCGTACATTTGAAAAAGATTTCCATATTTTTCCTTTATAATATTAACGCCTAATTCAGTAATTTTTTCTGCACTTGCATTTTCAATACTGTGTATTTTTGCTTGCTCTTTTCCATAACGCTCAATGGCAAAAGCAAAGTCTAAATAAACAGCTTCTCCGGTAGCATTGACACCATATCCGGCGTCACAACGTTCTTTGGCAGCACGTGATGCAACATCACGAGGGACTAAGTTACCAAACGCAGGATATCGACGTTCTAAATAATAATCTCTGTTCTCTTCTGCTATTTCAGTTGGTTTTAAATTTCCTTGTTGAATGGCTTTGGCATCTTCCAGGTTTTTAGGAACCCAAATTCGACCATCATTACGCAGTGACTCTGACATCAAGGTTAGTTTCGATTGATAATCACCACTTCGTGGAATACATGTTGGGTGTATTTGCGTAAAACAAGGGTTAGCGAAATACGCTCCTTTTTTATGAATTTTCCATGCTGCGGTAGCGTTTGATCCCATGGCATTGGTTGATAAGAAATAAACATTTCCATAACCTCCGGTTGCAATAACAACAGCATGTGCTGAGTGTCGTTCAATTTCACCGGTAATTAAGTTACGAGCAATAATACCACGAGCTTTACCATCAACCTTAACAACATCTAACATTTCATGTCGGTTATACATTTCAATTTTACCACGGGCAATTTGTCGATTCATTGCAGAATATGCCCCCAAAAGTAATTGCTGTCCGGTTTGTCCTTTTGCATAAAAAGTTCGGGATACCAAAACGCCTCCAAAAGAACGGTTATCCAATAATCCACCATAATCTCTTGCAAATGGTACCCCTTGAGCCACGCATTGGTCAATAATATTAGAAGATACTTCTGCTAAACGGTAAACATTTGCCTCGCGCGAACGATAATCTCCACCTTTTACCGTATCATAAAATAAACGGTAATTAGAATCACCGTCGCCCATATAATTTTTAGAAGCATTTATTCCGCCTTGAGCGGCAATAGAGTGAGCTCGCCTTGGAGAATCCTGATAAGCAAAAGCTTTTACATTATAGCCTAATTCGGCAAGAGTAGCTGCTGCTGAACCTCCCGCCAGGCCGGTGCCTACAACGATAATATCAATATTGCGTTTGTTAGCCGGGTTAACTAAATCAATTTTATCTTTATAAGTAGTCCACTTATCTTTAATCGGACCTTTAGGTACTTTTGAATTTAATGACATAATTATTTGATATTAAGCAAAGTAAAAGTAAATTGCAATAAGCGAAAAACCTAAAGCTATAAAATAACTAAAAGCCATTCCTAAATTTTTGACAAATTTTAAATATTTTGGAGTCCTTGCTCCAACGCTTGTAAAAGCAGACTGAAATCCATGACTTAAATGTATCCCTAATAATATAAAAGCAACGACATAAATGACCATATAAATCGGGTTTGCAAATAATTGAGTTACCAATTGGTAGTCATCGGTAACTTCTCCGAATTTAATTTCAATAAAGAAATCTTTTAAGTGTAGAATTAAAAACAGTAATACCAATATACCGGTATAGATCATATTTCTTGAAGCCCATCCTGAATTTGCTGCAGCATTATTCTTATTATATTTAACCGGACGTGACGCTTTGTTTTTTAATTCCAATATTATTCCCATAACAATATGGATAATAAAACCCGCTGCTAAAACATATTGCATTACTTGTATAACCGGATTGGTAGCCATAAAATGTGATGCAGCATTAAATGTATCATCACCAATAAATAAGGTTAAATTTACTCCTAAATGCACTAGTAAAAAGGTTATTAAGAAAAATCCGCTTAATGACATTACGATTTTTCTTCCTAAGGATGAAGATGCTAATCCACTCATTTTTTGATTGGTTTATTTTAAATCTTACAAATATACCAATCCCTTTTTTTTTAACATGTGATTTTTATCATTATTTTAATTACAAATAACTGAACATTCTTATATTTACATCTCCAAAAAAAAATTAAATGTCAGATACCAAGAAGCATACTTTAACTCCTGATAAATGGGTTGTATTATATGCTGATTATTTGTTCAATTATGCAGTTACCAGGATCAGTGATCAAGATCTGGCAAAAGACCTAGTTCAAGAAACTTTTTTTTCAGGTATCAAAGGCAAAGATAACTTTAGGGGTCAGGCTTCTGAACGTACCTGGTTGATATCTATATTAAAAAGAAAAATAATTGATCATTACAGAAAGATCAACTCCGCTAAAGGGAAAAAAGAAGTGCGAGTTAATTTTTACGCTGACGGAGAAAAGAAAGGAAGTTGGATAGAGGAAAGAGTACCTGTGTCTTGGGGAAATCATGCTGAAAAAGAGATAGAAAATAATGAATTAAAAGATGCTCTGGATGACTGTATAAACAGTTTACCTGAAAAATATAGAATTGTTTTTTTATTAAAAACCGTTCAAAATTATGAAACCGCCGAGATTTGTAATGAATTAGGAATAAGTTCGTCAAATTTATGGGTTATAATTCACAGAGCAAGAGTACAATTAAGAAGATGTGTAGAGGAGAACTGGTTTAAAAATTAGATGTTTATGAGCAAAAAATTAATGATAAGCTGTGATGAAGCAACAGCTATTTGTGATAAAAATCAATATGGGGAAGCATCTGGTTGGGATAAGGTTAGATTGGCATTGCATTTGTTTTTGTGTAAATATTGTAAAGCTTATTCAAAGCAAAACTACCTCGTTACAAAGATGTTGAGAAAATATGCAAGTACTTGTGATGGCTCAAAGCATTTATCAGAAGAAGAAAAGAAAGAATTAGAGAAAAAATTAAGTGATCAAATAAAAAAATAATTCTATTCAAAAAATTAATTAAGCGGCAATGAAATTTCATTGCCGCTTTTTTTTATATTTGATAAACACTTAAAAAAGAAGCAAGCATATAATATGATGGACCATATTGAAAATATAAAACCATTTGTACTAATAGGATACTATGTTTTTGTAAGTTTTATCATTTTGTTTATTATTCTGGAAAATAAAAAACCTGAAAAATCATTTGCTTTTATCTTTTTGATCTTATTATTTCCAATTGGAGGGGTTATTATTTACTTTTTGTTTGGAGCACAATATCAGAAAAAAAAGATCTTTACCAGAAAAAAATTAATAAGTGCTGATTCCTCAAATATACC
>VAPH01009656.1_pt1 | contig 10659 bp, 9 predicted proteins | sample 3393861 | NCBI WGS metagenome assembly VAPH01 (sample SAMN08290439, study PRJNA428436) | hydrothermal vent metagenome | isolation source: Deep-sea hydrothermal vent chimney | place: Atlantic Ocean: South-mid Altantic Ridge | reverse complement strand
ATTGCACTATAAGCAGAAACAGTCCCGCAATCATCAATACCATTGTTTTTTTCTTAATCGACATAAGACATCCAAACTCCATCATTATTTTAAGTCCTGAAAAAACCAAAGACAATGGTTTAAAGCTGGCAGAACACTATACCTTAAACAAGCAACACCCATGCCAAACTGATAACCCATTGATAATTCAAGTCTTTTTAAGATGAATACTTCTCAAACCCCACAAAGTGTTAATTTTTACGACACTAAACCGCATGAGATTTTTACCCTTAAAAAACAAATAGATACGAATGCAACTCTAAAAAAAATGCCTAATAAACAGGCACATTTGGGCCAATTTTAAAAAATACAACAAGAAAAAGTGTAAAGTTTTCCGACATTGAGCCACGTGAAACATTTATCCTTAAGAAACAATGCGTTACAAAAAATCAACCCGAAAACTGCCCAGTAAACAGGCAGTTTAGGGGTGATTTCAGGAAGTACAACAAAAAAAGTGTAAAATTTATTGACACAGATTCACAAGCACTAAGAGCGCTTCTTCTTTTTTAGCTCTGCATCTATGATAGCTCTGAACCCTTCTATAGAGCGGTTTCTAAGCCTTATTCCATTTATAAAGATTGTTGGAGTACCAGTAACTCCCACCATAGAGGCATCCTGGACATCCTTTGCGATTGCCCTCTGGTGCTTTGGATCCTTGAGACTTGTAACAAAAGCCCCCATATCAAGGCCGAGTTCCTTTGCAAAATCCAGGAGCTTCTGATCTGATAGCTTTTGATAATTCTCAAAGATCTTTTTGTGATATTCCCAGTATTTACCTTGTTCTTTTGCCGCCAAAGCGGCAACAGCCGCTGCACGCGCAAATTTATGACTTCGAATAGGATAATGCTTGGTTACAACTTTGACTTCATTAGGATATTGCTCCAGCACCTGCTGAAGTAACGGTACAAGCCGCGCACAGTAAGGTCATTGGAAGTCTTCAAAAACCGCGATCACAACCGGTGCATTAGCAGGCCCAAGGAAAGGCGATCCCTTAACATCTATCTGATAAAGCATCTTAACATTGATTACGGAGAGAGTTTTCCCCTTAACGCTGGCAACAAAAAGCTTGTCACCTTTAGGAGAAACAGTGATACTGTCGGCTCCACGATCCACAGGAATCTTGTCAACAACAACTTTTTTGACCGGAGAATACAACAGGACCTCTCCAGGAGTCAGAATATAGACCCATTTACCATCAGCCGAAGCAGCGACGTCCAGTGGATTTTGTTCGATGTTCAGAGTGGATTGAACATTCCATTCAACACCTGCATGAACTTTGGGAACCGCCCAACTGAAAACAAAAAGAAACAGAAAAAATGATAAGACGGGATACATTCTACTGCGTTTCATGATCGACCTCCATTTATTTTTTTTAAATTTTTAAACATTATTTAAACATTTTTAATATTTTAAATTATTGTAAAAATTTGTAATTTCACAAAACATTTCTGTTTTAGAATTCAGGAGAGAGACTAAGAGCAGGAAAATTGAAGATAGAAGAAACAACAGCCAAAACACCTGAGTCCTATAAGGACAATACCCTACACTAATTCATTTTTCCAAGTCAAGAAAAACAAATAGGCGCTTTTAAAAAACAAATAGCTCCTAAGTGTTTTGCAACATACTTATATCAGGCATTCTCTGAATCACTAAAGCCACAATCATCTCCGGCATATTTCCATTTTACCCTGAACTGCTTGATTATTTACCTTTTGCACAATTTTGAAGTTCGTAGAGTTTGTTCAGCGCCTCTATAGGCGTAAGCCTTGCAAGATCCAGATCGAGAAGCTCAACCAGCACAGGATCAGGAATCGAAGAAAAAAGATCCAACTGCTGGTTTATCTGAGGTACTGCATCAGCCTTATGAGCCAGCTTTGGACGACCTTCCTCGTTCAACTCAGCCTTCTCCAAATTATCAAGAATCTCTTTGGCCCGCCCGATAACCTCGTCAGGCAATCCTGCGAGTCGCCCCACCTGTATACCATAACTTTTATCAGCAGGGCCTTCCCTGATCTTTCTTAGAAAAATAATTTCGTCGCCCCACTCCTTTACAACTATATTGTAATTCTTCACTCCCTCCAGAACCATCGCCATTTCGGTAAGTTCATGGTAGTGAGTAGCAAAAAGAGTACGAGCCTTAAGTTTCTGGCAAATACTCTCTGCCACAGCCCATGCTATGCTGATACCATCAAAGGTGCTTGTGCCACGTCCCACCTCATCAAGAATGATAAGGCTCCGGTTAGTTGCGTTGTTTAAAATATTGGCTGTCTCGGTCATCTCAACCATGAATGTAGACTGGCCTTTCACCAGCATATCCGAAGCGCCGATACGAGTAAAAATTCTGTCAACAACACCTATTACCGCCTCATCGGCAGGCACGAAACTGCCTGTCTGAGCCATGAGCGTGACCAGAGCCACTTGGCGCATATAGGTGGATTTTCCTGCCATGTTTGGGCCTGTAATAATTAAAAGCCGGTTTTCAGAACCATCCAGTTCGGTATCGTTAGGTGTAAAATTCTCGGAAGTATTTATAACCTCTATCACCGGATGTCTGCCAGAGTCGATATAAATCCGTTCGTCTGAGTTAACCACAGGCCTTGTGTACCTGCGGCCCCTTGCAATATGGGCAAAAGATGCCAGAGCATCAATGCCTGCCACTGCCGAGGCAGTACTCTGAATACGGCTTCCGGCCATGGCAACTGTGTCCCTTATATCTGTAAATATTCCGTATTCAAGAGTTTTGATCTTCTCCTCAGCACCCAGAATCTTATTCTCGTAGGTTTTCAACTCTTCAGTAATGTACCGTTCGGCTGCCACAAGAGTCTGTTTCCTTATATAATGTTCCGGAACCATATTCTGCTTGGCCCTTGGAACTTCTATAAAATATCCAAAAACACGGTTGTACCCGATCTTCATAGTACTTATACCCGTGGATTCCCTTTCTCTGGCCTCCAAGGCGGCCAAGTAATCCTTTCCATTAGAGCTTAAATTTCGAAGCTCGTCCAGGTCGGAGCTATAGCCGTCACGAATAATTCCTCCCTCGCGAATTGAAACAGGTGGCGAATCCTTGATGGTATTTTCTATAAGTTCACGGATGTCCTCCAGATCGTCCATACGCTTTGAAATATCTGAAAGGTTTTTATCCAGAGCTCCGGAAACCAAATCTTTTACTACAGGGATCAAGGCAAGTCCTTCCTTTACAGCCACAAGATCCCGCGCGTTTCCAAGCCCCAGTGTGATTCTTGAGACCAATCTCTCCAGGTCCGGGATACCCTTAAGTCCATCATCCCGCAGTTCATCAAGAGACTCAGGATCATCCTTAAGATATCCCACGCTATCTAGCCGTGCGTTGATTTCATCTGCATCCAGCAGGGGTTGAAGAATCCATTTTTTAAGAAGCCGTCCGCCCATAGCAGTCAGGGTTCTGTCCATCACGCCAAAAAGCGTAGCTTTGGAAGAGGAAGAACCGTCGTTAAGGTTTTTTATAAGCTCCAGATTACGCTGAGTGGCTGAATCAAGCGCCATGTGCCTGTTTCGCTCAACAGGTTTAATCGCACGTATATGCTCAAGCTCGGATTTCTGTGTTTCTATCAAATAGGCAAGAAGACTGCCTGCGGCTGAAACAGCAATAAGCATACCCTCGCACCCGAAACCGGCGAGGGAATCCACACGAAAATGCTCTGTAAGAACTCTGTAAGCGCTTGGATAATCGTACTGCTGATCTTCAAGAAAGCTCACTGCAAAACCCGAAAGCGCCCCATTAACTAAAGCATCGTTTGAAGCCGCGCTCTCGGGTATAATAATTTCACTCGGCTCAAGCCTTGAAATCTCATCCTCCCATGAGCCGGTTGTCTCGTAGAGGCCAAATTCTCCGGTTGTCAAATCGGCAAAAGCAACACCGGTAATCTTCTCCCTGGGGTACAGGCTGAGCACATATCGGTTGGCTTTGTCCGACGGCATGTTTTCAGGCATATGAGTGCCCGGAGTAACCACCCGTATAACCTCCCGTTTCACAAGACCCTTGGCCTGTTTGGGATCCTCCACCTGCTCGCATATGGCAACCTTTTTGCCAGCCTGTATCAGCTTTGCCAGGTAATTTTCATAAGCGTGATAGGGAATACCGCACATGGGGACCGGGTTGGCTTTATTCTTATCACGTGAGGTAAGAGTAATCTGAAGAATAGCCGAGGCGGTAACCGCATCTTCACCGAACATCTCGTAGAAATCGCCCATACGGAAAAATAAAATCGCGTCCTTACAGGTGGATTTTATCTCAAAATACTGTTTCATTAAAGGAGTGGATTCAGACATGACTGTTATTTTTTTAATTCTAAAATTTTAATCTTTAATTCTTAATTCTAAACTCTTTAATAAAAAATCCACTTAGTATATCATTTGGTTTGAGCGCCAAATTCCTTACCTGCTGCCCATCCATCTTCAATAATACTCAATGCATCGTAGTTGGTTAAATCCCGATGAAGAGGAGTAACCGCAACATACCCCTGGCCAACTGCATGGATGTCAGTTTCAGTTCCCTTTGTCCATACCGGGGTTCCGCCGCCCTGCCAGTAGTGGGTTCTGCCGTGAGGATCTTCCACAACTTGTATGGCATTGTCATAGGTACGCTTTCCCTGGCAGGTAATCCGTACACCAACAATTTCGTCAAAAGACCTGTTAGGTACATTTACATTAAGAAGAGTGTCTTCCGGCAACCCACGCTCTAACACTAACCTGGCAATATAAACAGCCACCTTTCCAGCATCCTGATAATGAAAGCGCGAACCGGCAACCAGCGATATGGCTACTGATGGAAGTCCCAGCAGGGTGCCTTCAAGAGCCGCAGCCACTGTGCCGGAATAGGTGACATCATCCCCGAGATTTCCACCGCGGTTAATACCCGAAATTATGAGATCCGGCTGCCTTGGCAATATTTCTTTTACTGCAATCACCACACAATCAGTTGGAGTTCCGTTTATGCTGTAAACCCCTTCCCGGAGCTCGTCGCAGTATACTGGCCTATGCATGGTAAGTGCATGCCCTACCCCGGAACGCTCGCGGTCTGGGGCAACAACAACTACTTCTGCCTCTAATTCCCCAAGATTTTTCATCGCCTTGGAAAGCGCAATAATACCCGGCGCATGCACACCATCGTCGTTGGTTACAAGAATTAACGGTTTCATTGGTTTATTGTAACTACAGGTGGATAGACTGTTGTAGGGGAGGATTGCAATACGCCCCTATCTATCATCTACATATATACTAATTAAAGCCATACACGTAAGCGCCACCATCGGGCCTACGACTACACCCACAAAGCCAAAATGGCTCAACCCTCCAAGCACGCTCAAGAATATCACCAGAGTGTGCATTTTCGTCCTTGTTCCTATAACTATAGGCCTGAGCACATAATCCACCATACTAATCAGAAGCACGCCTACAATAAGCAGTATAAACGCCTTGCCATGCTGCCCGTAAAGGGCAAAGCCTATGACAGTAGGTCCCCATACAATCCCGGCTCCCAGCACAGGAACAAACGCCAGAAACGCCATAAGCGTTCCCCATAGCACCGGCGCGTTTATATCAAGCAGCCAAAAAGCCGTTCCCCCGATGATTCCCTGTATCACCGCAACACTAAGGCCTCCATAAAGGGTAGCTATTATCATATCCTTTAATTGGCTTATCAGTCTAACGCGTTCCGTATTATGAAACGGAAGTACAGCGGCTATGTTCTTTAAAATACGGTCGCCGTCACGGAGAAAAAAGAACAAAGCAATCATCATTATTATGAAGTTAAATGCAAATCCAAGAACGTTCACAAATGCAAACGAAAAATAGTTAACAAGGGTTTTGCTGATAGTTTGCAGATACCCAAGAAGGTTCTTTTCCAGGGCATTGGTTTCTGTCGGCATATACTTAGACAACGGCTCCCACAGACCGGATATAACAGGTATCTTCAATGGGTCCAGCTCACGAATTTTAGGCCACTCTCTCTCTATCCACCTATAAGTCTCTCCCAACTCTACAATCAGCATTTGAACAAGAAAAAAAAGGGGAATTAAAATACATACCGTAATTCCTATCAACATGAGGGCTGCGGCAAGGTTTTCGCTTTTAGTACGTTTAACCAGCCAGCCATGTGGAATAAAAAAGACCACGGAAAAAACCAGAGCCCACATTAATGAATCAAAAAACGGCTGGATCATTTCAAAAAGAAGGTAGAAAAAAACCAGAAAGATCGCAGCAATAAGAGAAGACTTCGCTCTATCATGCATTGTCTGGAACTCCTCGTCTTAAAACACGCCCGGGACGGCGTCCTGTAAGAGCCCCGTTTTTCACCACCTGAAGACCGTTTATAAAAACGTGCAGTATGCCTTCAGGCGCTAAAAATGGATCTTCGAATGTCGCTTTATCCCTAATAGAGCCAGTGTCAATTATCACCAAATCAGCGTATGCTCCTTCACAAATTCGGCCACGGTCCTGAATGCTAAAAACCTTGGCTGGCAGAGAGGTTATCTTCCGCACAGCTTCGGCAAATGTCTGAAGCTGAAGATCGCGGGCATAATGTCCGAGGAAGCGAGGAAACGTTCCAAACGCCCTCGGATGCGGACGGCCCGATGCTGTAATGCCCTCAAAACACCTGGCAGAAGCATCTGATCCAACCATTGTATAGTCCTGTCTTAAAATGCGTTTCAGGTTTTCTTCACTCATACCGAAAAATATACCTCCAACTCGAAGTCGCTCAGTAAGTAAAATTTCGATATAAGCATCAAACGGATCTTTCTTAAGACGCCTGGAGATTTCAAAAATATCGAGTCCTTCCATCCACTTATTCTCATTTCGATTGACAGTCGAAACACGCACCGCCTCCCAATATTGCTCATCCCCAGCCTCATGACCTATTTCATTTCTGATTCGCTCAATAACGGCCATGTCTCGTAGTCTGTCCATCTCCGCCTGAGTTCCACCCTCGTAAACCCAGGCAGGAAGAAGCGCATCAAGATCCGTGCTGGCAGCCACATACGGATACCTATCGCAAGTCACTCGCTGCCCTTTGGATATAGAATCATCTATCAATCTGAAGATTTCGTCAATCTTATTCCAGTTATTTCGGCCAGCCGTCTTCAAATGTGATATCTGCACCGGCACCCTGCCTCGTTTCCCTATCTCAAGGGCCTCTTTTACAGATTCCACCACTTTATCGCTTTCGCTCCGCATGTGAGTTGCATAAATGCCACCATTGGAGGCAACCTCACTAAGGAGCTCCACAAGCTCCTCCACGTCGGAATAGACACCTGGCGGATATATAAGCCCGGTACTCAAGCCACAGGCTCCATGCTCAAGTGAGTTTTTAAGCAGGCTCTTCATTTCGGCCATCTCGGCACTTGTCGCCGCTCTATCAGCATAGCCCATAACAGCGCCTCTTATGTTTCCGTGGCCTACAAGGGTGAGGAAGTTTAAAGCAGGGGATCGATTCTCCAGGAGTAAAAAGTACTCATCAAGGCTCTGCCATCGCTCAGGTATGTTGAGTTCCTTTAGATCGCCTTCACGCCTTTCAGCATAGGCGCCTATCAGCGGCCCGGCGGAAAGTCCACAGTTTCCATTTACTTCAGTGGTTACGCCCTGAAGAATCTTAGCAGCAGCACGGGGGTCGGCAAGAAGGGTGAACTCCGAGTGAGCATGAGTATCTATAAACCCTGGGCACACGGCAAAACCATTGATATCTAATGTTAGTTCTGACACAGCCTGTGCCAGGTTTCCGACAGCGGCCACGCGGTCTTCTACCACACCTATATCTGCGATAAACGGCCTGCCTCCAGATCCGTCAAAAACATTTCCATTTTTTATGATAATATCGAACTTCAGATAACTGCTCATTTAGAGGCGGCCAGTCGGCGCTGTTCGAGCCAAAAGAGAGCTGTCTTTGAAGAGCTTATATAGTCCAGCACGCCTGCGGATATAGCCTCTGAAACCTCGGCACGATATTTGGAACTACTAAGTCTAGTCTCATCATCGGGATTACTTATAAAGCCAACTTCAAGAAGTGCAGCAGGCATCCTGGCCCCCACAAGGACATGGAATTTGGCCCATTTGACACCATGATCATGGAGGTTTATGTAGCTCTTCTTTAAAAATCTTACCGTAGAGTCGTGAACAAAATGGGCCAGGCTCATAGACTCCTCAATCTTATGAAATCTGCTTAAGTCTTTAAGAATGATGTCCAACTCTGAAAACTCACCAGCATCATTATTGGCTATGATATTTTCACGGGTTGCCACTTCCTGCCACTCCTTATTATTTGTAGCATTTAAAAACCATGTTTCAATACCACTAAGTTTACGGTTCTTAGCAGCGTTTACGTGAACAGAAATAAAAAGATCGGCATCTTCGTTATTTGCAATTTCCGTACGTCTGGACAGTGGAAGATAGATATCGCTATCACGAGTTAGAATAACACTTATCCCCTGCCGGGCTTCCAGAGTTTTTTTAAGACGTCTGGCGATATCTAAAGCAATGTCTTTTTCTTTCAGACCATTCCACCCGGTTGCGCCGGAATCTCTTCCTCCATGACCGGCATCAATAACAACCTTTAAGACCGACCGGAGCCGAGGCACCTTTACAGGAACAGGCACAGGCTTCGAAGTTTTTTCCTTTACTTTTACTACAGCCCTCTCAGGATGAAGACTTTTGGTTATGCCGTAAATATCCAGAACAAAACTACCTAGACCTCCACTGACTTTATAATTATCCATGCTCTCAAGATCAAAAACAATACGTACAACGTCTTCTGCATGCTGACCGATACGGATGGAGTGCAGAATTCCGTCGTTTACAACAGATACAGGCTTTATTGAATCTGATAAATCAGTGGATTGAAAATCAAAGAATAATCTGTCAGGATCTCTGAGTTTATGAGTTGAATAGCTAATATCGCCTTCGAAAGTTACTTCGACACGAGTAAAAAAATCCTCGGACACATATTTTATTTCCTTGATAAAAGCCTTAGATTTTATTCCTCCCTCTTTTGCTGCAATTTGCTGTGCAGGTAAAAGTAAAATTATAAAACCCAATAATAAACGCATTAGCATAATCATGTTTTCTAATACTATCAGCCTTATTTTGTCAACAAAAGCATGGAACTCTTTATGTATTTGAAAAACAGCGAAGGTGTCCATCGTCGTAAAAAATCCTGAATGAACCACCCAGAAAATCCTTAAGACAATCGGCAATACTGAAAACCGTCACAGGATGATCCGCAGTCTCAAGCTGCCTGGCAAAACTTTCATAAAACGCCCTTCCTTCACCATCAGGTCGAACAGGCCGGTAAATATATATGAAATCAAAATTCACCGGAGAGACTTCCATTATATTTTTCCTGATCCACTCAACCCGGTTGTCCGCAATACCCATCATTTTTTGTAACCTTTGCCCTTTTTTGATCATGTAACCGCTAAGTTCTATCTGAACCGTTTTTCTATGCCTGTAAAGATATTGAAGAAGAAGGCCCTGCAGGCCATTACCGGCACCGTAATCTGCAACTCTTGTTTCACCTGTGATATAACTTTCTGCCCGGAGAAGCGGAGTAAGCCCACCGGCATAACACCAGTAACCCTCCATTTTTTTAAGCTCTTTCAGCTCCGAATCGGAATATCTGACATCCTTTTCGTGGATGTAACAATAAATCCGTGTAAGCTGCTCTTCCAAAACCTCGAGGTCATCCTTACCCCTAAATCGGTATATACCTGATATATCTGAAATATCTGAAAAACCTGAAAAAAGTGAAGAAAACTCCGGATACGAACTAATAAAATCATTTTTTTTCGCCAAGCAGCGGAACATCTCCAGAAGAGTGACAAGATGTTTGCGATCTTTACAGTTAATGTCCGTCATAATAGTCGTCTGTTATAATAACTGGCTCTTCAGAAAAATTTAATGTATAAGGGAGAAAACCACCCACAAATTTTTCTGAGGAGCCACAAATTTGATTATTCTAAAGCTGTTTGTGGTAAGTATTACAAACGTATTTTAGAAGAAGACGCTAATGTTGTCATGCTTGAGCCGGATGTGATCAAGGCATTTGCTGATTCAGCCACAGCCATCTATTTACTGAAGAAGTGTACAGGAGTAACGAACAGGCAGATAGGTGAGTTTTTTGGAGAAATAAGTTATTCAGGGGTTGCAAAGATATATCAAAGATTCAAGAAAGAGATGAGCGGAAACAGGAAGTTCAGAAAAAGGGTTGCGGCAATTCAGGAGAGATTGTCCCATGTCAAGGGCAAACCCCATTTTTCCAGAAATATCGGTTTTGTATACATGTTTGATATAATATGTATAGAAAATACGATTTTGTATACACGTCAAAGGCAATTGATATAGAAAACTGGGTTCTGGTATACAGGAACCACACAAAATATCTGGGAGATCACCTATGAGCGGCTTCAATCTGTTGCCACTTCCACCGGGTATAGAGCTGGAGACTCGCCAGGTGTTGCGCAAGTTGTCTTCGGCACATCGTTACCTGGCAGAACTTAAGGGAATGGCTGCCAGCATTCCCAACGAGTCGATTTTGATCAATACCCTGACTTTGCAGGAGGCGAAGGACAGCTCTGAAATCGAGAATAT
>VAPH01042286.1_pt1 | contig 10662 bp, 10 predicted proteins | sample 3393861 | NCBI WGS metagenome assembly VAPH01 (sample SAMN08290439, study PRJNA428436) | hydrothermal vent metagenome | isolation source: Deep-sea hydrothermal vent chimney | place: Atlantic Ocean: South-mid Altantic Ridge | reverse complement strand
GGTCAAGGCCAGGGTCAGGGTCAAGGCCAGGGTCAGGGTCAAGGCCAGGGTCAGGGTCAAGGCCAGGGTCAAGGTCAGGGTCAAGGCCAGGGTCAAGGTCAAGGTCAAGGCCAGGGTCAAGGCCAAGGTCAAGGCCAAGGTGGTGGTGGCGGTGGTGGCGGCGGTGGTGGCGGTGCTTCGAGCCAGCAGCCTGGCAACGGTCAGAGTGGTCAGAGCGGCGGTCCGGCGTTCGGCGACAAAGATGTGGCCAAGGATCCCGGTCGTTCTGAAATCTATAACCCGACCGGTGGACAGCGTGGAGACGAGGTGCAGGTACGTTTCGATGTGGAGAATCCCGACGGATCCATCACCGGCAAGACTGATGGCACGGGTGGTCTTGCCAACGTGCCGTTGTCGCCGTACACCGATCGATACGCTGACTACCAACGATCGGCGAACGACTCACTTGAGACGTTGGCGATACCCGCGTCACTGAGAGACCTCATACGAATCTATTTCACGGAGCTAGAACCATGACCCCGGAAACGTTTGCAGCCAAGGTATCGGAGCTTGAGGAAGAGCTGGCACGAGTGATTGTCGGACAACAGGACCTCGTGCGGTCGGTCTTGCTCGGGTTGCTCAGCGAGGGTCATGTTCTCCTTGAGGGTGTGCCGGGACTCGGCAAAACGCTCCTTCTGCGGTCACTCGGTGATGCGCTCGGCGTCGCTTTTGGGCGCGTCCAGTTCACCCCCGATCTGATGCCGGCGGACATCATTGGAACCAACGTTCTCAGCGATGACGGATTCTCCTTCCATCGTGGTCCCGTCTTTGCGAACGTGGTACTGGCCGACGAGGTGAACCGAGCTACCCCCAAGACTCAGTCGGCGTTGCTTGAGGCAATGCAGGAACGTCAGGTCACCCTCAGCGGCGTTTCGCACCAACTACCGCGCCCGTTTTTTGTTATGGCAACGCAGAATCCCCTCGAGATGGAGGGCACCTACCCGCTTCCTGAGGCTCAGCTCGACCGGTTCCTGTTCAAGGTTCTCGTGCCGTTTCCTTCTCAGCGTGATCTCGTCGACATTCTGGAGCGGACCACCGGTTCGGAAACTATTGAGATACAGCCCACGCTGTCGGCTCCCGAACTCTCCGAAATGCTCGAGCTCGTGCGCGAGGTCCCTGTCGGCACTCATCTACTCACGTATGCCGCGACGCTCATATCGGCGACCCATCCCAATTCGCCCCTCGCACCGGACCGCGTCAAGAGCTACGTGCGATATGGGGCGAGTCCCCGTGGCGCCCAGGCAATGATTCTTGGGTCTAAAGCCCGCACTCTCGTCGAAGGGCGCACCCACGCCACTACCGATGACATGCACTTCACCGCTCCGCTGGCCCTACGGCATCGGATGGTGCTCGGGTATGAGGCTGCGGTCGACGGTGTCACCGCGGATTCTCTTGTTGCCGACATTCTCGAAGCCCATCCAGCACCCACGGTTGTCGAGTGATTCTCGACACTGACGCTCGTGCCCGGCTTGATCGTCTTTCAGTGGTCGCCGGCGGCAGGGTTCGAGGCATCTGGACGGGGACGAACCGATCACTCCGTCTCGGCGAGTCCATGGATTTCGCCGACTACCGCGAGTACACCCCCGGTGACGACTTCCGGAGGATCGACTACAACCTCTGGGCACGTCTCGGCGTTGTATTGATCAAATTGTTTGAGGCGGAGGACGAACTGCCGTTGCGGATCGTTCTGGACGCCAGCGGTTCGATGAAGTTCGGGAGGAAGTGGCGCACGGCGCAGGAACTTGCCGGAATGGTTGCCTACCTGAGTCTCGGTGCGGGCGACCGCGTGCGTCTGATGGCGACCGGTCCGGCCGGCCGTCCGTCACAGGGTCCCTGGTTGCGGCATCGGTCGTCGTGGCCACAGTTCGAGGCCGCGATCGAATCACTTGAGCCGGATGGGCCCGGTGGTCTCGTCGAGGCAGCGAGGACGGCGGCTTCATCAACGGCGTTGCGCGGTCCGTTCGTCGTGATCAGCGACCTCTTGGAACCCGGATGGGAGCTTGCAGTCAAGACCCTCGGTGTGCGTGGCGGGGGCATCATCCTTCACACCCTGGCCCCCTCCGAGCTCGAACCTGACCTCACCGGTGATCTCACCCTACGCGACGCGGAGACATCGATTGAGCGGAACGTCTCACTGTCGGCGAAGGCTCTCGACCGTTACGTCGCGAGGGTTGCCGAATTTAGGGCACAGGCCGAGAAGATTGCCGCATCAGTCGGATTCTCATACGTCTTCGTTCGCGCCGACGACGGTGCGTTCAAGGCCGGACTTGAGCATCTTGTGCGAGCCGGAGCGGTCCGATGAACCTCCTTGCACCGCTCGGACTTGCGGCGGCCGGACTTTCGATTCCGCTCCTCGTTCTCTACATGTTGCGGAGCCGTCGCGCAACGGTGGAAGTTCCGTCAGTCATGTTGTGGGGCGACGAAGACGAGTTTGTATCGGCGGCGCTGCCGTGGCAGCGGCTCACCGTGACCGCGGCATTGCTTCTGCAACTACTAGCTCTGCTGCTCTTCGCGCTTGCACTCGCACGCCCCTTTGACCGCGTCAGAACAGTTCTCGGCCCTCATACGGTGTGGGTCGTCGACACGTCCGGGTCGATGGCCATCGAGGGACGGTGGGACAAGACAACAGAGATCATCTTCGACACGCTCAACGATGTGTCTGAGGAACAGTTGGTGTCGGTCGTGGAAGCCGGTGTGGTTCCCCGGGTTGTGGTGGCCTTCACCGACGACCCGGAAACGGTTCGGTCGGCGATCGCCGGTCTCAAACCAACCGGCGGCGAGGCGGACCTCACCGGGGCCATCACACTCGCCAGGGGATTGTCGACCCCGGACCGTGCCTCGACGATCCTTCTCGTCTCAGACGGAGATGACGAAGCCGCGCTGCCCGGACCTATGGGCTCGGTTCGTCACATCCTCGTGAGTGCAGTCGGAGACAACATCGCGATTACCGCCCTCAACACGGACGTCCCCGGGGAAGGTCTTTCTCGTGTCTTTGTCGAGGTCACGAGTTTCTCAGCGCGTGACGAAGATGTTCGGCTTGAGATTCGTGTTGACGGCCTCCCGATCTCGTCGGAGGATCTGGCGCTTGACCCGGCGGGACGGATAACTCGGATCGTCCCGGTAGACGCCGGACCCGGGCAGACAATTGAAGCGACTCTCGTGGGTGCCGATGATGCACTTCCCGCGGACGACTCGTCAGTCATCGTTCTTGGTGAGGCCGCAACGGTGACTTCGGCAATAGTCGGAGAGAGCTCGCCGTTTCTCGAAACACTCCTTCAAGCATTGCCGGATGTCGTTCCGGCTACGACCGACCCCGCTGACGTCCTGGTGATCGATGGCGCTTCGGCCGAGACGATCGACCGACCGACGTGGGTTATCGGGCCGACCGAACCACCTCCGGGTGTCACCGTGGTCGGTCGCGTCGAAGAACCGGTCATCACGATGCAGCGCCCCTCGGAGCCGCTACTTGAGGGGGTAGATCTCTCGGAACTTGCGATAGCTGAAGCCGCGATCGTTGAGGCGCCCGAGTGGTATCCGATCGTGGCCGCGGGAGATATCCCGCTGATTCTCGTCGGTGAGGTTGATGGTCAACGGGTCGTGTATTTCACGTTCGACATTGTCCGGTCGAATCTTCCTGTCCAGGTCGCGTTTCCGATTCTGGGATCCCGCATCATGGACTATCTCGCCGGATCCCGGTTGTCGACCGCGGGCACGGCCCCTGCCGGCACGCCTCTGACGTTGATTCCTCCTACCGGTTCGATACCGGTTGTCACGACTCCGGATGGTGACCGCATCGAGATGAGCCCTGAGCGTCGATCGTTCGCTGCCACCGGGGATCCCGGGCTGTACACGGTTACCTACGAGGTCGACGGGACATCGGTCGGCGGCTACGTGGCCGCACGACAGTTCCAGCCGTCGGAGTCTGCAGGTCTGTTCTTCCAGCACACCGGTAGTTTCGATGCAATCGGGGATACACAACAGGATGGATTTCTCACCAAGGAGCGCGCCGCGCTGGTGGTTGCCGTGCTGCTCGCTGTAATGCTTGCAGAGTGGTGGGTTGCGCTCGGCCGCCCGACGTTCATGAGGAAAGAGGTTCCCGCATGAGTTTCGGAGTTCCGCTCGCGCTACTTGGGATTCCTCCAGCGGTTGCCCTCGTTCTTTGGATAGCCATACGGGGCCACCGCAATGTTCCCGAACGTCAGTTCAAGGTGGCAACGATCATGCGGGCTACCGGACTGGTGTTGCTGATTGTCGCTCTCGCTCAACCGTCGATCTCCTTCGGGTCGGATCAGCGGACTGTGGTGTTTCTCCTCGATAGGTCAGCATCAATCGACCCCACAGCTCGTTCGGCGCAGGAGTCCTACGTCCGTGAGGCGCTCAGCCTTCAGGGTTCACTCGATCGTTCCGGGGTGGCCGTCTTCGGGGCTGACGTGAAACTTGACTCCGCCGTTAGTGAGCAGACGACTCTCGGCGATCTCACGACCGTCATCGATGATTCCGCGACCGACATCGGTGGAGCCCTCACGGCCCTGGGCGCTGTTCTCCCGACGGAGGGCTCTCGCCGCATTGTGCTCATCACCGATGGTACGGACACCGCAGGCAACGCCAGGGAGGCGAGCGCGATCCTCGGTGAGGACGGTATCGCGGTGGACGTCGTCCAGCTCGCTGCCGGCAGTCGGTTTGATGTTTTGATCCGGTCGGTCAGGGCTCGACCGACCGCCCGGGTCGGTGACACGATCAGTGTCAACATCGAAATCGAGTCAAGTATCTCAGGTCCGGCAACTATCGCGGTCGACAGCGGCGTGGGCGATCCGCAGACGGTGGTCGTCGATTTGGTTGTTGGGACGCAGGAGGTCGGCGTCGAGATTCAGGCAACCAAACCGGGGTTCACCCGCGTGAAAGCAGCAGTTGTCGCCGCCGGAGATGAGGTCCCTGAGAACAACGGTGGTGAGGCAGGTGTTCGGGTTCTGGGAGCGCCGCTGGTACTTATCGTCGAAGGTAAGGCAGGCGACGCCGATCAGATCCGTGACGCGCTTCTCGCTAACGACGTGGTCGTCGTGCGCGGGACGCAAATTCCAGCGGATGAGCAACTTGCCACGTACGATGGCGTCGTGCTGGTGAACGTGCCCGCTCCGCCGGCATCCGATGTAACGAGGTTGAAACGATACGTAGAGGACCTTGGCCGAGGTCTGGTGGTCGTAGGCGGAGATCAGGCATTCGGACTTGGCGGATACCAGCAATCCGGACTTGAGGACCTGCTCCCTGTTATCTCGAATCCTGATGATTTTGTGCGGCGGCAACCCGTTGCCGAGGTTCTTGTCATTGACACATCTGGGTCGATGGCGGCATGCCACGGTGGTAGCGAAGCCGTGGTCGGAGCTCGCGACGTCGGGGGAGTGAACAAGACCGACATTTCCCGCGCTGGCGCGGAGTTGGCGATCGGGGCGTTGCGTGATGATGACCGTATCGGGATTCTGGCGTTTACTTCGGGAACCCGGTGGGCTCTCCCGCTCGGGTTGAAACCCGACGATGCCACGATAAAGGCCGCTGTCGGAACGCTTACCCCCGAGGGGGACACCGAGATCTCTCAGGCCCTGGAGGTCGCACTCGCCGAGATACTGACCGCGCCTGAGGAGATCAAGCACCTGGTCCTATTCACGGACGGTTGGGGTGAAGATCCGGATCTGCTTGAAGTGGCGCAGAAGATCGCCAACGCCGGTGTCACGTTGTCTGTGTTGGCCACGGGTGAGGGAACCGGGACGACGCTTCGCCGACTCGCGGGCATCGGTGGTGGTCAGTACTACCCGGGCCGTGACCTCCAGGCTATCCCCGAAGTGTTTGTGGAAGAGACACTCCGAGTGACCCGACCGCTCGTCGCAGAGGGCATGTTTCTCCCGACACTCGGATCGGTGTCCGGGGTCACAGCCGGGCTGACAAGTGCCCCACCGCTCGGTGGTTACGTCCTCACCAAGGCGAAAAGCACAGCCGCGGTCCCCCTCGAGATCGGTCCCGGCGATCCGCTGTTCGCATCGTGGCGCAGGGGCCTGGGCCGAGTGTCGGTGTGGTCGTCGGATGCAACCACACGCTGGTCCGACTCGTGGGTTTCGTGGGAGGGTTACGGTGAGTTTTGGACAGCCCTGGTACGTGACACGCTCCCGAGTTCGCTGGACTCACCTCCGTCGCTGGTGTACCGGGACGGCAAAATTAATGTGACGTATACACCGGGGACAATGCCCGAGGACTCCATCGCGACCGCACAGGTGCGTGCTCCGGGGGGTGATCTGCTTGTGGTTCCGCTGGTTCGCTCTGGAGATGGCGAGTACTCGGGGAGCGTCCGAGCCCCGGCTGAAGGGGCATACTGGGTGGCAACGTCGGTATCAGGAAGTGACGGAGTCATCGCCGAATCCGCGGCGGCGCTGGTCGCACCGTATCCCGACGAGTTTGCGTTTCGTGATCCGGACCCGACACTCGTTGGCGACATCACCGAGCTCACCGAAGGGCGCGTCGATCCGCAGGCCGCGGATACGTGGGATCTCGTCCCCCGGCGCGGCACGAGCGACAACAGAATCGCACCCTTGTTGGTGCTGCTCGCCCTCATCTTGTTCTTCGTCGACATTGTGCTGCGGCGACTCGTCTTCCAGCGCGGTGATGCGGCGGTGTGGAAGGAAGCCGTGACGCGACAGTCGGCTCCTGTTGCCCCGATGCGAACAGAGGAACCTTCCGAGAGCACCGACAGTCCGGTCGTTACCCAGGAACGCGAGATCCACCCCGAGGAAGAGACGTTCGGCAGGCTATTGCGTCGGCGCCGCAAAGACTCGTAGGTTCAAACGGCGGTCGGTGCGCCTTCAGGTGAGTCCGTGGTTGCCCGGCTTCGCCATATGAGGAGCGTCACCCCGCCGACGACGCCCAGAACGTACCACGCCGTCGGCGGGTTCCCGAGGGTGAGCCGGAAGGGCTCGGTCACGAGACGGATCGCCGCGACCGCGGTGAGTGCGGTTGCTCCGATGACACCGGGCGACGGTCGGGCCCTCATCTTCCAGAACACCAGTGCGGCGGCCACCAGGGTGAGCGCCAGGGCCGCATAGAGTTCGGTGGGGTGGCGCCCGACGGTGCTGGCAGGTTCGGTCAACGCCCACGGGAGGGCCGTTGTCGTTCCGAGACACGCGCCTGTGGCGAGGCACCCGGCGTGCCACCCGGCGAGCCCTGCGACGGCGGCCGGTGCGATCGAGTCGATCGCCCACCACAGATCGTCCCTCATGATCCAGACAAAGGTGGCGAGGGCGACGAGGGTCGCTGGGCCTGTGGCGACGCCGCCCCGGACGAGGAGGATATCGAAGGGGCGGTCGAGCGGGGACGTTCCGGCGACGACCATTGCCCAGAGCCGCCCGATGAGAATGCCGAAGAACATTGCCGAGAGGCCGGCGTCAAAGAGTCGGGAGGCACACTCGACCGCCGCGTTGGCGCGTGGCGCTTCAAAGTAGAGAACGAGGCGCAGGGCTGCGACGGCGCCGACAGCCGCAATGAGGAGCGTGAATTCCACTACTGGTTCAGCGCTTCGTCAATCATCAAGGCGAGCGTGCGCTCATCGATGATGCCCGCCCGCGAGGTGATCCGTTCACCGCCGGGTGCGAACACCGCCGAGCCCGGGAGTGCGTTCGCAATGTTGGCCATCTGTCGCGTTGTTGAACGCGGGTCAAAGCCGAACGTGAAATCGCCACCGGTGAGATACTCATCAATGAATCCCTTTGCTGCGGACTGGGTGTCGTTGACGTTCACGAGGTAGAACTCCACCGTGTCGCCATACCTCTGCGAGGCGGCAACGAGGAGCGGAGCCTCCGAGCGACATGGCCCACACCACGACGCCCACAGGTTCACGACAACCGGTACTTCGGACGCGGCGAGGTAAGCAGCCAATCCGTCGGCGTCGATGGGAGGAAGATCGGGCAACGCTGCCGCCTCGGCACTGATGGGCTTTGAACACGCACTCACGATGAGGACGAACGCGGCGAGCAGGGCGATAATGCGGAGGGGTCGGTTCACGCCGACGATCCTACGTTGATCGGGCACGTAACACGCCGAGAACGTCGTCAAGAGAGATGCCCTGGGAGGCAAGTGTGACGAACAGGTGATAGACGAGGTCGGCGGCTTCCTCGGTGAGGTGGTCGCCAGCGTTGATCCCGGCGTCACGGTTCTTCGCCGCGATCACCACCTCGGTGGCCTCCTCGACGACCTTTCGGGCGATCGCATCAACTCCGGCCGACACCAGGCCGGCTGTGTAGGAACCCTCTCGGGGATTGGCGATACGGTCCTCGATCGTTGCGAACAGGCGAGACAGCTCGGTTGTATCCGTACCGCTCCCGAAGCAGGTAGTGGCGCCGGTGTGGCAGATCGGCCCGGCCGGGATAGCGCGCACCAGCAGCGTGTCGGCGTCACAGTCCTCGGTCATCGACACGAGGCGGAGCGTGTTGCCGCTCGTTGCACCTTTGCGCCACAGCTCGTTACGCGACCGGCTCCAGAAGTACACATCGCCGGTTGTCCGGGTCAGCTCGACAGCCTCGGCGTTCATCCACGCCACCATGAGCACAGCCCCGGTGAGATTGTCCTGGACGATGCACGGGATGAGACCCTGATCGTCAAACCGCAACGTCTCCGCATTCATATCGTCGTCCTTACCGGCACACCTGCTACTGACAACTCGGCCTTGACCTCGCTGATGGCGATCTCGCCGCGGTGGAAGATCGAAGCGGCGAGGGCGGCATCGCTGAGGTCCGCTTCAAGAACGTCGACGAAGTGGCGTGCGGTCCCGGCACCACCGGACGCAATCACGGGGATCGTCGTCCGTTCGCGGATGGCTGCGAGTAGTTCAAGGTCGAACCCGCTGTACGTTCCGTCACGATCGATCGCGGTCACGAGCAATTCACCCGCACCGCGCCGTTCACATTCCGCGGCCCACTCGACCGCATCGAGCGGCACCTCTCGGCTACCGCCGTGGGTACGCACGAGCCATCCGGTGTCGGTGCGCATCGCATCGATCGACACGACGACGCACTGTCTGCCGAAGACTTCGGAACATTCGGTGATCAGCTCGGGATCGCGGACCGCAGCCGAGTTGATGGCGACCTTGTCGGCCCCGGCACGGAGTGCAGCCTTCATTGTTTCGACCGAATCAATGCCGCCACCGACGCTGAGGGGAATCGAGATTTGTTCAGCGGTGCGACGCACCACATCGAGCATGGTGGTTCGTCCCTCAAGGGTCGCGGAGATGTCGAGGAAGCAGATTTCGTCGGCTCCCTCGGCGCTGTAGCGGGCCGCAAGCTCCACCGGGTCGCCCTCGTCGGTGAGGTTCTCGAAGCGGACGCCCTTGACGACCCTTCCGTTGCGAACGTCGAGACACGGGATGATGCGTTTACGCAGCACGGTTGGCTCCCTTGGCTACCGCTGCGACGAAGTTGTCGAGCAGGATGGCACCCGCCGATCCGGAGCGTTCGGGGTGGAACTGGACGCCGACGACATTGTTTCGGCGAAGTGCAGCCGGGAACACGGTTCCGTATTCGGTGGTGGCGATCACGGTGGTCGAGTCGGTGGGAGTCACAACGAACGAGTGCACGAAGTACATCAGCGCACCGTTGGGGACGCCGGCAAAGAGGGGATCGTTAGTATGGGCGACGTCGTTCCAACCCATGTGAGGGAGTTGCGGCGCCGCCGCAATCGGTTCGACGACACCGCGAATGAGGCCGAGCGTGTCGGTTTGGTCCTCTTCGGACCAGTCCGCAAAGAGCTGCATGCCGACACAGATGCCGAGCAGGGGTCGGTCGGTGTTCCTCAGTTCGTCCGTCCACGCGGTCTTGTTGAGGGTGTTCATTGCGGCACCCGTCGTTCCGACACCGGGAAGCACGAGAGCATCGGCGGTCGAAGCTTCTGAGGGTGTCTCAACGATGAACGGTGTCGCCCCGACCCTGGCGAGGGCCTGCGTAATGGACACAAGGTTTCCTGCACCGTGATCGATGATTGCGATCGAGGTCATGTTGTGCCCTTGGTTGATGGGATGCCCCGGCGTTGCGGGTCGATGGCGACTGCGGTGCGCAAGGCGCGTCCGAACGCCTTGAACGCGGCTTCTGTGATGTGGTGATCGTTCTCGCCCTGTGCGGTGATATGCAACGTCGCACCTGCGGTCCGGGCGAACGCTTCGAGAGCGTGGGGCACCATCTGGGTCGACATTGTGCCCAAACGCAGACCTCGCAGGGGGATGCTGATCACGCTGTAGGGACGCCCGCCGACATCGATAAGGGCAGTCGCCGATGCTTCGTCCATGGGGACCGACGCGTCGCCGTAGCGCACGATGCCTGCGCGGTCGCCGAGAGCCTCGGCAACTGCCTGGCCCAGGACGAGGGCGGAGTCTTCAATGCTGTGGTGTTCATCGATGTGGAGGTCGCCGTCACATGTGAGGGCGAGGTCGAACATGGCGTGGTACGCAAACGCGGTGAGCATGTGGTCAAAGAATCCAACGCCGGTGGACACGGACACGTCGCCGGTGCCGTCGAGGTTGAGCGTGCAGGAGATGTCGGTCTCCTTGGTTGTCCGTTGGACGGTGACGATGCGGGTCATGATTGCTCCTCTAAACGG
>VAPH01050356.1_pt1 | contig 10664 bp, 5 predicted proteins | sample 3393861 | NCBI WGS metagenome assembly VAPH01 (sample SAMN08290439, study PRJNA428436) | hydrothermal vent metagenome | isolation source: Deep-sea hydrothermal vent chimney | place: Atlantic Ocean: South-mid Altantic Ridge | reverse complement strand
TTTTTTACAATAAGTTTAAAAATAAGGAAGGCAACAATTTTGCTGCCTTCCTTGAGCTAAAATCAATATTTTTACTGTTTTCTTAAGGATTCGGATGGCTGGCATTGGATTCAACCATGCCGGGAAGTGGCAGATAAGTAGCATAAACACTCTTCCAGTCGCTTGAGATTTTTGCACGAAATTTACCGTCTTTGTCGACATTAACAACTTTATGGTTTTCGCGCCTTTTACCGGATTTTTTTGTCTCTGTGCTTACAATAATTCGTCCACCTGGAACCGGCTTATCATCGTCTACGGTTGTAACATACCCGGTAGCAATTGATTGGTCGGCGTTCAAATCTATTTTGGTTGCCCGGCCATGAAATATGCGAGCTTGCACGCCTCCGTACTCATCAGCTGAGTCGATCTTGGGTAGACGAGGGTCTTCGATATGGGCCATGATTTCTGCATCATTTGGCAGGAGGGTGAATCTCTCGATTTTGTCGTTGACTTGTAAATATTGTTTGCCCAGCGATGGAAGATTGTCGCTGTACTCAAACATTACCTCGACCTTACGTGTTTCGCCCGGGTTGAGAATAACCCAACGGTTTGCAATATAGGTTCGATAGAATGGATTGTTCTGGCTTCCGGTCAGAAATATTCGTGTGCGTTTCGGGTATGGGTTGTTGACCAGTACCGAGGTAATTTCGCGCGTAAACGGGGACGATGAGGCCGAGATGTATGAATCGTAATTTGACTGAGCAAGGTTGTTTAATTCGGTCATCTCGACCACCGAAGGCGTGCCCCCGGTCTGGTACAGCGGAATGCGAACGACTATGCAGTAATGTCCCTCTGAGGGAGGAGTCCAGGTAGTATTAAACTCTACAGTGGCGCCAGGTGGGATATTCTTTTGCTGACTTCCTAGAAATGTTTCCGGCGCATTTGTGACGGTATAATCTTTAACATAGAAATTCACTAAAACATTCGGGGCTGCAAGGTTGCCGTTGTTTTTGACTTTTGCGATTATAGTGTTTGGATTATTGGCCCATGGAAGATTGAAAAGAGATGCGTCAGCTAAGTTCCTTGCATTTTGAATCTCAATGTCCGGGCTCTGCCACCGACGATCTGATCCTGCTGGCCAGGGGCGAATTGAGGGGTCGGGCTTGCTGTTTACACCGTAACGAATTCGAATGTCAGCGTTGTCTGTATTAACGCTTGTGACATCAACGCGAAAGTCTGTCGGATAGGTTGGATCTGTAGTGTCTGTCTCTTTATAATTGCCTCCGGTTTGCAGTACGCTGCCGTCACTGTCGGAGTCGTTGGAAATACGAAGCAGTCCCGGACGTGCCATTGGAGGAGTCCAAGGGGCAGAGACCACATCTGTGCCAAGTACGCTCGATGGTGTTGCCAGGCTTTGATCGCCAATTTGTCCTGTCACAGGATCACGAAACTCGAAGTAGTAATTCCATCCATTAGCAATGCGAATTTCAACAACCGAGCTTCGACCGCTTGAAGGGGTTCCAAGTTCAACAGCATGCAACTTCACTGTTTGATCAACAGGGGTCGCCATGCCCGAGAAGTCGAACTGTCGAATCCAACTCTTTTCAATCCAGCCGAGGAACATTCGGTGAGGTGCGCTCATGTGTGGAAAGGACTCTTCAGCGTCCATAAATTCCCAGCTACCAAGATTTCTGTTTGCCGGAGGCGGGTTTGGCATGGAAACAGCGGGTTTGTACTGATCCCCAAGGCCCAGGTTATGGCCCATTTCATGGGACAGAGTTTCGTGTATCTCACGTCCATCAAGTACTGTCCAGTTGAACGGCATAGAGATCATGCCCAGATTAAAATTTCCTTCTTCGGTTGTGTACGGCCCCCATTCGCTGATAGATGCATAGGGCCATGCAGATCTGCCCGGGGTCGAAGGCGTAGTATCTATCGAGCGGGAAATGGCTACTATTGAATCGAAGTTGCTATAGTTGATATCGCCATCAGCGGCAGTGACAACAGCCTGAAAATAGTTACCTTTTGGCGTCCCATTAGCTTTGAAATAGCTGGTGAACGTATCTGTTAGGGAGTATGGGCCGAAAATCTGTGCGGATATAGTAAAGTTTCCGTATGAGACTTCGCTATAGTAAGCTGCAACACTTCGAGTTATAGCGCCCACGGTCACACCATTTACTGCTTCATCCATCCATTGATCTCGAATATTCTGAAGTTGAGTTGCGTTTGTCGTATAGCGCTGAGTAGAGGTATCAATCAGCACAAGAGCGACTCTACGAGTACCGCTTGCAGGCCGGACATCGAGGTTCTGTGGATCAGTGGGTCCTCCTCCCCATGCCGAACCAGCGCTTTGCCGTTGCGGCTTGCCTGTAAACCAGAGGTTAGGACCGGCTGTTTCATCCTTCCAACTGGTTGTTACGTCAAAGGGTATTTTCCCCAGAATATCGGTAAATCCTTTCTGTCGCACGATAAGAGTGTAGCTTCCGGGACGTGGTCCGACAAGAAGCATTACAGTGGGTTGTTTAGATACAAATTTCTTGTCTTTGGAAAGCGAGATCTCTCCTGCCATAGGACCGTCTGGAACCAGAAATTCCAGATCATTCACGGTAAGACCGGTTGCTGGATCTATTTTTACTGGTACTTGATAATAAGAGCCAACAAAAAGTGGAGATTTTGGTTCCTCCATTACTACGCTTCCGGGCTTGGCTGGTCGTATGCCTGGTTTCGGTTTTTGTGGTACACAAGAAAATAATACGAGAACTGCAAGTATTAACGCGCTGCCTAAAAAACGGGTTTTTTGCATAGCTGCTCTCCTTGTATAAGATGTAGTGTAAACATCTTAAATAACAGAGCTTAAGAATGCAAGTATTATGTATGTTTTTTAGGCGCAGAATACTCTATTAAACGTTGGGTGCTGTCAGAAGAAGACAAGGCATTTCTATTTTGGTAAGAAAATGATTTGGTCCGACCCTTGCATCTGAGAAACTTTGATGGGATTGAGGGGGGTATCATATTGACCGCTGTTTGTTATATGTTTTCAATAGCAAAAAATGCATAAATAAATATATCCATGAAGCAACAAGGGGCAACTATTTAAAGTTGCCATAGAACAAGGAAGAATTAAGCTCACACAAAAGCCAGAAAATCTGGTGTTTTTGGGCTAACAAACTAATCTTGTGAAAGCCTGAAAATTTAGGTGTGCTATATTATTAAAAATTATCAATTAAAAACATTCAAATTTTCCAAGTGCCAATCTTATGAAAAATGCAGAAAGGACTTACATCTCATAAGGTCATGCCATTGTCTGTTTGACGTTTATCTTTCCTGCCAAGTTGTAACAATATCTTTTTCGAGCCAGGCAAATCTGCCCTCCATAACGCCGATAGCGGTGCGGTATTGGGCAGTGTCCATGTTGTGAAACACTTCCTGTCTGGCAGCTCTGATCTCGCTTCTTGCGGTCTGACAGAAAAGGTCGGCGAGTTCCAGTGGGCCGTTGTCAGCCGAATTCTTAGCATGGTCGGCTGCCGCTTTTGATATTACCGCAGAGATTGTGAACAACCTTGTGCCTATGTCCACAATCCTGCCTAGTACCCGTTGCCGGTCCTGAAGTTTCTTGCGATGCAGAAGCATGGCGTGGAAGATAAGCCTGGCAAGGCGTCTTGATTCTTTTTCCACGTAGTTCAGGTGTTTTTGGAGTTTGCCTGGAAGTTTTTCCCCCTCTAAAGTTTTTCCCTGCCGCCACCATAGACGCGGATACCAGGTCGCGTAAAATTTAGCTGCCGAAAGAACTGCCGAAAAAAGAGAACCTTCTTCCCTCTCTGATGGCTTTACTCCCATAACTTCCAGGTGGCGATCAAGTGCCTCACGTGCAAGAAACAGGCGCATAATATCGCTTGTTCCCTCAATTATGAGGTTGATTCTCGCATCTCGCATCAGTCGTTCGACCGGAAGAGGTTTTTCCCCTCTTTCCTTAAGGGACTGCGATGTCTCATAGCCTCGGCCTCCACGGGTCTGCACGGTATCATCTACTATTTTCCAGAGCACCTCTGACGAGTACAGCTTGGCCATTGCCGCCTCGATTCTAATATCCACATCTTTTGCATCTGCCATGGCAGATGTTAGGTGCATCAGGGCATCAAGTGCGTAGGTGTGGGCCGCCATCGAGGCCATTCTGCCGGCCACCGCATCGTGCTTGCCAATGCTTTTACCCCACTGCTTTCTTTCATTTATCCAGGGACGAAGTATTGCAAGACATTGCTTAGCCACAGCGGCTGATGCTGCCGGAAGAGTAAGTCTGCCGGTGTTAAGGGTGGTAAGGGCTATCTTCATACCCATGCCTTCCCGGCCAAGAAGGTTTTCTTTTGGGACACGGACGTTATTGAATTTTAAAAGACCGTTGCTGATACCGGTTAATCCCATAAAACGGCATTCGTGTACCGCTTCGAAGCCCGGAGTATTCGTCTCCAGAATGAAGGCTGATACTGATGGATGCCCGGATGACCCTGCCTGAGTTCTGGCCATTACGATAATAATTTCTGCATCGGGACCGTTACTGATCCAGAGCTTTTCACCGTTTATCAGATAGGCGTTTCCGTCTTCAGTGAGTTTTGCAGTAGTGCTCATGTGCGAGGGATCCGAGCCCACTCCAGGCTCTGTCAGTGCAAAGGCCGAGAGAGCCCCGGCTGCAAGGCGCGGCAGAAATTTATCTTTCTGTTGTTCTGTGCCGAAAGTCAAAAGCGGCTGCGGAACACCTATGCTCTGGTGCGCTGAAAGCATAACAGCTGTCGAGGCACAGTGCGATGCGACAAGGTGTATTACTCGGTTGTAATTGCTTTGCGACAGACCAAGTCCTCCGTAATTTGCGGGGATCTTCATCCCGAAAAGGCCAAGTTCCCGAAGCCCGGCAACCACCTCATCCGGTATCTTTTCCTCGCGGTCGATGCGGTCGGCGTCTACCTTATTTTCTAGAAATGGCTGTACCTTCAGTATTAGTTCATCTCCCTTTAGCCGATCGTCCGCTGATTGCTCGGGAAAGGGAAAGAGTGCGCCGAAATCAAAGCGGCCCATGAAAAGACCGCCGGCAAAACTCGCGCCTGAAGAACTCGTCTGACGTGCCGATTCAACCATCTTCAGTGCAGCTTGATCGTCCATATTCCTCCTTCAAGAGCCAAATGATAACTGCCGATAAGTATTATAAATATTTTAATAACAGCGTAAAGAGCAACTTAAATAACAGCCTACCTGTTTTGCAGTGATGAGTCAATAATCCTGAACTTTGCACTTTGAATCTGTTGTTACTTAGCCTTTAGCTTGTTATTGTGATATGGTTTTATAAAGAAGTGTCAAAGTTGCGGAGATAAGAAAATGGGCCGAAGAATAGCGATAATCGGTGGAATAAGAACCCCTTACGTAAAGGCCGGAACTCTGTTTTCAGAGATGAGCGCCGTGGACCTGGGCAGGCTGGTTATTTCCGAGCTTCTTGCCAGACAGGAAATCGATCCTCACGACATCCACTCCGTGGTCGTAGGTAACGTGGCTCAGCCCATGGATGCGGTTAATGTTGCCAGGGTGATTTCTTTGTTCTCCGGAATTCCAGAGCATGTTCCGGCTTTTACAGTTCACAGAAACTGTGCCTCGGGGATGCAGGCAATAACCTCTGCCTCGCAACTTATAGCCACTGGTAAGGCCGAAGTAGTGGTGGCAGGCGGCGTTGAATCGATGTCGAACATTCCGTTTTTTATTCCTAAAAAACTTCAGGATGCCATTACCCGTTTTCGTTACGGTCGGAGTTGGAAAGCAAAACTAAAGCCTCTTCTTGGACTCAGGCCTCGTCATTTTGTTCCTAAGGTCGGTCTGATGCTCGGCCTTAACGATCCAACCTGCGGCCTGAACATGGGACAAACAGCCGAGCTTCTTGCCCGGGAATTTAATATAAGCCGCGTAGCCCAGGACGAGTTTGCAATGATGAGTCATCAGAAGGCTGGTGCGGCCCGGTCAGATGGCAGATTTAATGACGAGATTATGCCGGTGCTGCCGCCACCGCGTTTTAATGATGCCGTGACATTTGATAACGGCGTAAGGCTTGATCAAAGCATGGATCTGCTGTCTGGTCTAAAACCTGTATTCGATAAAAAATATGGCACAGTCACCCCGGGAAACTCCTCTCAGATAACCGATGGTGGAGCAGCGGTGCTGATGACAAGTGAAGAGGCGGCCTTGCGGCGCGGTCTTGAGCCTATAGGCTTTATAAGGGCGCATGCCTTTGCCGGGCTGTCTCCAAAGCGGATGGGACTTGGCCCCGCATATTCTACATCTCTGGTTCTTGATCATTCAGGTATCGATTTTTCTGAAATAGGACTTATAGAAATGAATGAGGCTTTTGCCTCGCAGATTATAGCCAACGAGATGATCTTCGATTCGGATAAACTTTCTGAAAAATTTCTCGGCAGGCAAAAAGCTATCGGTCGGATAGACCGTGATATATTAAACGTAAACGGTGGAGCAATTGCGATGGGACATCCTGTTGGCTCAAGCGGAGTGCGGCTTGTGCTTACCCTTCTTCTTGAGATGCAAAAGCGATCAGTAGACCTCGGCTTGGCCACTCTCTGTATAGGCGGAGGCCAGGGTGCGGCAATGATACTTGAGAGGAAATAAAAGGAAAAAATATAAAATGCCTGACACATTCAACCTTGATATATCAGACGGCATAGCCACCATCACCTTTGACCTGCCAGGCGAAAAGGTTAATAAACTTACCACCGGCGTGGTGACGGAGCTAGATAGCCTGATAGCCGAGCTGGAGTCAGGCTCCGGTATTGACGGAGCAGTAATAGTCTCTGGCAAGGATGGCAACTTCATTGCCGGAGCGGATATATCCGAAATCGAAACAATTGCTTCACCGGGCGAAGGCTCGCGCTTATCTGAGCAGGGGCAACGCGTACTGAAGCGGCTTGAAAAACTTCCATTTCCTGTAGTTGCTGCTATTGACGGTGCATGTTTGGGTGGAGGGTTGGAACTGGCTCTTGCCTGCAAATACCGGGTGGTTACTGATTCGACCAAAACGGTTCTCGGTCTTCCTGAAACCACCCTTGGCATTATTCCAGGTTTTGGTGGCACTCAGAGACTTCCCCGGCTGGTGGGAATTCAAGAAGCCCTTAGGATGATAACCACCGGAGCCAAGGTTTATCCAAAAAAGGCCAGGCAGATCGGACTTGTAAATGACGTGGCGGCAAAAGAGTACCTTATGGAAGCGGCTGGCAGGCTTATAAACAGGCATGGCGAATCAGGAAAAAAGTTTAAGAAAACTTCATGGAAATCCCGCGGGATGGCACTGCTGTTTGAATCCAATAAATTCGGGAGAAATTTTATCTTCAATAAAGCGCGTCAGGCTGTAAGAGAGAAAATCGGCGATCACTATCCTGCTCCGCTTGCAGCCATAGATGCGATAGAGGACGGTTTAAAACACGGCCTAAAAGAAGGCTTTGCATCAGAAGCTCACCTGCTTGGCGAGATGGCCGTAACAGAAACATCGAAAAACCTGATAAAGGTCTTTCATCTCAGAGAAAAATTTTCTCATGTAGATAGATCTCCGGCCGGATATATATCCAGTATGGCGGTGATAGGGGCTGGAGCCATGGGAGGTGCAATAGCAACACTGGTTGCTGAAAACGGCATAAAGGTGCGCCTTGTGGATATGTCCACAAAGGCGTTGGGCAAGGCTCTGAGCGCTGTTTACTCGGCAGTTAGAAAAAAGAAAAGCAAGGGGATCTACTCCTCTACGGATGCGGTATGGATACCGTCGCGAATATCCTGCGATACAATGATGCGCGGACTTAAGAGAACAGATGTGGTAATAGAGGCTGTGGTGGAAAGTATGGATGTAAAAAAATCTCTGCTCTTAGATTTGGCCGCAGCCACCCGCGAAGATACTGTTATTGTCTCCAACACATCATCGCTTTCTATCAGCGATATGGCCAGAGCTGTGCCAGATGCCTGGCGGGTTGCAGGCATGCATTTTTTCAACCCCGTGGACCGCATGCAGCTTGTTGAGGTGGTTCGGGGCGAAAAAACCTCGGATCTCACTGTGAGAATTGTTACTGCTCTTACAAAACGGCTTGGCAAAATTCCTATTGTGGTTAAAGACAGTCCGGGGTTTCTGGTGAACAGGCTGCTTCTTCCCTACTTAAACGAAGCGGCTCGCCTTTTGGAGGACGGGGTTGGCATGGAGGCGGTGGATGAAGCAATGCTTGAGTTTGGAATGCCGATGGGCGCTTTTATCCTACTGGATGTTGTGGGGCTTGATATTGCATTGCACGTCTGCGAGAACCTCCAGCAGGGCTTTGGCGATCGTATGAGACCGTCTCCGATTCTGACGGCGATGTGTGAGGACGGGCGGCTTGGTAAAAAGAGCGGAAAGGGGTTTTACCGTTACGATAAAAAAGGCGGAAGGCAGAGTGATTCCGGGTTGAAAAAATTACTGCTTCCCCATATCAGGGGAGATCTTAAGCTTGGGGAACAGTATATCGTGGACAGGCTCATTCTGCCGATGATCAATGAGGCCGCGCTTGCCCTTGAAGAGGCGGTAGTCGGCGAACCAGAGGCTGTGGATACAGCCATGATTTTCGGTGCCGGGTTCCCGCCTTTTACAGGTGGATTGCTCAGATATGCCGATACGATGGGAGTTGCCCGGGTAGTAAAAGACCTGAAGGAGCTTGCCAGCCTGCACGGCGAAAGATTTAAGCCAGCCGAATTGCTTATAGAGATGGCTCAAACAGGAAAGAATTTCTATGATTAATGAGTTATGATTAATGTAGGGGCGGGTTTTAAACCCGCTCCTACAGATATTTTATGACCTCCTTCGCAACTATTCCCGCAATGTTCTTTTCGAGCGTGGGCCGATTCAACGGCAAAGACGCTCTGCTCTATAAGAATTCATCTGGTAAATATATCGCTACCACTTGGGACGAAATGGGTATGGCTGTGCGCGAGACGGCCTGCGGCCTGATTAGTCTGGGAGTAAAACCTGGCGATCGGGTGTCCATAATATCCTACAACCGGCCTGAATGGGTGATAGCAGACCTTGCGATTATCTTGGCCGGAGCCATCACAGTACCGATCTACCATACAAGCACTCCTGTGCAGATGGCCGGTATACTTCAAAAATCAGGTACTAAGATCGTTTTCATATCTCGTGCTGAAAAAGTCGGGATGCTGGTCGGCCTTGAGAATCAGTTAGACCACATTGTGGCATTTGATACCACGCCGTCATCCGGCACGAATACCAATATGCTCGATTTTAAGGGGTTGCGAAATCTGGGCGCAGAGAGACTGAAAAGTGACATATTGGCAGAACTGGATAAGAGACTGAGTGAAATCCGGCCTGAGGATTGTGTAACCATAATATATACCTCAGGAACCACGGCAGACCCGAAAGGAGTTATGCTTTCGCATTCAAATATACTCTCGAACGCGGCTGCCGGAGCATCTATCGTAACTGTTGGGCCTGATGATACCTGTTTGTCGTTTCTGCCTTTAAGCCATGTATTTGAACGTACCATAGGTCAGTTTCTCATGCTGATGATGGGTGTCACTATCGCCTATGCGGAATCGATGAGAAAAGTGGCTGATGACATGCGCATTGTACGGCCCACCGTGATGATAGCCGTGCCCAGATTTTATGAAAAACTCTATGCGCGCGTGACAGAGGCGGTCAGGTCTGCCCCGGCCCCGAGGAAAATTCTTTTTAATACTGCTATCAGAATTGGATGCCAGCGCATGAAACTTGAAGCCGCAGGTGAAAAGTCTGGCATCTGGCTTCGGCTTTTAAACCAAATAGCCGATAGTCTGGTGTTTTCGCGTTTAAAGGAAAAAATGGGTGGTAGAATCCGATTTTTCGTATCAGGCGGAGCGCCGCTTGCGCCTGAAATCGTGGAATTTTTTCTTGCCGCTGGTGTGTCAATTCTGGAGGGATACGGTCTTACCGAGTCCTCGCCTGTCATTGCGGTAAACCGGCTGGGTGCTGTAAGGCCGGGAACTGTCGGAATCCCACTTCCCGGGGTTGAGGTGAAAATAGCAGAAGACGGAGAAATTCTTGTTAAAGGTCCTAACGTAATGCTCGGCTACTACAACGATGAGGTCGCTACGCGTAGCATAATAAAAGATGGCTGGCTTCACACCGGCGATGTTGGCGAGTTGGACAATGACGGTTACCTACGAATAACAGACAGAAAGAAAGACATAATTATTACTTCAGCCGGAAAAAACATATCCCCTCAGACACTCGAAAATCTCATAATGCTGGATGAATTTATCTGTCAGGTTATGGTGTATGGAGACCAGAGGAAATACCTTACTGCTCTTGTGGTTCCAGAGTACGAATGCTTATTGAATATTGCCGATTCTCTTGGCCTGGCCGGCATGCAGCCTTCTGAGATCGCCCGGCAAGACGAAGTAAAAAAATTTCTAATGTCCCGGATTGATGAAAGGACTGCCGATCTTGCCAGGTTCGAAAAAATAAAAAAAATTCTTGTACTAACGAACCCGTTTTCCGAAGAAGGTGGCGACCTTACACCCACACTAAAGGTGAAGAGGAAAGTAGTTATCGAGCGGTTCCGAAAGCAGCTCGATGCTCTTTACGAAATAGACTGAGGTTCGATAACAACAGTGGGCAAGGGACAGGGGACAGG